>CXWK01002479.1_pt4 | contig 25401 bp, 22 predicted proteins | sample 590851 | NCBI WGS metagenome assembly CXWK01 (sample SAMEA3498364, study PRJEB10139) | wastewater metagenome | biome: wastewater treatment plant; material: activated sludge | place: Denmark | collected 2014-08-01
GGCCGCTGGGCATTAGGGCAGGTCAGGTAATGTAACAAAGCGCAACGCCAGGCGTTATCGTCTGGTTGTTCGTTTTTCCAGGGGGTATCGTGCTCATAGATCTGATCAAAGCTGTCATCCTCGGCATCGTTGAGGGTGTCACCGAATTTCTGCCTATTTCCTCCACCGGCCATCTCATTCTGACCGAGCGTTTCATACGCTTCGAAGGCCCTTTGGCCGAGACTTTTGCCATCTTCGTGCAGTTGGGCGCCATCCTGGCCGTGGTCTGGCTCTATCGCCAGCCCCTTGTACAACTGGTCAAAGACCTCCCCTCGCAGGCGCGAGCGCAGCGCCTGGCGCTCAACCTGATCATCGCCTTTATCCCGGCCGCGGCCATCGGCGTGTTGATTCACAAGCAGATCAAGGCTTATCTCTTCAACCCGCCCGTCATCGCTGCTGCGCTGATTCTGGGCGGCCTGGTCATGTGGTGGATTGAGCGCCGGCATGTGCCAACCGCGCCGCCCGACACGCATCAACTGCAGGAGATCAGCCCCAAGCAGGCCGCGGCTATTGGCGTGGCGCAGATCTTCTCCCTGGTGCCTGGCGTGTCGCGTTCGGCTGCGACCATCCTGGGCGGCATGATCAGCGGACTTGATCGCCGCGTCGCCACGGAGTTTTCCTTCTGGCTGGCGATTCCTACCCTGGTGCTGGCAACCCTTTTTGATCTGGCGACCAGCCTTGACCTGCTGCAAAGCGGCGACCTGCTCATCCTGCTGGTGGGCGCGATCGTCTCGTTTTTCGTGGCCCTGGTCGTCATCCGCGCGCTTCTGCGCTACGTCCAAACCAACACCTTCGAACCGTTTGCCTACTACCGGATTGCCCTCGGCCTGATCGTCTTGGCCGTGACGTTCTTGTGATTCGTTGGTCAGCCAGCCGCCTATTGACCGAAATAGCGCAAATTCAGTCAATACGCTGACCGAAATGGCGCTATTTCGGTCAATAGGCACCCTCCTTATCACTTCGCCCCTCCGGTTTTCAACCTCCCGATCTCCAATCTCCGATCTCTGATCCCTATTCCACTTGCGCTCTGCACTCTGCACTTTGTACTCTGCACTCTGCACTTATTCGAATACGCCATTTAGCGCAGAAAACATGCAGGGTTGTCCTGATACGAAATCTGGCCTGGCGTGTTATACTGAGGTCGTGATGGGCAAGTGGCCGCGCCCGTTGATTCGCAGGCGGCCTGGCGCTTCACCGCTCCCACCTATTTGGGATTTTAGGATTTGGAGGATTTACCTCATGGATTTCATATTGCAACGACGTTCGTTGATTCAAGTTTTGCTCATCAGCCTGTTGGCTTTGATTCTAACCGTCAGCTTGCTGCTAGGCGGCATCCTGCTGTGGCAAGGGCGCGCGGAAGGCCCAGACGAGAACAATAGCCAGACGCCGGCGGCAAACACCACGCCCACGCCGGCTGCCCCCGGCGATAATCCCACGCTCAGCGTGGCCGCGGCCGATGGCGGCTTTCGCGTGCAAGGCAGCGGCTGGCCCGGCTTCACCGAGCTGACGCTCAGCATCCTACCGCGCAATGCGGCAACCGGCGTTCTCCCCATGGACCTGGGCGCGGTCGTAGCGAACGCCAAGGGCAGCTTCAACGCAACCTTTACGTGGGCCGCCGTGTCCGCTCGCCAGCTCAATGTAGATTATGACCTGGTCGCCAGCAGCGTCTCTGGCAGCCTGGCCGCGCGTACGCCGTTCAACGTGGCCGCGCCGCTGCCTGGGAACACGCCCCCCGTGGCGCCGCCGATCACGGCAACGCCGCAGCCCAGCCCGGCGCCCGATGATCCGGCTTGCACGGTCATCGCCGACGCGCTCAATCTGCGCAGCGGCCCTGGCACCACCTACAGCGTCATCACGGGCCTTGCCTACCGCACAACCGTCAAACCGCTGGCGCGTACGGCCAACGCAGACTGGCTAGAAGTGGCGACCGCAGATGGTACGGCAGGTTGGGTCACCGCCTCCTACCTGGAATGTAACGTGCGCATCGGCGACCTGCCCGTGGTGCAGACGCCGCAGCCAACCCCAACCAGCAACCCGGCCGTGGCGGCGATCGCCATTGCGCCGGCCCAGGGTTGGGCTGGCGCCAGTATCAACGTCTCTGGCGTCAACTGGACGCCTGGCGCGACGGTTTACATCAGCCTGGGCGCGCCCAATGCTGGCCCAGCGAACGATGTTTACGCGCAGAGCACGGTGGGCGCGGATGGGCGCTTTAGCGCAAGCTTCACCTTCCCCAGCGAAGACCGCTGGCTCTCGTTGACCCAGGTGATCGTGGTCGCGCACACGCAGGACTACCAGCGCAGCGCCAACGCCACCTTTGCCCTGGTGCGGCCAGCGCCGCAAATCACGGAGTGGAAGGGCGAATACTTCAACAACCGCAACCTGACCGGCGCGCCGATCCTGGTGCGCAACGACAGCCGGGTTGATTTCAACTGGGGCAGCGCCTCCCCCGCGGCCGGCCTGCCCGCGGACAACTTCAGCGTGCGCTGGACGCGCACCCTGCGCTTCGACGCCGGCGACTATCGCTTCTATGCTCGCAGTGATGACGGCGTACGCATCTGGCTGGACAACTGGCTGGTGGTGGATCAGTGGAATGACGGCGGCGCAGGCCTGCGCACCGGCGACTTCCAGGGCATCGGCGCAGGCGATCACACCGTGCGCATCGAATACTACGAAGGCCAGGGCGATGCCTTTGCTACGATCTGGTGGGAGCGCACCGGCCCCATCACGGACTGGAGAGGCGAGTACTTTAACAACATCAACCTGAACGACGTGCCGGTGTTGGTGCGTAACGACCGGGAGATCAACTTCAACTGGAACAACGACTCGCCGGCCGCGCAGATCAACGCGGATTACTTCTCAGCGCGCTGGACGCGCAAGGTGAGCTTCAACGATGGTCTCTATCGCTTCAGCGTGCGCGCGGACGATGGCGTGCGCGTGTGGATCAACGGCCAGCCGGTGATTGATCAGTGGCATGACAGCAAGAGCCAAACCTACACGGCGGATGTGCCGCTGGCCAAGGGGACACACAGCATCAAGGTGGAATACTACGAGCGCAGCGGCGGCGCGTTGATTGAGTTCAACTGGCAACGCATCGGCGACCGCTCACCCATCCAGCCGCAGATCAGCCTGGCGCCGGCTGAGAATGGCCAGTTCACCGTCACCGGCAGCAACTGGCCGCCCAGCAGCAGCGGAAATAACGGTAGTATCACCAATGTGCGTGCGGTGGAGGTAAGCCTGCGCTTGCAGACCATTAGCGCCAATGGCGAGAGCAACATTGGCTATCGTTTCGAGCTGGGTAAAGTGAACACCGATAGCAATGGCCGGCTGCGTGCGACCTACACGATCCCGGCGGACGTGCCTGAAGGCGCCTACTTGATCGCCACCGCCACCAAACCCGGCGGCGGGGTCATCGAGGTCAAGGCGCCGTTCAACCTGAGGCCCGCGCCGCCCATCATCACCATGCCCCGCGCGACGCGCTAAGCCGGTCCGCCGACGCGATCAGGCCTGAATCAAGCGGGGCTTGACGGAAGCAGCACTTCCGCCAGGCCCCGCTTTTTGTTGGCCCGATTTGCGGCCTCGCGACAGGGCCATTACAATCTAAGCGCCCCGCCAGCCAGGGCTTGCTGGCAAGACACGTGTCCGAGGAGACTATCGCCCATGTCATCTCGCCCTCATTTCGCACGAGAAANNCGGCCTGCGCGCCTTCGCGATCATCTTTCTTCTCAGCGCGTGCGCCGGTCAACCCGCGCCCACGCCCACCAGTCCGCCGCGCGCCCTGGCAAGCGTCTCTGTTGCGGCCGCAGCGGACGGCTTCCTGGTCAGCGGCGCGGATTGGCCCGGTCTGACCGAGTTGACCCTGGGCCTGGAACCAACCGCGGCGCAGGCAGCGGCGGCGCCGATTGCGCTGGGCAAGGCGACCACCAACTCCCAGGGGCGCTTCCAGGCCTCATTTCCCTGGGCTGCGCTGACGAGCCGCTGGCAGTCGGCCGTGGCCTATGACCTGGTGGCCCTGGCAACGGGACAGGAGGCGCGCACGCCCTTCAGGCTGGCGCCGCCGCAGACGCCAACGTCTACGCCGACCCCGCTGAGCCTGGCAACCGCAACGCCTACGCTAACCGCCACCGCGGCCGCGACGGCGACCGATACCCCCACCACGGCGCCGTCAGCGACCGCGACGCCCACGCTGACGGCTGCGCCCACGAATACGCCAACGCCGACCGTCGCGCCCACGAATACGTCAACCGCTGCGCCTACCGTCATCCGCCCGACGCCGACGCCCTGGCCTGTGGCGATGGCGGTCGCGCCGTTGAAGGGCTGGGCGGGAACGTCCATCACCGTCAGCGGCGTCAACTGGCCCCCCAGCCGCAGCGTGGTGCTCAACCTGGCCGCGCCCGGCCAGGCGCCAGCGGCCGATATTTATGCGCAGGCCAACGTCAATGCCCAGGGGCGCTTCACCTTCAGCTTTGCCTTCCCCAACCAGGAACGCTGGCTGGCGCTGAAGCAGGTGGCGCTCGTCGTGCGCACGCGCGACAACGCGGCGCAGGCGAGCGCCACGTTTGAGCTGCTGCGTCCGGCGCCCACCGCCACGCCAACGCCTAAGATCGTCGAGTGGCGCGGCGAGTATTTCGCTAACCGCAGCCTGGGCGGCGCGCCGCTGCTCGTCCGTAACGACAGCAAGGTGGATTTCAACTGGGGCGCGGGCAGCCCTGACAGCCGCATCCCCACCGACAACTTCTCGGCGCGCTGGACGCGCAGCCTGGCCTTCGAGGCGGGCGATTATCGCTTCTACGCGCGCAGCGATGACGGCGTGCGCGTCTGGCTAGACGCCTTGCTCGTGATTGATGACTGGAATGACGGCGGCCGTTTGCGCACGGGTGAATTCCTGAATCTGGGCGCGGGCCAGCACCAGGTCAAGATCGAGTTTTACGAAGCAGTCGGCGATGCCTACGAAACGGTGTGGTGGGAAAAAATCGGCCCCATCAGCGAATGGCGCGGGGAATACTTCAACAACCGTAACCTGGAGGGCGCGCCCGCACTGGTGCGCAACGACAGCACTATTGATTTCGACTGGGGCAGTGGGGCGCCGGCGCCTGGCCTGCCCGCGGATAATTTCAGCGTGCGATGGGCGCGCACGGCGCCTTTTGCCGATGGCCGCTATCGCTTCACCGTGCAAGTGGACGACGGCGCGCGCCTATGGCTCGATGGCCGCCTGCTGATAGATCAATGGGGTGAAGGCAGCGCCCGCACCTTCACGGCCGAGGCCGATCTGGCGGCGGGCAATCACACCCCGCGCCTGGAATACCTGGAACTAGGCGGCGGTGCGTTGGTCAAACTGACGTGGCAGCGCGTGGGCGACCGCACCACGTACAACCCACGGCTCAACATCTATGAGCTGGACCTGGCGCGCTATGCGGTCAATGGCACAGGCTGGCCGCCGGGCGCGCTGGTTTCAATGGCGGTCGGGCGCACACGTCCGGGCGGCGATGGCATCCCCGACATCTACGCGCCCCTGGGCGACACGCGTGTCGAGGGGGATGGAAGTTTCCTCTTCAACTTCCGCAAACTGCCCGAAGTGCCGCCGAATCTGTCGGTCATTGCCATCAGCGGCGAGATCGTCGTCAAGGCGCCCTATCCGGAGTAAAACTGGCATTGGCAACGACGAACGACGATTCTTTGACATTGGCGCAGGCTATTGCGCAATTTCTGGCCGACCCGACGACCGGAACGGGCTACACCCTGCAAACTTATGGCGTGGGCCTCAAGCGGCTGCTGGCCTACGTGGAGAGCACGGGCGCGCAGGCCGACGGCTCGACTGCGGTTCGACAGGCTCACCGCACGAGGCCTGAGCTTGTCGAAGGCCTCGCCGAAGTCCAGGCGCCGGCCAGCCTGATCGGCGTGCCTGTGGCCCTGAGTTGGATTACCTGGTTGTTGGACGATCAAGGGATTAGCGAACGCACCCTGTTGACCTACCTGGCTGGTTTTAGCCGCTTTGTACGCTTTTTGCACAACCGCGGTCTGGCCAATTTGAGCGCGGACGATGTTTTGCGGCTGCAAACGGAGCTGCGTCAGGTGCGCCGCGTGCACCGGCCTCCGAGCCGCCAGGTGCGCGCGCCGTCGGAGGACGATGTGGCGGCGTTGGTGCGCGCCGCGCGCAGCGCCGGGACAGATGGCACAGAACGCGGCGAGCTGCGCCGGTTGCGCGACATTGCCATGCTCGAACTGCTGCGCTCCAGCGGTATGCGCGTTGGTGAACTGGTCGCCCTACGCCGGCGCGACCTGGAAGACGGCCTGCGCGCAACGCGCCCCGGTCGCCTGCGGGTGATGGGCAAGGGGCGTAAGGAGCGTTGGGCCTACGCGGATGCCGACGCGTGGGCGGCCATCCGCGCCTATCTGCAGGCCCGGGCCGCGCTGGATGGCAATACGGGCAAATCCCTGGGCGGACTGCCCCTCTTTGCGCGTCATGACAAGGGCGCAGGCAGCGCCATTCGACCGCTGACCACGCGCAGCGTGCAGATCATCATAGAAGGGCTGGCGCGCCGCGCCGGGCTGGAGGAGCAAGGCATCAGCCCGCACAGCCTGCGCCACTACTTTGCGACGCGCGTTTTACGCGTAACGGGCAACCTGGCGATTGTGCAAGACCTACTGGATCATCGGTCGCCCGAAACAACGCGCATCTACGCGGAAGTGGATGAGGCGCAGATGCGCACGGCGCACGAGCAGGCGTTTGGCCCAGCGCCGCGGGATGCAGCGCCGACTCACGAGGGAGATGACGGTGGATGATGATTTGCGCTATCAGAGACGCTTCCGCCAGATGGTGGCGGCGAATGCAGCCTACTGGTTGAAGCGCATGCAAGAACAGATGAACGCCGAAGAGCAAGTGAGAATGGACGCGTTACGCGCGGAACAGGAAAACTTGCTCAAGGCGATTGAACGGGCGCTGAGCGAGCCAGCGGCCCAGGCGCTGGGCGTCAGTTTGATGATGGAAATGTACACGCTGGCGGAGCTGCAGGGATGGTGGGTAGACTGGCGCGCTTATCTGGACAAAGGATTGCAGGTGGCGCGGCCGCAAAGCGTTGAGGCGGCGACGCTGATCCAGCAAATGGCCGAACTGTACGGCCTGTTCGGTGACATGGAAGCCGCACAAACCTACGGGGAGATGGCTTTGGAGCTATGGCAGGCCTTGGCCAATCCCCAAGGGAAGGCCTATGCATGGAGCGTCCTGAGCCTGGTTTATGCGCAGCAGGGGCGGTTTTCTCAGGCCGTCGCCGCCAGCGAACAAGCCGTACAGGCGCTTGTGGGCGAGGATCAAGATTCAAAAATTCATCAAAGCCTCCTGGGCCGCATTCACAACAATTGGGGGCTTGTGTGCGAGGCCAGTGAAGATTATACGGGTGCGTTGATTCACACAGACCAGGCCGAAATCCATATCCGTCAGTCCGGGCAGATTTGGAAGCTGCCGCGACTGTGGCACAACCGCGGGAACGCCTATTGGCATTTAGGGCGTCTGGCCGAGGCTGAGGCGGCATTCAATCTGGCGGCGCCCGGACACAAAGCGAATCATGACATGGGGCGCTATGCCCAGGCGATTAGTTCGTTGTCCGTGATTGCGCACATGGCTGGCGACTCCTCGCGGGCGTTATGGCTGGCCGCGCAGGCTGAACCTGACTTGCAGCAGGTCGGTAATCGAGTGGGCCTGGCCTGGTTGCACAATAACCGTGGGGAGTATTACAAGGCGCTGCACCGCTTTGCCGATGCCGAAGCCGCGTTTCAGGAAGCGATTGCGCGCTGGCAAGCTCTGGGGCAGCCGGGGGGAATGGCGAACAGCCTGAGCAATCTGGCGGAATTGTACGTGATGTGGGAACGTCCGCAGGCCGCACGGCCGCTGCTCCTTGCCGCGCGCGCGCAGATGGCGCTTCTTTCGCAGCCTTTGCCGAGCGTTGTCCAACTGGTTGACCAACTGCTGGCCCAGATTGGCGAGGCGTGAGTTTTTCAGGGCGACCTGGTCGCTGCTCAGGCATCCGCCGCCGACGGCAGCCGCCGAATGAATTCGGGCCGCAAGGGCGTTCCGCCACAAGGCCGGCCTGCGCCGGCCGCGCGTCCACGAAGGTGAACGCCCGGCGGTACGCCCCTCAGGCGCGATTTCAATCGCTCGCTTGCGATGGCCCGGCTTAGCCGCCGCAGCCGTTCGCGCCGCAGTTGCCTTCACCCGGCCCCGGCGGCATAGGGATCAGAGTAGGCGTTGGCGTTGGCTCCTCGCCCGCGTACACCGTGCTGCTGCCCCAACTCAAACCACCGGCCGGCGCGCCGGTTTGAACGATGCCCAAGCTGGCCGCGGCGACCAGCACGACTAACAACAAAACGAACACCCTGCGCTGTTTACGCTCAATTCTCATTTTGACTCCCATGCAGACGGGCTGCTTGTGAAAAATGGATTGAGCGCAAGGCCTTGCGGCCGGACTTCCGGCCATCTCGCGAGATACTCCACGGCGCCGCGCGACCTCGGCCGAGGTGCTGCGCTGCACTAAGCAAGAGGATGGCGGGCGGACGCGGTTTCTTTCAACCAATAAAAAAGACTTCGGAAGTCCAAACCTCCGAAGTCCTAAAATCGTTCAGGCAGTTTTCAAGCGCCGGCAGACGGCGCCGGCATGGTTAGGTTACATGGCTAAAGCGGGCGCGGCCTCTGGCGCCTGGGCAGGTAGATTGGATTCGTCTCGAATGACGATCTTGCGGTTGCGATAGACATCGTAATCGGGCAAGAGGCGATCATATTCGCCGTCCATGAGAGGCGAAGAGATCATAAAGTCGGCCGTTGCGCGATTGCATGCGATGGGTATGTTCCACACCACCGCCATGCGCAAGAGCGCCTTGACATCAGGATCGTGCGGCTGCGGCTCCAATGGATCCCAGAAGAAGATCAAGAAATCAATCGCGCCCTCGACGATCTTGGCGCCAATCTGTTGATCGCCGCCCAAAGGCCCGCTCTGCAGCCGCTTGATTTCGAAGCCGAGCACCTTCTCCAGGATCTCGCCGGTCGTGCCGGTGGCGTAAACTTCATGATGGGCGAGCAGGGTGCGGTTATACTGCGCCCACTCTATCAGGTCGCCTTTTTTGTTGTCGTGCGCGACAAGAGCAATTTTCTTGTCGTGCTCCATAGCAATTTTTTTGTACATCTTTTTCTAGTTCTTTCTCTGCTGACATTTTGCGGGGCGCGCCGCGCGCCCATTCAGCGCAACAGGATGACCCTATTGTAGCGCGGATGGGCGGATGCTGCACGTTTCGTGCCTTATGTGTTCAATTCTCCGCCGCCGCCTCTTCCGCTTGCCATCTGATCACTTCTTCTAGCAAAAAGGACTCTGTCAGCCGGTGAATACTGTAGCGGCTGGCATCGCGCGTCGCGATCGCATCAGAGCGGCCAGTGTGGCGCACATTGACCAGGCTCAAGCGGATGAGCTGCTGCAGCGCGTCGGTGACTTGCGCCGCAGGCAGCTGGCTGACGGCCTCAATCTGGTGCAGGCCGCCTCCTTCTTCTGCCACCAACGGCATGACCAAAAGCACATTGCGCGCATCTTCGTCCAACTGCTTCCAGGCTTGCCAATAAATATAGCGGTAGAATTTATCAACTTTCGTTCCCCGCGCCTGGCGTAAATCATCCAAGACACGCGACAAAGGAAAGGCGCTCAACTGCCCGGCGACCAGCTTGATAGCCAGAGGGTTGCCGCCCGTGACATCGTGCGTTTGAGCCAATTCGGCGTCCGGCGCCGCGGCCAACGTCAAGAGGTTGCGGTTTTGCAGTTCATAGCGAAGCAAATCCACCGCATCGCTCAGCGGCAGTTCATCCAGGCTGAAGGTGTAAACCGCGCCAGCCTCGCGCAGGCTGTAGCGGCTGGTGAGCAAGAACTTGGCGGGATTCGCCAGACTCGCCAGGCCCGGCAGCAGCGCCTCTTGATCGGTCGCCGTCTCCAGGTTATCTACCACCACCAGGATCGGCTTCTCTTGCAGCAAAACACGCATGTGTGCGGCCTGGTCGCGCGGCGACATGATCGCGGCCGCGCGCGGCCCGATCAACTGGTCCAACACCCGGCTCACAAAGCCCTCATAGGTCAGCGCGGGGTGAGCGGCGTTGACAATGCCATGCACAGGGTGCCACTGCGACTGGCGTGCGCTGACCCAGAGAACATCTTCGAAGCGGGTCAGCGTCGCATGGTCGAGAATGGCAGCCAGCGCCAGGGAGGTTTTGCCGATGCCGCCAATTCCATCCAGCCCGATCAGCCAGGGATCGCCTGGGGCCAGCAGCGCGTCGCGTAAAGCGGTCAAGCGGTCGGTCGCGCCAAACAGACGGCTGACGCCTAATTGCGCCCGCTCTTCGATCAGGCTGCGATAACGCCGGTACGCTTTTGCCTCGAGCTGCGTCCATTCCTCGGTCAGTTGATTGAGCCCCATCGTTCGATAACGATACACGCTGGACTCGCTCGTCTTCATGGCCTCGGCGGCGCTGCGCACGGTCTCGCTTTTTTGAAAAATATGCGCCAGCGCCGCGTGCTGATCCCGGTTCAAGCGCTCCAAGCTCTCATTGATCTGCGCCTTCATCGCCGCAGACACATCTCGATCGTGTTTGCTCAGGATTTGACGGATATGCAGAGACCGGGCGAGGCTGGTTGCGGAAAGCGCGTCTTTCCCCCAGGCCTCTAGGGCCTCCACGATCTCTTTTTTGCTGATCTTGACTGTGGGGGCTAATCCATCAGTCGCATCGGACATACAAATCTCCCTGGGGGCGCCGAATTGAGAGACAAATGAGAGAAAGATGGTAAACCACCGGCAGAATGTGCGCGATACTAAATGCGTTGATACCGGCGCGATACTACCAGCGTTAATCCCCGCATGATACTAAAAGCGTTAATCCCCGCATGATACTAAAAGCGTTGATCCCCGCGCGTCGCCCCAGGTTGCCCATACCCGGCATGTTGAGGTTCTCCGGCCTGCCTCCGTAAGAACAACATGCCATTCAGGGCCGCAGGATATTCTGCGCTCTTCTCTACCCAGATAGGGAAGACCGTAGCGTACTCTGCGGCTCTTCGCGTCTAGAGGAATAAAACCTAGTTTGTTTCCACCAGACGCGCGTTAGCCACGTACAGCACCTGTTCGGCGATATTGGTGGCGCGGTCGCCAATTCGCTCCAGTTTGTGCGCCACCCGCTGCAGGCTCATCACCGCCGCGGCCTCTTCGGGATGACCGATGATGTGCGCGTACAGCAGATTCATGATCGTGCGGTAGCGGTTGTCAATCTCGTCCTCTCCCGCGGTGATGCTGCGCACGGCCTGCACATCGAGCGAGGAAAACGCAGTCAGCGCCAGGCTGAGCAGATGGATCACCGGCTCTCCCATCGCCACCACCTCTGGCACCATCGGCAGATGGGCGACCTGCGGTGATTTCAGGCGGATGTTGGCGATCTTTTTGGCATGATCGCCCATGCGCTCCAACTCCGAAGCGATGGTCAGTGCGGCCAGGATTCGACGCAGATCGCGCGCCACCGGCGCTTGCATGGCAATCAACTCCGTGCAGCGCTCTTCTAGCTCTATCCGTTCCTGGTTGATGCGATAATCGCTGCTCACCACCTCGCGCGCCAGGTTTAGATCGTCCGTTTGCCACACCAGCAGCGCCTGATTCAAGGCCTGTACGACATCGTTGCCCATCGCCTGCAAAATACCGCTCAATTCATTCAGGCTGCGATCAAAACCCTGCCGCGTACGTGTTCCCGGCCCAGCAAATACATTTTCCACCAGTTTTCTCCCCGTTCAGCGTCCTTCGTTCAGCGTCCCTTGTTTCTCGCTCCAGACGAGCTTTGCCAGCCGTTTGCCGGTTGGCGTCGCGGCCAGGCCTCCCTGGGCGGTCTCGCGATAGCGCTCATTCATGTTGCGGCCAATCTCGGCCATGGCGTCAATCACCTCGTCCGGTGGAATGACGCTTTCCACCCCGGCCAGCGCCAGGTCTACGGCGACAAAGCATTGGGCCGCGCCCGCGGCGTTGCGCTTGACGCACGGCACCTCCACCAGTCCGGCCACCGGGTCGCACACCAATCCCAGCATGTTCTTCAGGGTGATGGCCACGGCGTGCGCGGATTGATGCGGCGTGCCGCCCAACAGTTCTACCGCAGCCGCGGCCGCCATCGCGGCCGCGCTGCCCGTCTCCGCCTGACAGCCGCCAGCCGCGCCAGACACGTGCGCGCGGTGGATGATCACCGCGCCGATGCCGCTGGCGGTAAAAAGCGCAGCCACCAGGTCGTCATCGCTAAAGCCCCGCGCGGCTTGTAAGGTCAACAGCACGCCAGGCAGGATGCCCGCCGAACCGGCCGTCGGCGTGGCCACAATGCACCCCATGCCCGCGTTGACCTCGTTGACGGCCATGGCGTGGGCTACCGCGCGGCTGAGAATGGGGCCGCATAACGGTTGGTTGCCCGCCTCGAGCCACTGCCAAAACTTATACGCGCTGCCGCCGCTGATGCCGCTCAGTGAGCGCACCGGCTGCGCAACGCCCATCTCGGCGCTGCGGCGCATCACCAGCAGACGCTGGCGCATCCGTTCCCAGATCTCCTCGCGGGTGCGGCGGTTCTGCTTGAGTTCAGCCATGATGACAATGTCATGCAGCGGTTTGCCTTGTTGCTCTGCAGCATCCACCATCTCAGCCAGCGAAGAGTACATAAAATCACCTCGGAAAATCTCAAAATCAAGAGGAGGATCAGAGGTCGGAGATCGGAGATCAGAGACCAGAGATCAAATGCCAAGCCAGGGACCCTCGTTGTCTTCTCGGTCGGCGCGCAGCAGGACGCCAGGAAGCGACAAAGCAAAGGATTGTACCACCCCAGGGAATTCTAAAGAAAAACACCGCGGCGGGAGCGACATTTTTCACGAAAATACCCGAGATGACGATCGGGCAACCCATGCGTGAGCAGCCGCATTGTACCACAAAAGAACACGGCGCACGCGAGAGGCTGAAGCCATCTGGCGGCGACGCGGAAGCGTCCGCAGGGCTAAGCAGCGAAAAGCCAGGCCTCTGGGTGGAAGCCTGGCTTTCCGGTTTCAAGTGTTCTGGGGCTTACGTTAACCCCGGAGACACGGGCTTAGTTGGTGCGGCGGCGCAGGAAGGCAGCCGTACCCGTGGCCAGCATAAGAGCCAGCGCCACGATGAGCCAGCCGCTGATCGTAGGCGCCGCGGCGCCGCTGTCCAGGCTGCTCAGTTGTACGCCGGTTGGCTGACCGCACGGGTTGTAGGTGACCATGAAGTCGTCCGTCCAGGTGCCCGTGGCAGCCACCGAACTGTCGGTGCCGAGGCGGTAGCGGAACCACACATTCTGGCCGGCGAACGGCAGCAGATTCACCGTTACCTGCGCAAAGCCTGTCCCAGCCGGAATGTTGCCTGTCCAGGCCTGGCGGCCAGCCAGCGGGTTGCCGAAGTTGACGCTGATCGTGCCATTGTAGCCGCCGGAGGTGATGTTCGCGCCCGCGTCATTCCAGGTCGCGCCGCCGTCGGTGCTGATCTCCAGCACGGAGCCGTCGAACGTGTTTTCCGTGCGAACGCGATGGTAGAAGGTGAGCATGGCCGAGGTGGCCGCGCCAGGGATGGCGATGGGGTTGGTCAACTGCAAGCGCGTGTCGGTCACTGTGCTGCCGTCAGGCGCAAAGGCCGAATACGTGCCGGTGTTGGCGCCCGTGGTAACGGCCGTCCAGGCCGGCGTGCCGTCGGCGGTGAAGATGCCCAGGGTGCCGCTTTCGAAGCCTTCCGTCACCGTGCAGTTATTCGGCGTGGCGGTGGGCGTGGGCGTGGCGGTGGGCGGTGAGGTCGGCGTTGGGGTAGGCGTAGGCCCGCTGCCGACAGTGCCGCTCAGGCGGAATACCAGATCAGGATCTGTGCCGACGGCGCAGGTGGCCACACGTGCGCCCCAGGTTGTGCAGGGTGTGCCAAAGCCGCCGCCCGGATTCTGCCAGGCAGAGGCGCTGTTGGACTGCACGGTGCGCTCGGTCCAGCCCCACTGGCCGCCAGCGGAGAAGTCCATGCGCGCCTGCACCGAGACCCAATAGGTGCCGGAGGGCAGAACGGCCGGGGTGGTGAGAGCGATGGTGAAGGTGCCAAGCGAGTCGCTCGGTACGAGACCCATCGCGCTGTAGACCTGGGTGCCGGGCAGGGTGCCGCTATTCTGGTAGAAGTAGACGTTGACCGCCGGCGCGGGGCCGGTGCCGTTGAAGTAGACGCCGGGGACGTAAACTTCGTTGATGTTCCAGGATCCATCGCCGGCGGGGATCACAAAGTCGTCGGCCGCCTGGTTATCATAAGCGTCGAAAGAGGCTTCGAAGTCCTGGGAACTAATGCTGTTAATGCCGGGGTTATCGGTCTGGTCGTAAAGCACGACATAGGGGCCGCTGTAGGGCGCAATGGACGGAGCGCTCGACAGGCTGACGCTCTTGGATGGGATAGGGCCATCAACCTTGACGGGCGGGTTGCCCTGGTCGGCAAAGACAAAGGTTGGCACCAGAGTGACCAACAACAACGCGACGATCAGTAAAACAGCTAGGCGAGAACGCATGGGATATCCTCCTGTAGTGATTGAACAAAAACGGTCTTGAAAAAGCGATCACAATTATCTGATCCTGAGCACCTCCTTGATAGCGAACGTGCAGGCGCGAAATCGGTAGGAATCACAAAGAAGCTGAGGCGATTTTCTTCAAAGCGCCGCGATGGCGATGTGTCTCATTGACTGCTCACATCGCAAGAAAGACAGATTGGCCTGCGCGCCTAGGCTCGATGCCGTGTTCCAGGGTGACTTGGCCTTGAGAAACGGCCTGCGCCATAGATTGACCGTGGGGCTACTAAGAAGCGGCGAAATTGTGCCACAAAATGGCGCGCTTGTCAAGATAAGCGAAAATTTCATGGCCCTCCCGCCTGATTGTATATTCCAGGCCCGAAGGTTTGACAAAGAAGCAAAAGTTACTATACTAGGGTATAGTATTTTTGAAATCATTCTTTGTCGAGCTTGCGGCAGCGTTTTCATCGGAAATCGCCCCCACGAGCAGGAAAGGCCCAACCGATGAGCACCGTTCAGGTCACATGGCTGCAAAAGCAACAGTACGTCGGCGTAGACAGCAGCAAACACGCCGTGGTGATGTCCACACAGGATGCCGAGAATGGCATCGGCATGAAGCCGTCCGACTTGCTCCTGGTCGCGCTCGGCGGCTGCACCAGCGTGGACGTGATCTCCATCCTGCAGAAGAAACGCCAGCCTGTAACCGGTCTGGAAGTAAGTGTCAGCGGCGAGCAGGAGACGGACCCACCCTTCACCTTTCGTAAGGTGCACGTGGTGTACCAGGTGCGCGGTCGCGGCTTGAAAGCCAAGGCGGTGGAAGATGCCGTGGCCTTGTCAGAAGAGCGCTACTGTTCAGTTGGCGCCACCGTACGCGCAGCCGCTGTGATCACCCACGAGATTCAGCTCATTGACGAAACCGAAGCGCCCTGAGCGTCAAAACGCCGGCGCTGTATTTGTCGTACAAGACCAAAAACAGCTTGACAAACTGAAACCATGTGCTATACTTAGGTCGTCCAAGCCGGGGGCTGAAGGGGATCGGGGGACTCTTCACCTCCGGTTTGGCGCGTCCAGGAGCCGCGACGTCAGGCTCAGGCTGCGCCGGCCTTGATGAGCGCAGCAATGCCTTCGCCGGCCACCTGGCGCCAGTCAGGATCGGCAGGCGGAAACCGTTCGTCCTCTAGCTCCCACGGCTCGGTCAAACGCAGCAAACCCAGACGCAGGTTCGCGATCAGCGCGGCCCCAGGCGGCGCCGCGGTTGACTCCCCTACGCCCACGCGTCGAATTCGCAGCACGGTTGGGCCTTGCTGAAAGCGCCACCAGCCATCCACCAGCATCACCTGCGCCTGCTCTGTCTGCGCCAGGCGCTGGGCGCGGTTCACCACCCAAACCTGGTTTGTGCGGCTGGAAAGAAAAGCTACGATCGGGGCATTTTCCACATCGGTCTCTTCAACAGCTTCCAGTTCGTCTAGCGCGGTGAGTTCAAGCGCCGCGCCCTCCAGGTAATCTGCCGGCGCCAGCACCCCATAATCGCCCGAATGGCGCAGCGCCACGCGCAGTCCCTCCTGGTCGCCGCGCTGCTGCACATGCCAGCGCAAGATATCACGCGTGAACGAGCGGATGGCGGGCGAGTGGTGCAAGGTCAGGTGCAGCAGGCTGTCATGGCTGATGATGGGCGCCAGGGCGGCGACGAAAGCCTGCTGCGCCTCACGCGTGGCCGCGCCGGCGTAATGGATCTCCACCAGGCGCAGCAGCACGCCGGCGTTGGTCAACAGCGCGGCCGCCAACGACCCATCCACCGCGGCCGCGGCCAGCAGATCATCTATGACTAAATGGGGATGAACGACGATGCGCGGCGGCACCAGGGCCAGATTGCGGGCGGGCGCGGGCGCCGCCAGCAGCGCGGCCAGGGTTTCCCGGCTGGTTTCCGGCTCCTCGAAAGCCTTGAGAATTGCCGGCACGTCAACGCCTGGCGTGGAAGAAAATTGTGGAAATCCCAGGTCCAACGGGCTACCCCTTTGGTGTACGCAACGTCCTCGTAGGTCCGGCCTCCGGGCCGGACAACGCCGTCCTCGTAGGTCCGGCCTCCGGGCCGGACAACGCCGTCCTCGTAGGTCCGGCCCCCGCGCCGGACAACGCCGTCCTCGTAGGTTCGACCTCCAGAACAGAAAACGTCGTCACGCCGGAGTCGTGACCTACACGCAGGCCTCCGGGCCGGACAACGCCGTCCTCGTAGGTCCGGCCCCCGCGCCGGACAACGCCGTCCTCGTAGGTTCGGCCTCCGGGCCGGACAACGCCGTCCTCGTAGGTTCGGCCTCCGGGCCGGACAACGCCGTCCTCGTAGGTCCGGCCTCCGGGCCGGACAACGCCGTCCTCGTAGGTCCGGCCTCCGGGCCGGACAACGCCGTCCTCGTAGGTTCGGCCTCCAGAACAGAAAACGTCGTCACGCCGGAGTCGTGACCTACACGCAGGCCTCCGGGCCGGACAACGCCGTCCTCGTAGGTCCGGCCTCCGGGCCGGACAACGCCGTCCTCGTAGGTTCGGCCCCCGCGCCGGACAACGCCGTCCTCGTAGGTCCGGCCCCCGCGCCGGACAACGCCGTCCTCGTAGGTTCGGCCTCCGGGCCGGACAACACCGTCCTCGTAGGTCCGGCCTCCGGGCCGGACAACGCCGTCCTCGTAGGTCCGGCCTCCGGGCCGGACAACGCCGTCCTCGTAGGTCCGGCCTCCGGGCCGGACAACGCCGTCCTCGTAGGTCCGGCCTCCGGGCCGGACAACGCCGTCACGCCGGAGTCGTGACCGACGAGAAAAATTCACGCGAGCAGGCAGAGTATAACGGCAAGGAGAATCGGAAGCAAACGGCGCTTGACAAAGCAGGTGCAACTTATTGCTAGACAACGAAAAACACCGGCTCGCCCTAGCCGGTGTTTCTCGTCGTTCGTTTGGGAGGAAGGAAGGAGGAAGCTTTGAACTTTTACCGAAGCCCCGTTAACTCCGGCTTTTCTCGTGCAACCTTGAGCTTAGTATCGTATGCTTGGTTTAAGGCCAGATGAGAAAGGGATTAAGCCAAGCTATAACTTTATTGCTGGCGGGCCGATGGCCGCCGCGCCGCAGAATGGCGTCGCGGCCTTGTCACAAATCCGCGCTGATCGGTGTTATAATAAACGGAGCGTGAAAAGGCAAGCCATGATCGTGAAGCGGATGCCCCTTCCACACGAGGCAACCAGGGTGAGTAAGGACTTCGGCGAGCGCAGACCTCGGCGAGCTCGGTCGAGCCGTCGGGCCGTCGGCGCAGCGGCCGCGCAGGCGGATCAAAAAGCGTTCGAGGCTTCGTTCCAACAACACTATGCACGCGTCTATAATCTGCTTTTCCGGCTGGTCGGCAACCGCGCCGAGGCGGAAGACCTGGCGCTGGAGGTGTTCTCGCGACTATGGGAACGGGCGCCCGCGCCAGCGGCCGTCAGCGGCGCAACTGCGGTTCGACAGGCTCACGGCACGAGGCCTGAGCGTTCGACTGAGCTCACGCCGAAGTCTGTCGAAGGCGAGCACCTGGGCGGCTGGCTGTACCGCGTGGCGATGAACCTGGGCTTCAATGCGCTGCGTTCGGCGCGGCGGCGGTCGCATTACGAGACGATTTCCTACGAAAACAGCGCGGGAGCCGCCTCTGCATCCGGAACGGCTGGCGCCCTGGATCCAGCGCAGGCGGCCGAGTTAGCCGATGAACGCGCGCAGGTGCAAGCCGCGCTGCGCCAGATGAAGCCGCGCGACGCGCAAATCCTGGTGCTGCGGCACAGCGGTTTGTCGTACAAGGAGATCGCGGCCGCGCTGGAGATCGCCCCCAGTTCTGTGGGCACGCTGCTGGCGCGCGCCGAGCGCGCCTTCGAGCAAGTCTACGAGGACCACGCACCGGTCACGACAGGACGCTAACGGCCCAGTCGTTCTAAATGTGGCTTGGTTTTTGACCACAGAGATCACAAAGAACGCAAAGAAGCTGCCGAATGAATTGGGCTGCAAGGACTTCGGCGAGCTCAGTCGAGCCGTCGGCTGACGCCGACCGGCATTGCGTCCCGCAGGTGGACGCCCGGCGGTACGCCTATCAGAGCGATTTCAATCGCTCTTGCTGAGGAAATGGGACAGAAGAGGAGGTGGATATGCACCCGACAGAAGCAACGCTGCGAGCCTATCTCGATCATGAATTGACAGGCGCCGCGCACGCCCAAACCGCGGCGCATCTGACAACCTGTGAGGATTGCCAGGCGCATCTGCAGACGCTGGACGCACGCGCGGCGCGCGTCGGCCAGCGTCTGGCCCTGCTGGCGCCGGATGCCGCTTCGACCCCGCGCCCGGCGCACCTGGTTTATGCGCGCTGGCAGGCCGAGCGCACCTCCCCCAAGTCTGCCGGCCTGGAAAGTATCGGATTTACACTACAAAGGAGTCTGAACATGTTACGTTCTCTGTTTAGTGGACGCTATCGCCCCGTGGGCGTGAGCCTGGCGCTGATTGTCTTACTGGCTGTGGCGCTTTCGATGGCGCCGGTGCGCACCCTGGCCAGTCAACTCCTGGGCATTTTCCGTGTCCAGCAGGTGGCCGTGGTGCCGGTAGATATGAGCACGCTCGAAGGGCTGAGCAACAACGCCGCCCTCTCCCAGCAGGCCGAAGCGCTGTTTGCTGAATCGGTCAAGACGACACGCGAGGCCGCACAACCGCAGGAGGTCTCCACCGTCGCTGAGGCCAGCGCGGCCGCCGGGTTCCCGGTGCGCGTGCTGGATGCCGGCGCAGGCGCGCTGACGCTGACGGTCGAGCGTGGCCCCGCCGTGGAGATGACGATCAACCGCGCGCGCGCCCAGGCCCTGCTGGAGGCCGTCGGTCACACAGACATCAAGCTGCCGGCGACGCTGGACGGCGCGCCGATTGCGATTGACATTCCCACTGCGGTGGTGAGCCGTTACGGCGCCTGCCGCACCGCTGGTGAGCGCCAGTCGCAGATGGACACCTGCCTCATCCTGACACAGTTGCCCAGCCCCACGGTGACAACGCCGCCCGACCTGAACATGCAAGAGTTGGCTGCGGCCGGGCTGCAGATGGCTGGACTAAGTCCGCTCGAAGCGCAGGCCTTCAGCCGGACGGTTGACTGGACATCCACCCTGGTCATTCCTATCCCCGTGGGCCAGGCTGACTACCAGCAGGTGTTTGTAGACGGCGTCACCGGCTATCTGATTGCCAGTACTGGCAACAATGACCTGCCGAGCCAGACCCTCATCTGGACGCGTGACGGCATGATCTATGACCTGACCACGTTCAACCCCAAGTCAGACCTGGTCGCGATCGCGGGGCAGCTGCATTAGGATCAGGTGAATGACAGCAACTCACGCCATTGAAACCAACGCGCTGCGCAAAGTCTTTGGCGACAATGTCGCGGTGCGGGGTCTCACGCTGACGGTGGAGCAGGGCGAGGTCTTTGGCTTTTTGGGGCCAAATGGCGCCGGCAAAACCACCTCGATCAAGATGCTCCTGGGGCTGGTGGCGCCCACGGCCGGCGCAGCCTGGCTGCTCGGCGCGCCGTTGGGCGACCGCCAGACGCGGGCAAAGATCGGTTTCTTACCGGAGCACTTCCGTTTTCATGATTGGCTCACCGCGCAGGAGTTCATGACCCTGCACGGTGAGCTGTATGGCATGACGGCCGAGGCCAGGCGCCGGCGCATTGCTGATTTGTTGGAACGGGTGGGCTTGACGCCTTTCCGGGACAAGCAGCTGCGCACCTTTTCCAAAGGCATGCTGCAGCGCGTGGGGCTGGCGCAGGCGCTGTTGAACGAACCGGCGCTGGTCTTTTTGGATGAACCCACCTCTGGGCTGGACCCCGTGGGGCGGCGCCTGGTGCGCGACATCATCGGCGATCTGCGCCGCCAGGGAACGACCGTTTTTCTCAATTCGCACCTCCTGAGCGAGATCGAGATCACCTGCGATCGCGTCGCGTTCATCAAGCACGGCGAAGTGCTGCGCGTCAGCGCGCTGAAGGGCCTGGTGACGGGCGAAACCAGCGTGACGATCCACGCCGCCGGCCTGACCGAGGATATGGCGGCAGGGCTGCGCGCCTGGGGTCAGGATGTGCGCGTGGACGGCGAACAGGTGACGCTGGCCGTGGCCGATGACCAGGCGCTGCCGCAGATTGCGCGCTACCTGGTGGAGCAAGGCGCGGCGCTGTACGCCATGACGCCGCAGCGCCTCTCGCTGGAAGAGCTGTTCATCCAGATCGTGGGCACCGACGGGGGGTTGTAAATGCAAACGCTGGATTTCTCTGCGCTGCGCCGGGTGAAGATCATCGCGCGCCTGACCCTGCGTGAGGTCGTGCGCCGGCGCATGGTGCTGGCGGCGGGGCTGTTGGGCCTGGCTTTTCTGTTGATTTACAACCTGGGCTTCTTCTTCCTCTACCGCGACATCCGCGCCTCTGGCGGCCTGGGGCAAACCCTGGCGCGCAACGAATTCTTCAACTTCATCTCCATGGCCGGCATGTACGCGGTCAATTTCCTGGGCATCGTCATGGCCGCGCTGATTACCGCGGATACCCTGGCCGGGGAGATCGGCACAGGTACGATCCAGGCCGTTGTGACCAAGCCCCTGCGCCGCGGCGAGGTGGTGCTGGGCAAGTGGCTCGGCTTCGTCATCCTGCTCACGCTCTACCTGACGCTGATGGGGGGCGGGGTCTTCGTCAGCCTGTGGGCGCAGGCCGGGTACCAGGCGCCGCATGTCTTGACCGGCCTGACGCTGATCTACTTCAACAGCCTGCTCATGATGAGCGTCACCCTGGCGTGCAGCAGCGTCCTGAGCACACTGGCGACGGGTGGGGTGGTCTTTGGCCTCTACAGCCTGGCTTTCATCGGCGGCTGGGTCGAGCAGTTCGGCACCTTTGCGCACAACCAGACGGCCGTGCAGGTTGGCATCATTTCCAGCCTGTTGATTCCGAGCGAGGCGCTGTGGAAACGGGCTGCCAATGAGATGACCTCGCCCCTGGTGCGCGAGCTGGGCTTTTCGCCTTTCACCTCCAACTCCGTGCCCAGCGTGGCCATGATCGTCTACGCCGGCTTCTACCTGGCCGCGGCGCTCTGGTTTGCCATCCGCCGCTTTCAGGCGCGCGACCTGTAGGGGAGATTGGAGACCGGAGATTGGAGACCGGAGATCATCCGCCTTCCAGGCGCCCGATCTCTGATCTCTAATCTCTGTATATAGCAGCTACAGGTGGCCGCCCCACAGAAAATCGGTAAAGCCTGGCGTGGGAAAACGGCCGATGACGTAGGCCTGGCCCAGGTTATGCGCGGCCGCAATGCGTTCCAACTTTTGCTTGTCCGCCGGCACCGGATGCGTCTTGACCTCCAGGGCCACGCGGGGCGCGCCGGCGTGTGGTTGCAGAATAAAATCTACTTCGTAGTCATTGCCGCGTGCCAGGTAAGATAGGGCGCCGTAGGGGTGCAGTTGGCAGAAAACGGCATTTTCGAACAAAGCCCCTTCGCCAACCTGCGCCAGGACGCCGGCCAGCCCGTTGTCATAGAAGTACACCTTCTTGCTCAGGGCGGTCGCCCGATCTGGGTTGTCTGTATAGGCCGGCAAGCGGCGGATGATGTAGGTTTTCTCCAGAAACTCCAGGTACTGCAACAGGGTGGGACGCGAGAAGCCAATGATGGTCGCCAGCTTGACATTATCCAGCCGATTGCCGATGCGCGCCGCCAACACACGCAGAAGCTGCTGCAGCTCGGCGATCTTCTGAAAATCAGCCAGGGCGCGCACGTCAATGTTGATGTAAGACGACAGAATGTCTTGCAGAATCTCGCGCTTCGCGCTGGGGGCGGACGTTAACGCGACATCGGGCAGGCCGCCGTACAGCAGATATTCCTCATAGAATCCCTTCAAGCGCTCGTATTCATAGACATCGAAGCGTTTGTCCGTGAGCGCAGGGCGCGGCCGATAAGCAACGCCTTTGAAGTCCAGGAACTCAGCAAACGAGAGCGGAAACATCTCGAAAACAACCTTGCGCCCGGCGAGTGATTCGGTGAAATAGTTCTTCAAGTAGTAAGAACTGGACCCCGTCAGGATGAATTTGATCGAGTAGGCGTCGTGCAGATATTTGACGACGCTGGGAATGTTGGGCGTGTACTGAATCTCATCCAGGGCAATGATCGCCGGCTGCGTGGGGTCAATGCCGCGGTTGCGCAGAAAGTCGAGGATCAAGTCATAATTTCGCTCGCTGAACGCCGCGCGCTGATCGAGCCGCTCCAGGTCGAGATAGAGCTTGTTGCTGGAAGGCGCTTGATCGAGCAGCCAGCGCACCGCGGTGGTTTTGCCCACGCGGCGCATGCCGGTGAGGACAATGGCGCGCTGATCGTCGAGCGCGCGCAACAGAGCAGGAAAAAGTGTGCGTTGAACAATCGCCATGGCGTAATTTTACACAAATGTCATCAAAGTGTCAAGCGGCATTTTACACTAATCCTATCCTTGTGTAAAGCCTGATCGGCGGGGCGCGTAAAAACCCGGCTTCTGGCAGAAGCCGGGCTTCTTTAGGCCTTGATCCGGCCGCCATAGATGCTTTGACGATTCTTGCCTGCGCCGCGGCGCCACTGCCAGTAGCGGCCTTTGCCATCCGCGCCGCGCGGGCCGAAACGCTCCTGGCGCCAGCCCTCGGTCAGCGCGGGATCGGGCGTAGGATCGTCGCCGGCTGGCCCCTCCGCCTCGCCAGGCGGCGTCTGATCCAGCGCCTGCAGCCCGATCACCCGGAGGCGCGTGTCGCTGTGGATTTGGCGCTGACCGCCTTGGCTGGCGGCGTCTGGGTCGTGCCAAAAGGGGGCAGCGGCTCGCCGCCGTTCACCCCGTTGGCCCCCTTGACCGGACGCACGAACATATACTGCGCGCGCACCTGGTTGCGTACATGCTCAGCCGCATCCGGCACCAGCTCGCCGGCCAGGCTCTGCGCCGTGCCAAGCAAGGTCTTGGCCTTTTCCTGTTCAATGTTCAACTCCAACAACTGCCCGGCGTAGGCTGCCCGCCGGCGGGCGCGCGCAATGCGCGCCTCAGGATCGAACACCGACACCCCAACGCCGCCAACAACATTGCCGATGACGACGCCGATCACGCCGAACAGCGCCACCGTCGGCAGCCAGACCGGCGCCACGACATCGGTGCGAATCAACAGCACGTCGCCCGCAAACGCGCAGGCCATGCCGATCAGGTCCAGGATAATCATGCCGCCGGCAATCGTTTCCTGCTCGGCGCTCAGCGCGCCGTGGTTGTAGTAGCTTTCCCACAGCACGACGCCCAGGTCAATCGCGGCCAGGCCGAAAATGGCCACGATGAAGGCGTCAGACGGCAGGGTCGTCGTCAGAAAGTGATACGTCCGAAAGCCCGTGAAGGCCAACAGGCTGATCTTCAACAGGTTGATCAGCAGGCGTTTGCCGCCCAGCTCCATCCGAATCATATCGTTCATTTTCTTCCTCTTCTTCCTCTTCTTCCTCTTCTTCCTCTCCCATCAATACTGGCAACACGGTCAGCGTAATGCCGGCAATCACCAGCATCACCTGCCCGAGCGGGCCGACCAACGGAATCAGCCGACCAAACACAGCCGCCGCTGCGATCGCAGCGATCAGCGCGCCCCAACTGCGCACTTGCAGCGAGGCAAGCAGGGGGCCAACGGCGAACACAGTCGCCGGAATGGCGGCGGGTAAATCGCCGCCAAACCCAATGAAAATCGCCGGCCACGCGTCCACCACGACAAGCACGCCGGCCGTCACAACGGCGGCCCGCAGCAGCCACGGCGCCAGGCCCAATAGCCACGGCAGCGCGGCCTGCACCAGCCGCGCCAGCTCGCCCAGCATCACGGCGACAAGCCTGGCCGCCGCGCCGATCACGGCGGCGACCGCAGCCACAACCGCCAGGGCCAGCGCCGCCGCGCCAACGGCCAACAGCTTCAGCCCACCCCAGGCCGCGCCCGCCAGGCGACGCAGCAGGTCAGCCTGTTCGCTCGTGGTTCACCTCCTTCTTGGTGTTCTCCGCGTCTTGGTGTGATCCATTTGGTTCGGGCGCGTCCAGGTTGCGTGGGGTTTGGGTTTTTCGTGCGACGCTGTGGTATAATCTTGACTGGCAATTGCGCTCGCAATGCCATGCGCGCTAGAGGCTCTCATCCTCTGGCGCGCTTTTTCTTTGTCGCCGGTCAAGTTGAGGTGCGACGCCGGGCCTGGGCATTGCCATCCTTTGAGCTTGCCACAGAGGCCCAGGCGCGGGCGTCGCATCAGGTTGGTGTCGCGTACGGCGGGTGGCAGCCGGCCGCACGTGACAGCACGTCTCTCGTTATTCTAGCACAAGACGACTAATAGAACAAATGTTCTATTCGATTCGCCGTCTATCCGCCGCGGCGGCCATTGGCGGCTGGCGCGCGACCGGGAGGTCGGGGGCAGCAGGTGTTATAGGCTTTGAGCAGGGCGGGGGTGAGGCCGGCCGCGCGCCAGCGCGCCTCCAGGCGAAACCAGGGATCTGCGTGCTGCGCGGCGGCCAGCTCCGGCAGCGCGGCGCGCGCGGCCGCATCGAGGGCTTGCAGCTGCTGCGCCAGATCGAGCAGGGCGGGGGGCGGCGGGTCGCCGGCCAGCAATCGTTTGACGACCATGCCGGGCGCGTTGGTCAAATTTTTCCCTTGCACCGCCCAAATCCAGGCCTGCGCGCTGGCCCAGCTCACGCCGCCGCGCGCGATTTTCCCCAGGTTCGGTTCCACGATGCCGAATGCGGCCAAAAGATCGCAGACCTCGGCCTGCGGACCAG
>CXWK01003630.1_pt2 | contig 25325 bp, 30 predicted proteins | sample 590851 | NCBI WGS metagenome assembly CXWK01 (sample SAMEA3498364, study PRJEB10139) | wastewater metagenome | biome: wastewater treatment plant; material: activated sludge | place: Denmark | collected 2014-08-01
ATTGTTTAGTCTTATAGATTAGTTAAAAGATAAACTGAAAAGTATAAATTGTAGTAAGTTTTTTTTTCGCCGACTAATTTGTCGTCTAAAAATGTGACATAGAATAAAATTTAGGTTTCTTTTAAATACATTTTTTATATAAATTTCGGTTAAGCAATCTGTTAATTCGAAATCACATTAAACAGTATTTCTAACAAATAATCACTAACCAATATATTCGGAGGTATCGAATGAACGTAACAAAATCATTGAGAACTGCCGTTATGATCGGCGGCATTGCGCTTACTACTGCCTTTCTAAGCGGATGCGGCGGCTTAGATGAAGCTCAAATTAAAGAATTGAGCGATCTAAAAAACGAAGTATCTTCATTAGAAGCAGAAGCTAATTCACTTAAAGATCAAAGAGCAAAACTTGAGGCTCAAGTTGAAGAAACAAACAGAAAACTTGCTGAATGTGAAAAACAAAAAGAAGAAGCAAGAGCAAATTTGGAAAAATTACCAAAATAAATAATTAATGATTTTAAAAAAATTAGAGGATGTAGTAATGAATTTTAAAGCAAAATTATTAGGAATACTTTCCCTTGTGCTTCTATTTTCTTTTGTAAATTTTGCACAGGAAGAAATGACAGAAGAGCAGTGGGAAGCTGAAATGACTTCTTTCAAAGAAAAGAAGGCTGCACTTGAAAGTGAAATAAGTGCTCTTAAATCAGATATTGATAACTTAAAAGCAATGAATCTTCAAGATCCTGAAGAGTGTATTGATGAGTTATATCAAATAGTTGGTGCTACGAGAAATGATGTTAACAACTATAGAAAAGCTGTTAACGAATTAGATGGTAAGATCAAAAGAAAAGAAGGACCTAAAGACGATCGGCAAACCGATCTTAATACTTTAAAGATGAATAAGATTTCTGCTTTGCCAGAATTTTTCAACAAAGTTCATAATCAAATGCAAAGAGATCTTGATAATTGGGTAGAAGCACCAAAAGATATTAACTATACAGTAAAAAAAGGTGATCATCTTTGGGGCATAGCCAAGAAACAAGAACATTATGGAAATCCATTTGCTTGGCCGGTAATATACAAAGCCAATAGAGATCAGATTAAAAATCCTGATTTGATTTATCCAGATCAAAATTTCAAGATTCCAAATCTTACAGAAGAAGAAAAATCAAAATATGAAAAACTAAGAGTAAATTATAAACCAGCTCCTGTTCAATAATTGTACTTTAGTTTAAATATCCTTTTTGCAAGCCCTTATCTTTGTTGATGAGGGCTTTTTATGTTAAAATCAAACTTGATCAATAATGACAACAGCTGAAAAAAAAATAACATTATCAAATGTAGATATGCTTTCATTACTCGGTGTTAATGATGGAAATCTTAACATACTTGAAGATAGATTTAATTCAACAATATCAGTACGTGGAGATATTGTAAATATTAAAGGTGTTTTAGAAGAAGTTGAGCTTGTAGAAAAAGTGATTAAGGAAATGGCTTACGTTCTGAATACCAGTGGAAGATTAAGCCGAACTGATGTGGAGACAATTCTTAATCTTACAGTTGAAGGAAAAGAAGTAATTAACGAAGAAGATTTTGATTCCATTGTTTTATATACAAAGAATGATGTTGTTAAGGCTAAAACTCCCGGTCAAAAGCAATATTTTTTGATTGCCAGTAAAAATGATATTTGTTTTGCTATTGGCCCAGCAGGAACAGGAAAAACTTATCTTGCAGTTGCACTAGCCGTATCAGCATTAAAAAAAGGAATTGTAAAACGTATTGTTCTTGCTCGTCCCGCAGTTGAAGCTGGAGAAAGTCTGGGATTTTTACCAGGCGATTTTCAAGAAAAGATTGATCCATATCTTCGTCCTTTATACGATGCACTTGATGATATGATTCCATCTGAAAAACTTAAAGGCTATATCGAAAAAAGAATTATCGAAATCGTACCTTTGGCTTATATGCGCGGAAGAACGTTAAACAATGCTTTTGTAATTCTTGATGAGGCACAAAATGCAACTGATGTTCAGATGAAAATGTTTCTTACAAGATTAGGTGCAAACTCCAAGGCGATTATTACGGGTGATATAACACAAATTGATTTACCTGTCAAAACTAAAAGTGGACTTATACAGGCTAAAGAGATTTTAAGTGGAATTACCGGAGTTGGCTTTGTTTATTTTGAGAAAGAAGATGTTGTAAGACATAAACTTGTTAAGGACATCATTGATGCTTATGATAAATTCAATGGAAACGGTAAATTGTAACCAGATTAGTTAAACTCAGGTAACTTTTTACATTCATTCCAGAATTTATCCATCTCTTCAAGACTCGATTCATTTATCGCTTTACCTGTTTCTTTAACTTTTTTCTGAACATAATTAAATCTATTTATAAACTTCTCATTTGTTCTCCTTAGTGCATCTTCCGGATTTATATTTAAAAATCTTGCGTAGTTAACCATAGCAAAAAAAACATCACCAACTTCTTTTTCCAATTTCAAATTCAAATCTTTATGATCTTTAAAATTTGGATCTTGAGATTTGATTTTTTCAATTTCATGCATTTCTTCAATTTCCTCAATCACTTTTTTCCAAACATCTTCTTTCTTTTCCCAATCAAAACCGACTTTAGCTGCTTTTTCTTGTAAACGATGAGCTCGTTGTAATGCCGGTAAATTAAATGGAACTCCATCAAGAACAGATTCTCTTCCCTCAGTAAGTTTTATTTCTTCCCAATTCTTTTTTACTTCATTCGAATCTGAAACTTGAACTTTTCCAAAAACGTGTGGATGTCTTCTAATCAATTTTTCCTGGATTGAATCAATTACATCATCTATAGTAAAATGATTATCTTCTTCAGCAATTTGTGTATGAAATACAACGTGTAATAATAGATCACCTAATTCTTTTCTCAATTCATTAAAATTTTTATTATCGATTGCTTCAACAACTTCATAAGCTTCTTCGATTGTATTTGCTTTTATCGAATCATTAGTTTGTTCTCTATCCCACGGACATTCTTTCCGTAATCGTTTAACAATCTGTACAAAATCTGTAAATTTACTTTCAGTCATTAGGAATCCTTTTAATTAAATGTTTCTAATCAAATTTAAAGAAAAATATATTATCCATTAGGAGATTTTATGATTGAAGAAAAAATTAAAGAACTTGGTTTTGAAGTTCCAGAAGTTGCAAAACCTTTGGCTGCATATATTCCAGCTAAACTGGTTGGAAATCTTGTTATGACATCAGGGCAAGTTCCATTGGTAAAAGGCGAGATTTTATACAAAGGGAAAATTGGTAAAGATTTATCCGAAGAAGATGGAATTAAAGCAGCACAGGTTTGTGCTTTAAATTGTTTAGCTGCAATTAAAAGTGTGATTGGAAATCTTGATAGAGTTGTTGAGGTTGAAAAACTAACTGTGTTTGTTGCAAGTGCAGACGATTTTACTGCACAACCTAAAGTTGCAAATGGAGCTTCTGAATTAATTGGTAAAATATTTGGAGAAGCAGGAAAGCATGTTAGAAGTGCAGTTGGAGTTACAGCATTACCTTTAAACTCTGCAGTAGAAATTGAAATGATTGTTAAAGTTTCGGATTAAAGTTTTAACCAGTTAAAAATAATTTTAGATCCATATTCAGTTAAGATTGATTCTGGATGAAACTGTATTCCTTCGATTGGAAATGTTTTATGTCTAATCGCCATAATCAATTCATCAATTGTTTTTGCTGAGATTTCAAGCTCGTTGGGTAATGATATGCTTTCAGCTATTAATGAATGATATCTCATTGCTTCAAATTTCTGTGGTATATTATTGAAAATAGTTTTTCTATCATGCTTTATTTTTGAAACTTTTCCATGAACAGGATTTATAGCTTTTGTTACTTTTCCACCAAAAGCTGTAACAATTGCTTGATGACCTAGGCAAACGCCAAGAGTGGGAATTTTTATTCCAAGTTCTTTTATAATTTCTATGGATAGTTTAGAATCCACCGGATGTTTTGGACCGGGTGAAATTAAAATCTTATTTACATTCAATTTTTTAATCTCATTAAGAGATATCTCATCATTTCTTCTCACAAATACTTTGCATTTAAACTTTCCCAAAAGTTGGACAAGATTAAACGTAAATGAATCATAATTATCTATTACTAATACTTTCATATCTTAAAATAAAAAAAAATTTTGTGATACGGATTATTTATGAGGAATAAGGGCAATTAAAACGTCCAAAGTGCAATAAGATTCATTGACATTAAGTCAGGATTTCTATAAAATCGAAGTGAAATTTTTGAGAAAATTATGAAAAAGTATCTTTTAGTTCTTGTAATAATATTTACATCATTCACAAATGCACAGTTTAAAGATCCAGTCTTTCCAACTGAGCAACCCAAAGATGGAATTACTGATAATTCATCTGAATCATTATTTGGTTTTTTGAGTAGTGAAAATTTTAGTATGCATCATTCAATTGGATTATCATACTCAACAATTGGTGGATATGGAACAAGTTTGGCAACCTATACTAACAGTATGTTTTATAAATTTTCGGACAAAATGAATTTCCAGCTTGATGCAAGTTTTGTTACTAGTCCTTATAGTTCATTCGGTAAAGAGTTTCAAAATTCAATACAAGGAGTTTACATAAGCAAAGCTGCATTTAATTTTAAGCCTTGGGACGATGTTACTTTTTCGATTCAATATCGAAACATCCCTAATTATTATTATAATCCGTTTAGCAGATATAATGGGTATTATGGAAACTCTTTTTTTGATGGATTTATGGGATCATCAAATGATTCATTTATATACTAATTTTATTGAGATTCTATAGTGCAGGAAAAAGAAAAGCGATTAGAAGAAAAATCAACAATAACATTCAAAGAAAAAAATTCATACCTTTTCCTTATTATTGCCTCAACTGTTTTATTATTTTTTATATCCTTTTTACTCTATTCGATTTTAGACAAATCTGGTTTGATTGAATTTGGTGAACAAGAAAATACAGAGCCACAAAATGTTCAGCAATTAATTCAGGTTGAAGTTTTAAACGGTTGTGGAGTTCCAGGAATTGGTGACGGATTAACAGATGTTTTACGTGCAAAAGGTATTGATGTTGTTAAAACCGGTAATTACAGATCGTTTGAAGTTGATAATACTTTTATAATTGATAGAATGGGAAAAATTGAAACAGCAGAAAGAGTTGCGGATTCATTAAATCTTAATAATCGATTTATAATATCTGAAAAAAATAAAAGTCTTTTTCTTGATCTCACAATTGTGATAGGAAAAGATTATCAAAACTATTTTAACAAAAGCGGGAGCTAATATTGAATTCAAAATTATTTGCAAAAAAAATTGCAGACTTAGTATTTAATAAAAAAGGATATGATGTAAAGATTATCGATTTACAGAACATTGCATCATTTGCTGATTTTTTTGTTATCTGTTCAGCAGATTCTGATACACAAGTAAAAGCTATAGCAGATGAAATTGATAAAACTTTGCGAGATGAAGGAATTAGATGCTGGCATAAAGAAGGTTATACTGCTTTAACCTGGATTCTTCTAGATTATGTTGATGTTGTTGTTCACATTTTTAAAAAAGAATCGCGAGAGTTTTATAATATAGAAAAACTTTGGGGCGATGCTCCTTCAATAGAAGTTACTGATCCTGCAATTGTTAAAGTAGAAGAAAAGAAAGTAAAAGTTGTTACAAAGAAAACCACAACTAAAGCTAAATCGACTAAGACAACAACTGCTAAAAAAGCAACAACCAAAACTGTAAAAAAGAAAACCACAAAAGAATAATATAGAAGAAGTTTGAATTGAAAGAATATCTTTACTCTGCGTTCCGAGAAGCTGAAAATAAAATTCCCGAACTTAAAGAAATCTCAATATCGTTTGATGTTCCAAAATCAATTGAACATGGAGATTTGTCTTCGAATGCAGCAATGCTGCTTACTAAAAGATTGAAGAAAAATCCAAAAGTAATTGCACAAGAAATTATTGATACTTTAGATCTAAATAAATCAGTAATATCAAAAGTTGAAATTGCTGGGCCAGGATTTATTAATTTTTTCTTTAGTAAAGAATATGTAACAAAAATCATTAAAGAAATTCTTGATAAAAAAGATAAGTTTGGAAAATCTGAAAAGTTTAAAGTCAAAAGAGCAAATGTTGAATTTGTTTCCGCTAATCCCACTGGACCTTTAACAGTTGGGCACGGAAGAAATGCTGTTGTTGGCGATACTATTGCAAATTTACTCGAATGGATTGGGTACGATGTTGAACGCGAGTATTATTTTAATAATGCTGGACGTCAAATGCGCGTGCTTGGTGATTCCGTTAAACTACGATATTTAGAAATTCTTGGCGATCAAATAAATTTTCCTGAAGATTATTACCAGGGTGAATACATTAAAGATATTGCAATGCAGTTATTTATTAAGCATGGCGATAGTCTTCGCAATGAAGATCCTGAATCAATTTTTAAAGACACAGCAGAGCAGGAAATATTTTTTGATATAAAAAAATCTTTAACAAATCTAGGTATAAATCATAAAATCTTTTTTAATGAAAATTCATTATATGAGGAAGGAAAGATTGATATTCTTTTAAAAATATTTAAAGAAAAAAATCTTACTTATGAAAAAGATGGAGCAGTTTGGTTAAAATTATCAGAGCTTGGCCAGCCGGAAGATAAGGTAATGGTTAAAAGTTCTGGTGAACCAACTTACCGACTACCGGATATTGCTTATCATTCTGTTAAGCTTGATCGTGGATATGATTTACTGATTGATTTATTTGGTTCTGATCACAATGCAACATATCCGGATGTTATGGCTGGATTGAAAGCTATTGGTTATGATTCCTCAAAAGTTAAAGTGTTGATTCATCAGTTTGTTACAATTATGGATGGTGGAGAAGTAGTTAAAATGTCCACTCGTAAAGCAAATTACATTACGCTCGATGAGTTAAACGAGGAAGTTGGAAAAGATGTAGTACGCTATTTCTTTAATATGAGGAATATTAATTCGCATATGATTTTTGATCTTGCTGTCGCTAAAAAACAATCTGATGAAAATCCGGTTTTTTATGTGCAATATGCACACGCAAGAATTAGCTCAATTCTAAGACGAGTGAAAGAAGAACAACTTGAAGTTTCTATAAATCATCTTGACACATTGATTCATGATGATGAACAATCACTAATAAAAATTCTTTTTCAGTTTAAAGAAGAGGTTGTACAGAGTGCTGAAGAATTAGAAACACATAGAATTTGTACTTACCTTTATGAATTAGCAGCCGCTTATCATAGATTCAATAAATCTTGTAGAATTCTTGGAACAGAAAGACATCTTGCCGAAGCTCGATTGGCATTGGCTTATGCCGCAATGAATGTAATAAAAAACGGGTTAAGTATTCTTGGTGTTTCTGCACCAGAAGAAATGTGATTAATCAGCAATTGCAATTGAAGCAGCGAATATTTTTTTTGCACCGGCATCAAGCAGGATTTTTCCACATTCACTAATAGTTGCTCCGGTAGTAATTACATCATCAATCAACAAAACAGTTTTCCCATTTACTACCTTCTTATTTCTGATCTTGAATGCATCAGAAATATTTTCTTGTCTTTCCACTAAAGTCATTGTTGTTTGAGATTCCGTGTACTTCTTCCTCTTAACAATTCGATCTGAACAGAGAACATTTAAAACTTTATTCATTCCTTTAGCGATATAATAAGATTGATTATATCCACGTTCAGCTTTCTTTAATTGATGAAGTGGAATGGGAATAATTAAATCGATTTTCCAATCAGATCGAGTTGATTGAATTTTAGTTGCAAGAACTTTTCCAAGAAAAATTCCTACTTGAAATTTATTTTGATACTTAAGGGAATGAATTGCGTACTGAAGTTCTTTATCTTTTTCAAAAACAAAAGGAGCAAAGAAATCGGAAATAATATTTTTGTTTTGAAATTTTCTTTCAAACTCTCTATTCAATCTTTCATAAGATGCAAGCTGGATTTTGGAAAAACAAATCTGACAAATTGTGTCTTCAATTGTAAGTAGTTTAGTTTTGCAGGAACAGCAAAACCTTGGAAGAAAAAGATCAAATAATTTAGTTGAGTAAGATTTTATATCCCCAAATTCTATCATAACATTCCCGATCGCTTACGTAAAAACCACTCAATTGCAAAAAGTAATATCACAATTACAAGCAGCCATTCATCTGACCAAAGTCTTATTTCTGAAGTTTTAAGTTTTTCTTTTGAAGCTGAAAGATTAAGTTCATTTAATTTTCTGATTAGAGAATTGACTTCATTTGGAATATAAAATATTCCCTTTGTCTGATTTGAAAGCAAACTTAGAAATTCGTAGTTCATTTTTGTGTCAATCATTTCGATATCAATGTCGCCAATGTTAAATGTTCCGTTATCATTGCCAAGCATCTTACCTTTCAAGCTGGCGTTGCCATTAAAATAGTAATCACCATTCTGGTTTAATGAAATACTTCCATCATACAATCCAGTGCCCAAAGAGTTTAGTAATAATTCATCTTTTGAGTTTTGACCATTTATTTTAACTTTTACCTCAGCTTCACTAACCGGATTAAATGATTCATCATAAACCTGTGCTGTAAATTCAACTTTTTCACCAGAAGAGTAAATTTTCTTTGAAGTTTTAATTTTAACCTTCTTCTGATCATCAGGTGCGTTTAACCAACGAGTAGAACTAACAATAAAATCATCAAACAAGTTTAAACTCTTATTTGCAGTTTGAAGTTTCCACTTCCAGATATCTTTACCAATTAGAACAACAGAGCGTTTTGAACCAAAATTTCTTGAAACTATTAAAGGATTATTTCTTGGCTGATTATTGATTTTAACTTTAGAAATTATTTTACTCTCAGGTTTTACCGAAAGAGAAACTATTGGCTGATTAATTGGCGGCAGATTACTCCAATCATTCCCTGAATTATTTTGTACAATAGGATTATCAATTTCACTTATCTGAATATCAGGCTGTACTTGCAAATAATTTTTGTCAATCAAGGAAACTGAAATTGGAAGTAGATTATTGAGTCTATTTAACTTCTTCAATTCGATATCTGAAGTAAGCATTAAAAAGAATGGTGTATTTTTATTTTCAAACTTATTAACCAATCTTGTTAAAAAATCATCACTTGTTAAGTTGGTTGGAAAACCGATTAAATAAATTATATCCGCACTATCAAGTTTTGCTGTTGAATTCTGTTCCAGAAAATTACCAGCACTAATCTGAATAAGTGTGTTGACTTTTAGGTTATTATCAGTGCTGAGAGAATTTTTTATAAATGTTAAATCTGAAGAAGGACTGCCAGCAATTAAAAGAACATTAATTTTATTGCTTAATATATTTATGTAAAACACTTTTTGATTATTTAGAGTATTAGATTCGCCATCAAGTGTGTTAATTTTTAATGATAACTTTTTTTCACCACTTTGCTTTGGTGTATAATCAAATGATATAGAATTAACCCCAGATTGATCAAGTATAATGTTTTTATTTTCGATTAACTGTGAATTATCATGCAAAGATACTTGTACTGTCTTTCCATTAAAACCTTTGTTTAATATTGTTGCAATAATTGTTGTCGGTGTTTCAGCATAAATAAATTCGTTATTTATAACATTTTTAATTTCAACATCATTCTTTTTTGAGCTATCACCAATTCCAACTGTAAAAACGGGAATACCAATTTTTTCAGCGCTGTAAATTGGTGTTGATCCTTGTGTAATTACACCATCTGAAACAATAGTAATTGAAGCTATATTGCTTTCACTCTGATTTATCATTGAAAATATTTTTGCAAAATCAGATGATGTTTCATTAAAAGTAAATTGCTCTAAACTATCCTTACTAATTTGATTTACTTCAGCTCCAAATGAATAAAATTCTATATCTCCATTAAGTGAAGATGATTGGATTTTATTAACAATATTTTTTACCGAATTAATTCTATCATTTCCATCTTTAATCGTAATTGATTTGCTGTTATCAATAAAAAAAAGATTTAATGGCGTTAAGATGTTTTTCTTTGTTAAAGTTAAAACCGGTTCAAAAAAGATAAACAATAAAATTATTAAAGCTAAAGCTCTAAGAAGTGTTAATAAAAATTTTTTTAACCAGGAAACTGGCGGAAGTGTAAATCGGTATACATAAAATGAATAAGCAGCTAACAGAATCAATCCAATAAAAAAGAAGATTGAATTGAAAGAAAAACTTAAATCTATTTTTTCAAATCCAAACATTAAAAACTTAAACTGCCTTTAAAAACTGTAACTGCATTACCAGCTATATAAAGTTCATTATTTTGTGAATCAATCTTTACAAAAACCCTACCCTTGCGACCGAGAACATCGCCTTGTTCAATTGTAATATAAGTATCTTTTAAATAATCCTTTAATAGTCCAAGCTTCTGCAATACTGCTAACATCGGTCCGCACGCAGAACCTGTTACGGGATCTTCGTCAATCCCATGAAATGGAGCAAAAAATCTAATGTGAGCTGATGAATTATTATCAACTGTTTCTGTAGTAAAAACTGAAACATCAAAAAATTCTTTTTTATCAACACTCAATTGTTTTAACATTTTGTAGTCGGGTTTGATATTCCAAAGCGCTTTTAATGAAGTAATAGCTATGAAAAGATAACCATCCTTGTTAATAATAAAAGGTAAATCGCTGACATCATTTCCATCTATGCAAAGTGCTGATAAGATTTCTTCTTTGCATCCAATAAATTCTTCCAGTTCTTGAGTTGGAATCTGCATTAAGTACTTATCATCTTGAACAGAACATTTTAAAATACCAGATAAAGTTTTAAAGGTAATTTGCTGTTTATTTGAAATAATATTCTTCTCATAGAGAAAATGCAGTGATGCTATTGTTGCATGTCCACAAAGTTTAACTTCATTTGCTGGAGTGAACCACTGCAATCTAAAATCAGCTTCATTTGAGTTACTTATAAAAGCAGTTTCAGAAAGATTCATTTCTTTTGCAACTAACTGCTTTTCTTTTTCAGATATTTCATTTGATAAAGTAACTCCGGCAGGATTACCTTGAAATGCTTCTTTTGTAAAAGCATCTATTTGGAAAATCTCAATCTCTTTTGCCATTAAACAGATTTTCGATTTTCCATTCTTTCATTTTATCATAAGTCTGATAATCTGAAAGATCAAAATGGATTGGTGATACAGAAACATAGTTTTGTTTAATAGCCGCCTGATCAAGATCTAAAGTTTCATCAACATCTTTTAAATTGCCGGTAAGCCAATAATAATTTCTTCCATAAGGATCAATTCGTTTTTCATAAATATCATCCCACTTGGATTTTCCTTGCTTGGTTACAATGATTCCTTTGATTTCACTTTCAGGTAAGTTTGGAACATTTACATTAAGCATTGTGCCTAAAGGCAGTCCACGTTTGTAAACTTCTTGGGAAAGCAATTTTGCAACATTAGATGCAAATGAAAAATCCAAAACCTGGTGGCTTGCAACAGAAATAGCAATTGAAGGAACTTCCATTATTGCGGCTTCTCTCGCAGCTGAAACAGTTCCTGAATAGATAATATTGATCGCTGTATTGCTTCCGTGATTTATACCAGAGACAACCAGATCAGGTGGATTTGTCATCAAATTTCGCATACCAATTTTTACGCAATCTGCTGGTGTTCCATCAATTGCGTAACCAAAGAATGCACCGTTTTTTTGATACTCAAAAACTCTAAGCGGAGTTTGCATTGTGATTGCATGACCAACAGCACTTTGCTCTTTGTGAGGCGCAACTACTGTAACTTCTGCAATTTCTTTAAGTGCATTTACTAAAGAATAAATTCCCGCAGAATCAATTCCATCATCGTTTGATACTAAAATTCTCAATGTTTTCCTTAATTAAATATTTTGTTAAAGCAATATAGCATTAAGCTCAGTTTTACTCAATTTCACTCTTTGATCAGCATGGTAAATCATTACTAAACTTTGATTAAATTTGCTCGCAAAAAATGTACATACTAAAACCATACATATTTAATAGATTTCCTGAAATAATTTTTGGATTCAGTACTAAAGTTTCGCAAGATGCAAAACCACCATTTTATTTTAATCTTTCTTATTCAGTTGGTGATGAAAAATCTGCGGTTGATAAAAACAGGAAAGATTTTTTTGAATCATTAGGATTATCGATTGATAATGTTGGATATCAAAGGCAAATTCATTCTGATATTGTAAATGTTATTGGTTGTGGTGGAGATAACGGTGCAAGTGATTCTTTATTAACTGATAAAAAAAATCTTGGTTTAGCTGTTAGCGTTGCTGATTGTACTCCAATATTTCTTTATGATTTTAAGAACAAAGTTATTGCTGCTGTTCATTCCGGATGGAGAGGAACTGAGAGTAAAATTTTAGAGAAAACTTTAGTAAAACTAAAGAATGATTTTAATTCAAATCCTGAAAACATTATTGCGTACATTGGTCCTTCAATCTCTCAAGATAATTATGAGGTAGGAAAAGAAGTTGCTGAAAAGTTTAGTGATTCTTATTTGAAACCAATTGGAGATAAATTTTTGTTTGATGTAGCTGGAATTAACTATAAAATGCTTTCGGATTTTGGCATTCCAAAAAATCAAATTCAAAAATCAGAATTATGTACATATGAGTTAAAAGATCTTTTGCATTCTTTTAGAAGAGATGGAAATTTGTCGGGCAGATCACTTGGCGTTATTGCGATAAAAGAATAGAATGAAATCATCACCAATTAGAATAATTTTAGGCTATGTTCTTATATGTCTTATCTGGGGATCAACCTGGCTGGCAATTCGCGCAAGCCTGGAATCATTAACTCCATTTATTAGCGGTGGAGTAAGATTCTTGCTTGCATCAGTTTTTATTTTAATTTTGATGAAGGTGAGAGGTGTATCATTACAAAAAGATAAGGAATCGATTCGACTTTATTGGTTAATGGGATTTATGTCTTTTGTAATTCCATTCGGTTTAGTTTACTGGGCCGAACAATTTGTACCCTCAGGATTGGCTTCTGTTTTGTTTGGTGTTTATCCATTTTTTGTTGCAATATTTTCTTACCTCAGAATGCCTGATGAAGTGATTGGTAAACTTAAAATAATTGGAATGAGTTTAGGCTTTATTGGTATTGTTGTTATTTTTTCTGATTCATTCTCAACTGATTTTTCAAATCTTTTTTTAGGAATGGTTGCAGTTGCAATAAGTGGAATAATGCAAGCCTGGATTGCGGTAACTCTAAAAAAATCTGGTAAACATTTAAATCCACTTTCTATGAATTTTATCCCAATGTTGATCGCTGGAGTTACAGGTTTATCAATTGGATTACTTACTGAAAATCTATCCTATATAAACATAAATCAAACAGCGGTTATTTCTGTTTTATATCTTGCCTTTTTCGGAAGCCTTGTAACATTCACAGTTTTTTACTGGTTGATGAAAAAGATAAATGTAATAATGCTTTCATTTACTGCATTTATCACTCCAATCATTGCCCTAATTCTTGGATGGATATTTTATCATGAAATTTTAACAACTCAACATCTTTTGGGTAGCATTCTAGTTCTTGTTGGCTTGTTAACAGCAAATCTAGATTCCTTAATAAATTCAAAATCAAAAACGGTTTAAGAATCTGATAAATTTAATCGTTAATTTTGTGCAACAGATTTTAGAAAGATTATGCAAAATATTATACGGATAAAGAAAGCCACATTTTACGGTTATCATGGTGTAATGAGTGAAGAACAAAGTGTTGGCGGTAAGTTTGAAGCTGATGTTGATATGTACACAAACTTTGCTGAAGCTGCAAAAAAAGATTCATTACACGATACAATTGATTATCACAAAGTTTACAAAGTATTATACAGACTTGCATTGGAACAGAAAAATTATCTTATCGAATCTGTTGCTATTAAAATTGCTGACGAGTTATTAACAAAATTTACAGCGATTGAAAAAATTGCTGTAAGAGTTAGAAAAAATAATCCGCCGCTTGGTGGCGTTGTTGATTGTGTTGAAGTTGAAGTGATTAAGGAAAGAAAAGATTTATAATTTTGATCGAAGTTCAAGTAAATAATGTGTTTGTTGGAATTGGATCGAATGAAGGAAATAAAATCCTTAATCTAAAAAAAGCTGTTAAGGAAATTTCTAAAATTGATAGTTGTGTGGTTGAAAAGGTTTCATCTATTTATGAAACTTTTCCGTTTGGAAATCTTAACCAGGCAAATTTTTTAAACGCAGTTCTAAAAATTAAATCAACACTAACTTTAAATGAATTGTTTGTTCAGTTGAAGGGAATTGAAAAAAAATTAGGCAGAATTAAACGAGAAAAATGGGGACCAAGAGAAATCGACCTGGATATTTTGTTGTATAACGATTTAATTTTTTCCGATGAAATTATTACTTTACCACACGAAGGTTTAATTTATCGCGATTTTGTGTTAGTTCCGTTGGTTGAAATTGAACCTGAATTATTTCATCCTGTTTTTAAAAGAAAAGTATCTGAGTTTATTTCAGAACTAGAAACTCATAATATCATAAATAAATATTCTGATTCACAATTGTTGGAAGAAACAGACTTTGATAAATGAAAACGAAATAAAATACATTGCTGTCGAAGGTGTAATTGGAGCTGGTAAAACAGCGCTTGCCAAAAAGCTTAAAGCAAGATTAGAATCAAAACTTATACTTGAGCAATTTGAGGCAAATCCATTTCTGGAAAATTTTTATAATGATAGAAAACGATTTGCATTTCAAACTCAAATGTTCTTTCTGATCAATCGATTTAAACAGCAAGAAGAACTTAACCAGGAAGATCTTTTTACAAATTTTATTGTTTGCGATTATATCTTTGATAAAGATAAAATATTTGCATACTTAAATCTTTCTGCAGAAGAACTTAAACTGTACGAAAACATATTTCCCTTGCTTTCCAGAAACTTAAGAAAACCTGATTTGGTTGTTTTTCTTCAATCAAGTTTAGATAGATTAATGTTCAATATTAAAAAACGCAGTAGATCAATAGAAAGAAATCTTACAAAAAATTATATTGAAGAACTAAGTGATGCGTATAATCATTTTTTCTTCAGGTATAATTCAACTCCGCTATTAATTGTAAACTCAACTGATATCGATTTTGTAAACAATGATGATGATTTTGATGAATTGTTCAGACAAATATTCAGAGAAGATCGCGGAGTAATTGAATATTTTAAACCTGAAAGCAAGAGTATTGGATGAGTGGAGTTTTAAGATTTGTCTTTTATTTTATCGTGTTTCTAATCCTATTTAGATTATTGCGAAGTGCCTGGAGTTATTTATTTGGTTCTAAAAGTAATCAAAAGATAAATGATCAATCTCCAAAGAAAAAATCTAAGTTTGAAAACGTTGAAGATGCAAAGTATATTGAGATTAAACCGGAAGATGAAAAGAAAAACTAAACAGCAATGACTGGTAAATCTTTCCTATCAATTCTTATAAATACACTTCTGAAGAAACTTCTTGCTGTTGATGAAAATATTGATAAAGATCTTGGTGAAGTAAAAAATATTCTTATTATCAGGCAGCATAATCAACTCGGTGATATGCTTGCAGGAGTTTCACTTTTCCGTGCAATAAAAGAAAAGTATCCTGATTCTCATTTAACGGTTTTATCGAGTATTGAAAATTATTTTGGAGTTATTAAGAACAAATTTATTGACGAATTAATTGTCTTTGATAAATCTAAAATGTTTAATCCAGTAAATCTGTTTTTCTTTGTTAAGCGGATTCGAAAAGAATTTGATGTAGTTATTGTGCCCGTTACAGTTTCAGTTTCATTCACTAGTAATCTTCTGGCACGTTTATCAAATAGTAAGATAAGAATAGGACCTAAATCACTTGATGGCAAACCAAATGATAACGCTTTTTTATTTGATCGAAGAGTAACAATAGATTGGCGAAAATATCCTGACTCAAATGTTGCTGAGCATATATTGGAAATTGTTAAACCCTTTGGTATAAATACAAATGATTTAAGTTCTGAAATTACATTTGATGATTCCGATTTGGATACAGCAAGAAAATTTGTAAATCATATTAATAATGATTCAAAAAAAATAATCATCGGTTTACATGTTGGGGCAGGTAAACCATCTAATCGCTGGCCGCTTAATAAATATGTTGATTTGATAGAAAAATTAAACAATGATTATCGATGCGCTTTTTATCTAACTGGATCAGACGCAGATAAAGATGAGCTTGACTATGTTATAAAATTATCGAAGATCAAACTCAGCTTGTTTGTAAATAAACAAATTTCCCAGGTAGCTGCATTGATTTCAATATCCAATCTTTTTATAACTAACGATACGGGAATTATGCACGTTGCCGGGGCTACATTAACACCACAGATTTCTTTATTTGGTCCGACCAACCCTTTTAACTGGGCACCTTGCGGTAAAAACAAAATATTTCTTCGTAAATCTGATTTGATGGATGAGATTGAAGTTGATGAAGTTTTTGACGTTTGTAAAATTCTTTTAGGAAATTCTCATTGAAAGTATTACCCAAAAAGATTGCAGCGATTGATATTGGTACTAACTCGTTCCACTTAATTGTTGTTGAAGTAAAAGAAAATGGAAAAGTAAAGTTTTTAGATAGAGAGAGAGTTTTTCTTAGACTAGGAACCGGAATCAAAGATGGCAAAAGTTTTATTTCTGAAAATGATTTTACTCTGGCAATTTCTGCATTAAAAAAATTCTCAGATATAATTAATTATTATAAAGCCGAAGTCCGTGCGGTTGCTACAAGTGCGGTTAGGGAAGCTTCAAACAATTTAGAATTTACAAAAAGAGTTCTGCAAGAAACTGGAATTGCAGTTGAAATAATAGATGGTAAAACTGAAGCTAAATTAATTTTTAACGGAATGAAAAATGCTTTACAGGTAAAAGATAAATCAGTTTTAGGAATTGATATTGGAGGTGGAAGCACTGAATTTATTTACGCTGTTGATGAGAAAATTCAGTTTGCTGAAAGCTTAAAAGTTGGCGCTGTAAGATTATCCAAAATGTTTTTCCAGGATTATGTTTTAAGTGATGAAGCCGTTAAAAATTGTGAAGAATATGTTGCAGATCAAATTTTATCAAACAAAAATATTATTAGTGATTTTGAATTAGATTTTGCAATTGGTTCATCTGGAACAGTTGATACAATTTGCTTAGTAAGACAATTTAAAATTGATGGAAAAGCAACCCAGAGACTAAATTATTATGAATTTACAATAGAAGAATTTAATCGAATTTATGATGATATAATGAATCTCAAAACTTCAGAAGAAAGGATGAGCGTTCCTGGAATTGAAGCAAAACGCGCAGACGTAATTCCTGCCGGATTGATAATCTTAAAGCAGGCCTTTAAAATCTTTAACATAAAAAAGATGGTTTTATCAGAATTTGCATTGCGAGAAGGAGTTGTATTTGATTTGATTGAACAGAATCCTTAAAAGTCATTTCTAACCTTAAAATCACATATCTTTTTTAATACTAACTACCTAACTATATTTGCACTCAAATTAATCAGAGAATATGAACAACATTAGAAATTTTTGCATAATTGCGCACATTGATCACGGTAAATCTACAATTGCGGACTGTTTGCTTGAAACGACAGGAGTTGTTTCTGCGCGTGAAGCTAAAGATCAGATTTTGGATGATTTAGAACTTGAGCGTGAACGTGGTATAACTATTAAGTCTCACGCAATTCAAATGCACTATCGTACAAAAGATAAACAGGAATATATTTTAAATCTAATTGATACTCCCGGTCATGTTGATTTTACTTATGAAGTATCACGCTCACTAGCTGCTTGTGAAGGTGCCGTACTTGTTGTTGATGCTGCACAGGGTGTTGAAGCGCAAACAATAAGTAATCTTTATTTGGCGATTGATGCCGGACTAGAAATAATTCCGGTTATAAATAAAATAGATTTGCCAAGTGCTGAAATTGATAAAGTATCAAACCAGATAATTGAATTAATTGGTTGTAACAAAGAAGATATTATTCTTGTTAGTGCAAAATCAAAAATTGGTATTGAAGATTTATTAGAAACAATAATCAAAAAAGTTCCTGCTCCAACCGGTGATCCAAACGCACCATTGCAAGCATTAATTTTTGATTCAGTTTTTGATACTTATCGTGGTGCAATTGCTTACGTTAGAATATTTCAGGGTACTTTAAAGACGAACGATAAAATAAAATTCTTTATCGTGCATAAAGAAACTGAAGCTGAAGAAATTGGAATTTTAGGTTTGAGAAAAATCAAATCTGATGTTTTATCTGCGGGAGATGTTGGCTATCTAATTGCCGGAATTAAAGATGTGCACGATACAAAAGTTGGCGATACAGTTACTCATCTTAGAAATGGTGCAAAAGATCCATTGCCAGGTTACAAAGATGTTAAGCCAATGGTATACAGTGGTTTATATCCAACCGATTCTGATGACTTTGAAGATTTGCGTGATGCACTTGAAAAATTTAGATTAAATGATTCTGCGTTAATTTATCAACCAGAAACTTCCGCTGCACTTGGTTTTGGTTTTCGTTGCGGATTTCTTGGTTTGCTTCATATGGAAATTGTGCAGGAGCGTTTACTGCGTGAACATAATCAATCAATTATAACAACACTTCCAAACGTTGAGTATTATGTTTACACAAAAAAAGGCGAAAAGATAACGGTTGATAATCCAGCTGAAATGCCTGCGGTTGGAAATATTGATAGAGTTGAAGAACCATATATGAAGGCTCAAATTGTTACGCCAAGCGAGTATGTTGGTAACATAATGAAAATCGCAATGGATAAACGCGGTACTTATATCAACACAACGTATTTAGATCCTACTCGTGCTGATTTACAATTTGAATTTCCATTATCTGAAATAATTTTTGATTTTTATGATAAATTAAAATCATCAACCCGTGGTTATGCTTCTTTTGATTATGAATATATTGGATACCGTGAATCTGATTTAGTTAAACTTGATATTCTTTTAAATGGTGAACCAGTTGATGCTTTGTCTATGATTGTTCACAGAAGTAAATCTTTTGATTGGGGAAGAAAAGTAAGTTCAAAACTTAAAGATTTAATTCCACGACAAATGTTTGAAATTAGTATTCAGGCTGCAATTGGTACAAAAGTAATTTCTAAATCGGTTGTTAAAGCCTTAAGAAAAAATGTTATAGCAAAGTGTTATGGCGGCGATATTTCCAGAAAAAGAAAACTTCTTGAAAAACAAAAAGAAGGTAAGAAGCGAATGAAGCAAGTTGGTAATGTAGAGATTCCTCAAGAAGCATTTTTAGCAGTTTTACAAATTGAAGATTAATTTTTAAAATATAAAGCAGCAATGAAGCGCTTATTAAAGATTCTGATTTTTGTCTTCATATTAGCGTTAATTTTAAAGTCATTTATTGTAGATGCCTTTAAAATCCCAACAACCTCGATGAAAGATACTTTGCTAGAGGGTGATTTTATACTTGTCAATAAAAGCGCTTATACAATTTCAACTCCGCACCAAATTCCATTCTTAGGTAAAAGACTTTCCAGAATAGAAATATTTTCCACCGGAGTTCCTGGATTTAATGATGTTGTAGCGTTCGAGATTCCAAGTGATTATTATGATCCTGGATCAGATGAATATTCAGTACTTGTTAAAAGAATTATTGGTTTACCAGGCGATACAATTGAGATTAAAAATCAAGAATTATTTATAAACTCGCAGAAGTATCGAAATCCTTCGTATATTAAAATAAACCTTAACGAAACATCTTTAACAAAAATTGATAAAAATCTTTTTCCATATAATAATAAATGGAACTTGGAGAATTATGGGCCGATTGTTATCCCCCGAAAAGGAATGAAAGTTGAGCTTACCCCGAAAAATATTTTGCAATGGCAAAATGCAATTAATTCAGAATTTGGTAAGAAAGTTGTTAGTGTAGAAGGAACAGTAATTAATATTAATAATAAATCCGTTAGAGACTATACGTTTGAAAAAGATTACTATTTTATGTTGGGTGATAATAGAAAAAACAGCATTGATAGCCGCTACTTTGGATACATCCCTCAAGATTGGATCATCGGAAAAGCATTTATGATATACTGGTCTCAGTTACAAGTTCAATCCTCTGGTATTTCAGATTATTTTAGTTCTATAAGGTTCAGCAGATTGATGCAATCAATCGATTAAATAAAAGTACTAATTTTAACGTTGATATTATTTACCCGTTTCATACTTTTGTATAAAAAAGATTATTTATGAAATACCTTTTTATATTATTCCTATTCTTAACGTCTCAAGTTTTATCTCAAGATAAATACTTTATTTATTTTAAAGATAAAGGAGTTGAAAACGGAACTGTTTTGAATAAAACTAGTTTAGCCTACTCTGATGCAATTAAAAATCTGACTGAAAAATCTATTGACCGTAGAAAAAAAAGTATGGGTGAAGATTTTATTACATTCGAAGATTTATCAATTCACAAAAATTATATTAATGAATTGAAAAGAAATAATATTAAAGTTATTCGTGAACTTAATTGGTTTAATTCCGTTTCGGCATATTTAACTTTCGAACAAATAGAAATCGTTAAGAATTTATCCTTTGTAAAATCAGTAGAACCTGTAAAAAAACTCTACTTTAAAAAAGATTTTGAAAATATTGTGGAAACTCAATTATATAAATTATCGGACACATTATATAACTATGGTTTATCTTTTAGGCAGATGGATTTGTCCGATGTTCCTATCGTTCATTCAAAAAATATTAATGGAAAAGACGTAATCATTGGGGTACTTGATTCAGGATTTGATTGGAAATTTCATGAATCACTTAAAGATAGAAATGTAGTTGCAGAATATGACTTTATATTTGATGACAATGTTACCGCAAATCAAACAGGTGATAATCCATCCCAGGACAGCCACGGTACCTATGTCTTTTCTATCCTTGCCGGATTTTCTGATAGTGTTTTAATCGGACCAGCATTTAATTCATCTTTCATACTTGCAAAGACAGAAGACATAAGAAGCGAAACACATATTGAAGAAGATAATTATGCTGCAGCATTAATTTGGATGGAATCATTAGGAGTGGATATTACTACAGGTTCACTTGGTTACAATATTTTTGATAACGGTTATTCTTACACTTATGCTGATATGGACGGAAGAACCGCAATTGTAACCAAAGCGACTGAGTTAGCATTTCAACGAGGTGTAGCAACATTCACCTCTGCTGGAAATGAAGGAAATAATTCCTGGGGTTATATTATAGCTCCAGCTGATGGTTTTAATATAATTTCTGTGGGCGCAATAAATGATGCAGGCAATGCGGCTAGTTTCAGCAGTCATGGTCCAACATATGATGGAAGAATTAAACCTGAAGTGGTTGCCTATGGAGTCAGTAATTATGGCGCAATTGCAGGAACATTAAATGGTTATAAATTCAGCAGCGGGACATCTGCTGCTGCACCAATTGTGAGTGGAATTGCTGCAATGCTTTTATCGCAGTATCCTTATTTAAAAAACACACAAATAAGAAGCATCTTACTTGAAACTTCATCAAACTCTGCAAATCCAAATAATCAGATTGGATATGGAATTATTTCTGCTAAAAATGCAATTGAATTTCCCAATCTTGAATTTGAGAATGGTGGATTTGTTATTCATAAATCAATTCTAGGAAATGCCCTTGCAGAAAATTCTGTTGGAATTATTTTTCAGATTGCCGATGATTTATATGAAACGTTTCCAATGACCAAAGAGGGTAGTGTTGATTTTGTTTATCAACTACCGATTAAAAACATTGGCGATAAATTAAGATTTTCGTTCACTTATACTGATAGTCAGAATAACATTTATACTTATCCTCAATCTGGTTATTTTAATCTAAATTATGGGTCAGATATAATTTCATTAAATGTTGATGTTCCATCAGCAGTTGATTTTGGAGTGGTTAGTGATTTCTTTCCAAATCCATTTATTCCTGCAGATCATAAATATGTTAGATTGAACTTTCAATCTCTAGGCAATGAAATTTTTAAGTTGGCTATTATTGATGGTGCAGGGCAAAAGGTTAAAGAATATTCTTCGCTATCAATTCCCGGTACAAATTATTTTGATTGGGATGGTTATGCTGATCGAGGATATCTTTGTGCAAGCGGCGTGTATTATGCTCTTATACAATTTGGTGGTAAAGAATATGGCAAAAAATTAATACTGCTTAAATAAAAAATCTTATTTTAATATATTAAATGAATGAGAAAATAAAGTGTCACAAATTTTATATCCAGCACAAAGAAAATATTTAGAAACTTATCGAAGGAAAGAAGACAAGCTCATCCAGGAAATTGAAGAGTTTGCTGAAAAACATCACGTACCGATTCTTGATTGGCATTCCGTTGAGTTTATTGAAAACTTGATTTTTACACACAAACCTGATCGAGTTCTGGAAATTGGAACCGCAATTGCCTACACAACTATTAGGATTGCAAGATGTCTGGATAAAAATTCGCGTATTCATTCAATTGAAAAAAGCGCAGATAATATAAAAATTGCTCAGGAAAATATTGAAAAATCCGGGCTGGATAAAAAAATAAAATTACTTCAAGGTGATGCTCTTGCAATAATGCCTCAAATGAAAAAGAAGTATGATTTTATCTTTCTTGATGCTGATAAAGAAGATTATAAAAAACTTTTTGATCTTTCTATGCTGCTGCTTAGAAAAGGCGGAGTTATAGTTGTCGATAATTTATTGTGGCATGGTTATACAGCTTCAACATCTGTTCCTTCAAAGTACAAGAACTCGACAAAACATATTAGAGACTTTAACAAAATATTTATACTTCAACAGAATCTTCATTCAATGATAATTCCGATTGGTGATGGATTGGGATTTGGAATTAAAAAATGAGTGAGTTTATACTTAATAATAGTTTTCTTGATGAGGTAGAGAAATTCACGAAAAAATCGTTACATCAAAAAGATGACCTGGAGATTATTATTGACTCATATGGTAAAACCAGGAGTTATGAGGATTTAGAAAATTTTGCTTTTAATGGAAAGTATGTAAATGGATTATTCCGTGTATTAGAATCAAGTGGAAAAGTTACAGAGTTTAGTAATCTTGAGCAGGTTAAAAAAGATTTAGGTGAAAATATAGAAAAAGTAATTTCCCGGTTAAAAGAAATTACTTTAAATCTTAAAGAAGATCATAAAATCAAAATAGAAAAAAATTACCTGTCACTGTCAAAAGAATCATTTCAAAACATTAAACTTTTGGTGGAAGATCTTGATCATATAAAAATGTATCTGAACTTTCTTAAGAGAAAATAAATTCAATTTAATTTAATACTAACTTTTTACTGAACTTATTCTTTACCAAACCTAAAATAAAACCTATCCCAAATCCCTGCAAGCACCAATTAAACTGAATTATAAAACCGTAAATATCAACAAGTTTCCCAATTCTTAACCAACCAACAAAAATTGTAACGCTTACAATTAAAATTAATTTTGTTACGCTAATAGGCTTTGAAATTTTATTGGATCGATTGTATCCCAGAAATATAAAAATGTAATATGTTAGTAATAAAGAAAAGTAGAAAGTTGTTTCCATTTCTCTCCTACCGAAAAATAAATTTTGCTTACTATTATGCACATAAAGAATATTGAGATACTAAAACGAGCTTGCATGCTGCAAGCAGGTTCAGCAAGCTAAATCACTCAAGTTTTAGCAATCCATTTTTCTAAAGCTGTTAATAAATGAGTCATTGCTGTAATTAACGGCTGATGTTGTTCAACTTCGATATCTTCCAGGATTTCTTTATGGATATCAATGTATGCCTTATTTAGTTGTGTAACTAAAAGTTGACCTTTTCTTGATAGCGAAACTTTCATATTTCTTCTATCATTCGGATCAATCTCTCTCAAGATATATTCTTTCTGAACTAGTCCATCAATGATCCTTGTAAGTCTGCTTGGACTAAGATTCATCCGTTCTGCGATTGCTTTATTATTTATGCTCTCATCCGAGCCAAATAATCTCAAGCATCTAAACTCTGCTTGTGTTAAACTGTGTACTTCAGCAAGACGAACTTCCTTTTCCTGGCAATTTGCCAGTAAGTTAAAAGTTAGATTTGCCAGCATTTCGGCATTATGATTTAATTCCATTTTTGTTCCAATTAGTTAAAGATGAATTATTGTCTATGACAAAAATCGATAATAAAAATAATTATAGCAAGTCCATATTATAATTATTTTATTAAAAGTGATAAAAATCAGGTTTTGGAGAAATTAAGATTTGTCCATTGGTAAGATTTGTTAATTCAATATTTATTTTATCAAAATCATTGGGTTTTACAAAACATTTAAAATTAGCCTTTGCGGTGAACTGTGAATCGCTGATAATTGCGGAAAATTGATTAATAATTCTGTGAACTTGGCTAATAAAACTAAAATCAACCTCGATTTCAATTAATTGAAAAAGTGTTTTAGATATAGTTTCTGATAGCTCTAAAACTTCAATAGATGCGTTGTAATAGGCTTTTCCCAGAGGACCCACTCCAAGTTTGGTTCCACCAAAATAACGCACTACAATCAATAAAACATCTGTTAAATCAAAATGCTCGATCGCATTCAGAATCCTTAAGCCCGCAGTTCCATTGGGTTCTCCATCATCAGAATATTTCTGTTCACCAGATTTAATTTTAAATGCGTAGCAATGATGAGTTGCATCGTAATATTTTTTTCGGACTTCTTGCAGATGATTTAAAACATTTTCCACATTATCAACAGGGTAAACAATTGCTATAAATTCTGATCCTTTTTCTTTGATNNGTTATAGTTTTTATTTGTTCTGGCAGCATAGCTGTGCGATTGAATAATCCATGTTAAAATTATTTGTTTATCAATATCACTATTCCTAAAATAAGCGTTTGAAATTTTAAATCTAATTTATTTGATACGACGGAACATTGGAAAAAGAAACAATAATTATAAAAGGTGCACGCGAGCACAATCTAAAAAACATTGATGTTGAAATCCCGCGAGATTCGTTTACAGTAATTACAGGATTATCGGGATCAGGAAAATCTTCACTTGCATTCGATACAATTTATGCAGAAGGTCAGCGAAGATATATCGAATCACTTTCTGCTTACGCACGCCAGTTTTTGGATATGCTTGAAAAACCTGAAGTTGATTTGATTGAAGGATTAAGTCCTGCA
>CXWK01002479.1_pt1 | contig 25269 bp, 22 predicted proteins | sample 590851 | NCBI WGS metagenome assembly CXWK01 (sample SAMEA3498364, study PRJEB10139) | wastewater metagenome | biome: wastewater treatment plant; material: activated sludge | place: Denmark | collected 2014-08-01
ATCGTTCGACTGAGGCTCACGAACGTCTTCAATTTTTCGCCTTCCCTCCTGTCCCATCCTTTGCCAACCCCATCGTATGTGCTACAATGCCGCCCGTTATCCATCTAAAACACGACCTGGAATTTATGTCAAATCAAAAAGTGCTCTTGGCCGTATTTGCACATCCTGATGATGAATCCTTTGGCCCGGGCGGCACGTTGGCCCGTTATGCGGCCGAAGGCGTGCAGGTGCACTACCTGTGCGCGACGCGCGGAGACGTGGGCGAGGTGGACGCAACCATGCTGACCGAAACCGGTCATGCCTCGACGGCTGATCTGCGCACGAATGAGTTATTATGCGCCGCAGGCATCTTGGGCCTGGCAGGGGTGGAGTTCCTGAACTACCGTGACTCCGGCATGTCAGGCTCGCCGGAGAATCAGCATCCTGAAAGCCTCTACCAGGCGGACCGGGTCAAGCTGGCGGGGCAGGTGACAGAGGCCATTCGCCGTCTGCAGCCGCAGGTGATCATGACCTTCGATCCCTTTGGCGGCTATGGGCACCCGGATCACATCGCCTGTCATTACGCCACCCTGAGCGCCTTTTTTGCCGCCCCTGACCCGCGCCGCTTTCCTGAGCAACTGACCGCGGGTTTGCAGCCCTATCGGCCGGCCAAACTCTACTATTCTACCTTTGACCGTCGCCTGCTGCGCTGGCTAGTGCGGTTGATGCCCTTGGTGGGCAGAGATCCGACAGCCATCGGCGCCAACAAAGACATCAACCTGGTCGAAATTGCCCAGTTCGATGTGCCGATTACCACGCGGGTGGATGTGAGCCGCTATCTGGAAACAAAGCAGCAGGCTTCAGCCTGCCACGCCAGTCAAGGCGGCGGCGGCGGGATATGGAAGAACATTCCGCGGCCGCTGCGTCAGCGGCTGCTGGGCAACGAGACGTTCACACGCGTCTATCCGGCGCCGGGGCCAGGAACAGAGCGCGATCTGTTTGCCGGCGCCTGACGATCGGCCGCAGAGGCAAGCTTTGTGATCGTCGCGATACCCAATATACCATGAAATCTCGGAGTGATACTCCGAGATTTCATGGTTTTTTTGTGCAAGAGCCTGTCTGGGATGACGCGAGTTTGGTAGCGCCGAAAACGTCGTTACGAACAGAGGCAGCTAAATGGTTCATTGAGGGCTGGACAAATAACAGCGCCGAAGTGACCCTCGTCCTGCCTAACGTCACACTATCTGAGATCGCTTCTGGCTTGGTGAGGCTGCGTTCTTGCTGGCAAGATCGCCAGCTAATTGAGTAATCAGCCCACTGATGAGCTGATTCTACGGAATATGCCTCGGCGCCAGATCTGCCAGGACGGTTATTAGATCACTTCGGCGCAAATCTGGGAGTTGTTGCCTAACTCTCTACAACTCCGCCCTTATTGTACTCTTTGATGAACGGCCTGTCAATACCCCTAGGGAGTATAGAAGCTGAGTTGAGTAGTATTTCGGCTTCGCGTAGAGTTTCGTGTGCCTGCCCCACCCGATACCGGAGCAAATCTTCGAGGTTCTCTGGTTTCATGGCCGAACACCCTCGCGTTCGACGTTGGCCAACAAGGGGCTGGCGCTGATGGGGCCGTGCTCAAGCTGCTCTCGTGTAACGACCACCGTCGAGATAACCCGGTCGGAGGCATAACCGAGCTCCCAAGCAATGTCGGTGATTATCTGGCGCGCCTCAGGGGTGATGGTCTCGACCTCAATGAAGACATCCAGGTCGGAATCGGGAGCGGCATCGCCGCGTGCGCGCGAGCCAAAAACGCGCAGATCAATCAATGGCACGACGCTTACCAAACGTTGTCGCAGTTCGCGCGCGATCTGTTTGTCTCGTCGCTCTATCTGCGACCCCGCCTGCTGCTCATCACGCCTAGAAGGCAGACCCGGTAGATGGTTGTCGGCGCGACGATCTACTCGCCGATTCGACATGTAGAGCCGCATGGCTTCGCGCAGTAGTTCGCTGCGGCTACGATGCTCCTCGTCTGCAATGCGATCAATCTCAGAAAGAAACTCATCCGGAAAAGAGACCATCACCTTGCTGGTCATAGGCCAACTCCATTGGTATAGCTTTGGTATTGCTTCAAGATATAACACGAAAACGAGAGCTATGCAAATCACCGGCATTAGCTCGCACCCGTTGAGGCTCCACGCGGCCGCTCAAGATAAAACGGCGTAGGTTCTGCCCGCGGTATAGGCGGTAACGCCAGATGAACCAGGCCCCGGCCAGCAGGCCGCCCACTTCCCAGCCCCACAACTCCGGCCGGCGCGTGAACGCGAACCAATAAGCCCAGCCGATCTTCTCTTGTTCCGAGCCGCGCTTCCCCCAGACTTGGAAGCGCCAACCGCGCAGCGGCCAATAGAAGGTGTTGGGAAAAAGCCAAATTCGGTCGGCCACGCCGTGTCCCACGTAAGCCAACGCGTAGACCAGGCGCGCCGGCTGCCCGCGCCATCCCACGAGCAGCGCAAGCAGAAAACTCCAGACGGTATGGGCAAAGAGCACGGCCGATTTATAACGCCGATAGAAATAGGCCCAGGCCAGGGGTTTGTCAATCAAATCAGGGGCCAGCGCGGCCAGCGCCGCCAGGCGGTAATCGGCGTCTTCGAACTGGCCGAGCTTTTCCTGCGCCAAGGCCAGCGCCGCCCAGGTGTACGCCACATGACTCGGTGGTAACATGCCAAAAGGTTCCTTTATACGCGTTTGTAGTAAATGGCCGGGTTTTCCGTCTTTTCTAGCTCGTCCAGGTTAGCCACAGCCAGCAAGCCCCGTTGATAGAGATACTCCACGTGCGCGCCGGCTTCTTCCAGGCCCAGCAAGGCATTGTAGCCGCTGAGGCGATTGAACAGCTCGTACGAAATCTGGCTAATAGTCAGCCCGGTTTCGCCCGCGCTCGCGCAGATGTCCAACGTGCGGGTCAGGCGGTACTGGTGCGATTGCTCTATCTCCGCCACCCGCGCGTATAAGTCAGGCATCGGAACTTCGTGTCCGCCCAACGCCAGGCGGATGTTGGGGATGGCCTTGACCTTGCGCAGGGATTCCAGGTAATGTCCCAGGCCTGTATAGCTGGTGATACTCTCCGGCGCCTGGTGGGGTGAAATGCGCGGCAAGACCTGGTCTGCGGCCAGGAGAATGTCTCCCACGCGGGTAACTAACATACCAGAGCAGTGCCCCGGCACGTGGTAAACTTCTAGCCCACTCGGCAGCACAGCGTCCTGCGTGATCACATCGTGCACGGTGACGGAGCGGAAGAAGGTTTTGTACGTCAGGTACATCTGCATGAGCTTGGGGCGGCTTTCGTCTGAGACGCCAGCCTGGCGCAAGAAGTGATCCAGGCGTTTGCTAACCATCACCACGCGCTCGCTGTGGTGAGTCAACACACGCAGGTCCAGCTCATGCACGGCAATGCGCGCCTGCGGCGCGTGGGGCAGCAGCGCATTCAACCCACCGTAGTGATCAATATGGCCGTGCGTGATAAGGATGGTGTCAATATCAGCCGGCGACACGGCGACTCCAAATTGGCTGCGAATGATCTCAAAACCGTTCAACAGGTCATGCATGCTGGCGTGATAGCTGGAGCCGGTATCGAGCAGCGTGACCACGCCGCCAGACAGCACCAGGTAGACCCAGGCATAGAAATCGGTAAAGGCCTCAACGGCAATGCGAAAAACCTGCGCGCCGTTGGCCGCGGTGTAGAATTCAACTGGTTGTGATGGTTTCATAAAAGCGTGTAAGAAGAGAGATTAGAGATCAGCACTTTCGTAAGGTGCGTTTTTGGAGAAGGGGAGATCAGGATGTTTGCGGGCCTCGATGATCTGGAAGATGGTCAACCCGTGCCGCTCGCTGTGAGTTACGGTAAAACCGGCTGCGGCCACGGCTTGGACCGTCTCGCGGTTGAGATTACAGCTGCGAGTGAAGCGCGTCCAAAATGGGTTGAGCAAATCGGTCGCCTGGCGCGCCAGGGGCGACAAGCCGCGCACGTGTTCGAGCAAAATCAAGCGGCCGTCCAGCTTGAGCACACGGCGCAGCTCACGCAAGCCGCGCAGGGGGTCAGGCACACTGCAAAAAAGCAGGGTGCCGACAATGCTGTCGAATGTGGCATCGGCGAAAGGCAGGGACTGGACATCGCTCTGCGCCAGGTGGAAACAGGCGCGGGCCTTTGTCGCGGCGACGCGCAACATGTCCCAACTCTCATCCATCCCCACCAGGCAGACGTCGGGTGGATAATAAGCAAAATTAACCCCCGTACCTACGCCCACCTCAAGCGCCGTACCGTGCAGGCGTTGAAACAGGGTGCTGCGCAAACGCTGCAATAACAGCGCCTCCAACGGAAGCATCGCCACATCGTAAAGAGCAGCCATATCATCGAAAACGCGCCGATGAGCATTTTGATTCGCGACCGGTCCGAGTGGTGTCATGTCAAAGATCCTGCGACTTGATTTGAAGAGAGCCGCATTTAGTATACGCGTAGATTTGACATCCCGCCAAACCTGAGTTATACTTCGCCTTGTCCAAGCCGGATGTTGGAGGGATCGGGGGACTTCCAATGTCCGGTTTGGCGCGTCTGGGAGGCGTCACTTTTTTGGCGCCCACGGCTTTCCCAATAACCGCCTCCTCATTCCTCATTCCTCATTCCTCATTCCTCATTCCTCCCTACCCCTTTACGCCCGTCAACGAAATGCCTTCGATAAACAATCGCTGCGCAAAAAAGAAAAGCACCACCATGGGCAGCATGGTGACCAGCGAGGCTGCCATCAAATAGGACCAGTTGGTCTGATAGGTGCTGCGGAAAAAACTCAGCCCCAGCGTGATGGTGTAATGCGCCTGGTCGTTGAGGTAGATCAGCGGCCCCAGGAAATCGTTCCAGGTGTTCTGAAACGTGAAAATGGCAACGGTGGCCATGGCCGGAGTCGCCAGCGGCAAAATGATGTAGAGCAGGATTTGCGCGGTATTGGCGCCATCTATGCGCGCAGCATCCTCCAGCTCCGCCGGCAGCGTCAAGAAGAATTGGCGCAAGAGGAAGATGTAAAATGGCGTGCCCAGGAAGGTGGGTACGATAAGCGGCTTGAAGCTGTTGACCCAGCCCAGCTTGCTGAAGATGACAAAAACCGGCACCATGGTGACCGGATAGGGCAGCATCATCGTAGCAAGTAGAATGAGAAAGAGCGCGTTCTTGCCCGGTGCACGCAGCCGCGCAAAACCATAGGCGACCAGCGACGCGGAAAACAGATTGCCCAGCACCGAGAAGAGCGTGATGAAGAGCGTGTTGAGCGCATAGCGCCCAAACGGTACGTAGGTCAGCGCCTCACGAAAATTAGCCCAGCGCGGCGGAATCGGCAGCCAGCGCGGCGGAAAATCGAGCACGGCGTAGGACGGCTTCAGCGCGGAGATGACCATCCAGTAAAAAGGCAGTAAGAAAATGACCGCCCCTGCCAGCAGCAAACCATACACAACCAGGTGTGATTGGCGTTTGTGCGCCCCTATCCCATTCTGTGCACCCATCATCTGCCTCATCCTTCGTGCTCACCTTCGTAATACACCCAGCTTTGCCCAGAGCGCACCACCAGCAGAGTCAATACCAGAACGATGATAAAGAGCGCCCAGGCTAACGCGGAGGCGTAGCCCATGTGAAACAACTGAAAGGCCTGCCGGTAAAGGTACAGCACATAGAAGAGTGTGGCGTTGAGCGGGCCGCCGTTGGTCGCGACAAACGCCTGCGTGAAGGTCTGTGCCGTGCCGATGATGCTCAGAACCAGGTTGAAAAAGATGGTCGGCGTTAGCAGGGGCAGCGTGACCGACCAAAATTGCTGCCAGGTATTGGCGCCATCCAGCGCGGCCGCTTCGTACAGATGACCGGGGACGCCTTGCAGCCCGGCGAGGTAGATGACCATGCTGCGCCCCAGTCCCCACAGGCTCATGATGACAATGGCCGGCAGCGCCCAATCCGGGCTGGCTAACCAGCCTGGGCCAGGCGCCCCGAGGTAACTGAGCAGGGTGTTGATCAATCCCGCACGCGGGTGAAACATCCACATCCAGAGCACCACGTAGGCCACGCCGGAAATGACCGATGGCAGGTAGAAGATGGTGCGGAAGAGGCCAATGCCGCGCACTTTCTGATTCATCAGCAGCGCCAGCGCCAGCCCGCCGATCAAATCCAAGGGCACATAGGCCAGCGTAAACAGCCCGGTAACCTTGAGAGATTGGATGACCAGTGGGTCCTCGGCCATGGCCGCATAATTCTTCAGACCAATCCAGACGGGCGGCGTGAGCAACGTCCAACGTGTAAAGCTGAAATAGAGGGAGGCAAGCATCGGCCCCAGGACAAAGGCAACAAAGCCGATCAGCCAGGGAGAGATGCAGAGATAAAACGTGAGCGCTTCGCGGCGGGTGGATGACATGTTTTTTGCTCATGGGGGGAGAGAGAAACTAGAGACCGGAGAGCGGAGAGCGGGTTTGTGGAAGAAGGGAGTTTTTTGGTCTCCGGTCTCCAATCTCCGCTCTCCGGTCTTTTTCCTTACTTCTTCATCTGCTCGTCGAGCGCCTTCTGCGCCTCGGCGGCGGCGGTCTTCATGACATCAGCCACCTTGCTGTCGGGCTTGATGAGCATGGTTTCCAGTGCGGTGCGCAGGGCCGGATCGGCGGTCTGTCCCCAGTAAGGCGTGAAGGTATAGGCGCGTGGTTTGACATTGGCCAGTTCAGCGATCCACACCGCGTCAATGGGATCAGAGCTTTTGCCGGACGATTGCGCCACGGAGGCTACCGCGGGCAGCGCCCAATCCTTCCAAATTTGCGCGCCTGGCTCGCCGCTGTAGAAGCGCAAGAAGCGCCAGGCGGCGTCGGGGTTTTTCGCCGTGGCCGCGATGCCAAAACCGCCCCAGAAGAGCACATTGGCGCGCACTTTGCCCGCCGGTGGGCCAACGATGCCCAGGTCGAGGTTGGGGTTCTTCAGATAGCCGGCTTGCGGCCAGCGCCCAAAGAGGCGCATGGCGGCCTTGCCGTTCTCGAATTCAGAGTTTCCGCCGGCCCACTGCGAAAAGTCGGCGGGTGGCGGCGCCACTTTGTACTTGTTGTAGAGGTCGGCGAAGAACTGCACCGCGTTCTGGACTTCTGGCGAATCCATGTAGCCGACAAAGCTCTTGCCGTCTTCACTGATCAGGCGGCCGCCCGCGGCGCTGACCCAATACTCAAAGCCGGTCGTCCAGTTGGCAGTCAATTGAATGCCCCACACTTCTGGCACACCATCTTTGTTGTCATCAATGGTCAAGGCTTGCGCAGTCTTCAGCATATCGTCCCAGGTCCACCCATCTTTGGGATAGGGAATCTTGTATTGATCGAACAGCTTCTTGTTGTAGTAGACTGCCAGGGGTGAGAAGTCCTTGGGCAGCATGTACTGCTTGCCCTGGTACTCGCCTGGCTTGACCAGGTTGGGCAGGTAGATACCCAGATCGAGCGGGTCCTTGCCTTTGAGGTAGGTGTCGAGGGGGACGAGCGCGCCCGCGTCTACAAACTGGGGCACGGCGTCGTCGCCGATCTGCATCAGATCGGGCGCAACGCCGGCGGCCACCTGGGTCAGCAGACGAGCGTAATAGCTGTTGCCGGCCACGGCCTCAAGCTGCACCAGGATGTCTTTGTTGGCTTCTTCAAACTGACTGATGATCTGCTGATGGGGGGTGAGTCCTTCACCGCTGTCCCCGGTGCCGACGCGGATGATGGTCTTGGCGCCTTCTTTGGGCGCGGCCGGGGCCTGCGTAGCCTGCGTAGACGCAGGCGCGGTGGTGCAGGCGCTCAGCACGAGGCTGCAGAGCATAATGACGGCAAGCAGGCGGGGGTTGGGGTTCCACAAGATCTTACGCATGGTGTCTATTCTCCTTGGCTTCATTCCCAAAACGCCTTATATGCACAGACGGGCAGCGAGATGGGCACGAAAAATGAGTGACATGGCGTCACGGGTTTGGGGGGGGCGATGATAAACTCGTAGTGGGCTTGGCGTTTGCCAGCGCGACTTCGATCTGAACCAGGGCGGTATGGATGGCTTGCAGCGCGCTTTGCAAGGCCGCGTCATCAGCCTGGGCTTCGCGCCGCAGCGCATCGAGATCAAGGCGCGTCAACTGCCCGCGCACTGTTTCCAGCACACGCAGCGTTGTATTAGCCTTGGATGATGCGGCCGCGGGGGGATGCAGTTGCGCGCTCGCGGCGGAGGGCGCGCTTACGACGGACACGTCGGGGGCGGAGCTGTCCGCGTTGGGACTGGCAGGCTCAACGGGCGCCAGCGCGGCGGTGAAGCTGGCAGGAAGCGGCTCAGCCTCTGGCGGGGTCTTGACCGCGGCGACGTTTGGAGAATAGATGACGGCCAACGCCTGCTCTGGACTGCTGCCGGCCTTCACCGCTTGCACGGCGCGATAGACTTGATCCACGGTCAAGTCTTCGCGCCGGGTGGCCTGCGCCAGCTGCTGGCGCGCGGTTTCATCTTCCAGCTGGGCAATAAAACGCGCATGGCGCGCCGCATCGGGGCGCTCGCGCACCAGGGATTGCACATCGTCGCCTGCCGCGGCCAGGGCGACCATATCGCGCACCCAACTGTGCGACTTGCCGGTGCGGCGCGCAATGTCACGCTGCGACCAGCCCAACCGCACATTCATTTGCTGAATCGTCAGGGCAGTTTCGAGGGGCGTCAAGTCTTCGCGCTGCACATTTTCCACCAGGGAGATAGTCAGCAAGGCGTTGTCGTCCCAATCGGCATGGAGATAGATCGGAATTTGCTCAATGCCGGCCGCTTTGGCCGCGGCCAGGCGGCGTGCGCCATAGGCGAGCTGCACGCGGCGCCCTTGCAGGCGGCCATCGAGCGCGCCGATGAAACCGTGCTCACGCATGGACTCCACCAGTTCGGTGACATCAATCGTTTGGCGCGGGTTGAAGGGGTTGGGGTCAATGTCATCCACGCGCACATTTGCCAATTGGGTATGGGCGCGGGCGCCAATCAGGCGTTGAATAGCCTGGTTTTCACCACCCAGGAGATCGGCGCCGCCCAGGGGCGGCAGTTCCTGCTCACGTTGTTTCGCCACGTTTGATCTCCTCGGCCAGGTTTCGGTAGGCCAGGGCGCCGTTGCTGCGCGACGCAAAGGCCAGGGCGCTGCGACCAGCGGCCGCAGCCTTGGCCAGGTCAATGTTGTTGGGAATGACGCTCTCAAAAATAGGCAGATTGGCGCCCACCAGGCTGCGCACCTGTTCTTCCCAGCGTTTGTGGGTGCCGATGCGTGAGTCCGACTGGGTGACAATCAGCCCAGAGACAAACAGGCCGTAGTTCAGCTCCTGGCGCACGCGATTGATCACCACAAAGACCGCTTGCAGGCCGCGTGTGCTGAGAAATTCGGGCACAAACGGCACCAGGACGGCATCTGCGGCCGCCAGGGCATTGACTGTCAAGATGCCAAGATGCGGCGGGCAGTCAATCAAAATGCGTTCATAGTGGCCGCGAATCGGCTGCAGCAGGCGCTCCAGACGGCGTTCACGGTTGAAGGCGGCCTGCAGCTCCTGTTCGGCCAGGCTCAGTTCCAGATTGGCAGGCAACAGGTCAATGGGGTCGGCCGTCGCGCGAATGATGAACTCGTGCAGCGCGGGGGGTGTCGCCGGTGAATGCATTCCGGCTTGGAGGGCCGTCCAGATCGTTTTGTCCAGGGCGTCAGGGCGATGACCGAGGTGCAGCGTGGCGCCTCCCTGCGGATCAAGGTCCACCACTAGCACGCGTTCCCCCTTTTCGGCCCACGCCGCAGCCAGATTGATAGTCGTGGTGGTCTTGCCGACGCCGCCCTTTTGGTTGACGATCGCGTAAATGGTCAAAGCCCTGCCTCGATATGCCTGAAATCAGGCTTCTATTGACAACCTCTACACCAGGATGACAATGATATTTTAACACGCAGCCAAAGGCTTGGCAAAGTAAATCTGCTACAAGCCTTCTGGCATGGCAAAGCAACTTCTTCTCTATGCTAATTCTAAGGTTTCTCTCATATTTTTTTAAGCTGTCAGCACGATACTTAGCTCAAGGTTGCACGAGAGACACCAGCGTAAGACGGGACGCTGGTAGGGTGACGAAAGCTCCTTCCTCCTCTAACGAACGACGGAAAGTACCGGCCAGGGCGGGCCGGTACTTTTCGTTTGTGCTGGAGATGAAAAAAGTCGGGTTTCGCAGAGAAACCCGACTTTTGCACTTTAGAGGGCCGCTTGGAACGCCGCGGCGACGATGGCCTGTGCTTCGCTGAAGATCATCTGGAGATGGTCTGCGCCCCTGAAGCTTTCGGCGTAGATCTTGTAGATATCCTCTGTGCCCGACGGCCTGGCTGCGAACCAGCCGTTGGCTGTGACCACTTTCAGTCCGCCAATCGGCGCGTTGTTGTAAGGCGCACCGGTGAGCTTGGCAATGATCTTCTCGCCGGCCAGATTCTCGGCGGCCACCATGTCTGGCGAAAGCCGCTCCAGCGCCTGCTTCTGCGCGGGCGTAGCGGCGACATCCATGCGTTGATACACCGGATCGCCGAACTGCGCCGTAAGCGCCCGATAGTGCTCACCGGGGTCGCGCCCGGTCACTGCGGTAATCTCAGCCGCCAGCAGGTCGAGGATGATGCCATCCTTGTCGGTGGTCCACACAGTCCCATCCTGGCGCAGGAAGGACGCGCCCGCGCTTTCCTCTCCGCCAAAGCCGAAGGAGCCATCCACCAAGCCATCCACGAACCACTTGAAGCCCACGGGCACCTCGCACAGGCGACGGCCCATGGAGGCGACCACGCGATCAATCATGGAGCTGGACACGAGCGTCTTGCCAACCGCAACGTCTGGGCCCCAACCTGGCCGGTGTTGGAACAGATACCAAATGGCGACGGCCAGGTAATGGTTGGGGTTCATCAGCCCCACGCTCGGCGTGACGATGCCGTGCCGATCAGAGTCGGCGTCGTTGCCGAAAGCAATGTCAAATCGGTCTTTGAGACCAATCAGGCTCGCCATGGCATAGGGTGACGAGCAGTCCATGCGGATTTTGCCGTCTTTGTCCACGGTCATGAATGAAAAGGTGGGATCAACCCGTGGGTTGACCACCTCAAGATTCAAGCCGTACATCTCGGCGATCGGCTGCCAGTAGGCCACGCTGGCGCCTCCCATCGGATCAACGCCAATCTTGAGGCCGGAAGCGACGATGGCCGGGATATCAATGACGTGGCGCAAGTCGGACACGTACGGGGTGATGTAATCGTGCAGATGCGTGGTCTCCGCTTTCATCGCGCGGGCCAAGGACATGCGCTTGACCTCACGCAGGTCATTCCGCAAGATCTCATTGGCGCGGGCCTGCATCGCCTTGGTCGTGGTGGTATCGGCAGGTCCACCGTTGGGTGGATTGTATTTGAAGCCGCCATCGTCTGGGGGATTGTGCGAGGGCGTGATGACAACGCCATCGGCAAGCCCGGCCGCCCGGTCGCGGTTGTAATTGAGGATGGCATGGGAGATGACGGGCGTGGGCGTGTAGCCGAGACCGCGGCCCGTGCCGGCGTCCACCATGATCTCCTGCTCGTTACCAGCGAACACCTCGATGGCGCTCGCCAGCGCAGGCTCGGACAGGGCGTGCGTGTCCATGCCGATGAAGAGAGGGCCGCTGATGCCTTGCGCCTGACGAAACTCGCAGATCGCCTGCGAGATAGCCAGGATGTGACTCTCGTTGAAGCTCCCTTTGAACGATGATCCGCGATGCCCGGATGTGCCGAAGGCCACGCGCTGGGCCGGGTCAGCCGGATCAGGCTCCCCGGTGTAGTAGGCCGAGATAAGACGCGGGACGTTGACCAGCAGTTCGTAAGGGGCTGGCTTCCCCGCCAGAGGGTGTAGACTCATGATGACTCCTTCTGCCCTGCTTATCTATTCCCGCGGGCTGATCGTGCCGCCGCTCGGCACCTGGAGCTGATCGTAATCACCCTCGGTGGTGCCTGGATCAATCCGGCAGTTGCGGCCGATGACTACGCCGGCCGGTACACGTGCCCGCTTGCCGACAATGGTGATGCCTGTGTTGATATTGGCCGGCTCAAGCTGGTTGGGCGTGTTGTCGTCGCCTACACCGATCTGCGCGTGGGCGCCGACCTCGATCTCCTTGTCCAGCACGCAGCGGTCTATCACGGCGCCGGCGCGGATGATCGTGTCGTTCATGATCACCGAATCGCGCACCACCGCCCCGCGCTCCACCCAGACGCCCGGCGAGAGGACGCTGTTGACGACCATGCCGTCAATTACGCAGCCATTGGCTATCAGGCTGTCGTGCGATAGGCCCACCGCCCCCAGTTTCACCGGGGGGCGTTCTTTGGAGCGCGTGTGGATAATCCAGTCAGTGTCATACAGGTCGAGTTCTGGCTTCTCGTGCAGCAGCGCCAGGTTGGTTTCCCAGTACGCCGCAATGGTTCCCACGTCCACCCAGTAGCCGCTGAACGGATAGGCGAACACCTGATCGCGCTCGACCATTTGCGGGATGATGTTCTTACCAAAGTCGTGGCTCGATGTCTTGTCCGCGGCATCCTGCTCCAGTCGTTTGAGCAGGAAGCGCGTGTTGAACACGTAGATGCCCATGGACGCCAGCGTGCTCTCCGACTTCTTCGGTTTTTCGGTAAACTTGGTGATGCGTTGTTCCGCGTCCGTGGTCATGATGCCGAAGCGGAAGACCTCTTCTGGCGCCACGTGCATCACCGCCACGGTGAGATCGGCGCCTTTGGCCTCGTGAAAGCTCAGCAGATCGCGATAGTCCTGTTTGTAGATGTGATCCCCAGACAGAACAAGCACCCGGTCGCAGCCTGATTCAGCGATCAGACCACGATTCTGGTAGAGCGCGTCGGCCGTGCCCCGATACCAATCCTGGTCTTTGCGCCCTTGATACGGCTGCCAGATCTGCACGCCGTTGGGCGCGCTGCGGTTGAGATCCCACGGCTCGCCGATGCCGATGTGCTGCATCAACGAATGTGGCCGGTACTGCGTCAGCACCGCCACGCGGTAGATGCCGGAGTTGACGGCATTGGACAGCGGGAAGTCAATGATGCGATATTTGCCGGCAAAGGGGACAGCGGGCTTGGCCCGCTTCTCGCCCAGGATGCTCAGCCGACTGCCCTGGCCGCCAGCCAGGATCAAAGCGAGTACGCTCATAAATCCTCCATACGTGTCACCGCGGAATTACCGCATGTGTTTGATTGCGTTGATCAAGCCATTCGTCGAAGCATCGTGGCTCTCAACCTGGGCATCGCTCTTCAGCTCGGGTAAGATCACCTTGGCGAGCTGCTTGCCCAGCTCAACGCCCCACTGATCGAAAGAGTTCACATCCCAAATAGCGCCCTGCGTGAAGATTTTGTGTTCGTAGAGCGCAATCAGCGAGCCGAGAACGTCTGGCGTCAGCTTCGGGTAGAGGAACGAGTTGGTCGGCCGGTTCCCCAGGAAGGTCTTGTGCGCCACCAACTTTTCCATCTCGGGGCCGCTCTTGCCCTCGGCCGCCAGCTCCGCGCGCACTTCTTCCGGCGTCTTGCCCTTCATCAGCGCCTCAGTCTGGGCCAGGTAGTTCGAGAGCAGGATCGCGTGATGATCGCCCCTGGGGTTCTGGCTCTGGGCCGCGGCCAGAAAATCGCACGGGATGAGCTTGGTGCCTTGATGGATCAACTGGTAGAAGGCATGCTGGCCGTTCGTGCCTGGCTGCCCCCAGATGATCGGGCCGGTGGTGTAATCCACCCGCTCCCCTTCCCGTGTGACGCCCTTGCCGTTGCTCTCCATATCGCCCTGCTGGAAGTAAGACGAAAAGTGTATCAGGTATTGGTCATAAGGAAGGATCGCGTGAGACTGCGCGCCGAAGAAGTTGTTGTACCAGATGCCCAGCAAGCCCATGATCACGGGCAGATTCTGCTCGAAGGGGGCGGTCCGGAAGTGCTCATCCGCAGCGTGCGCGCCGTCCAGCAGCGCCTCGAAGTTGTCCATGCCCAGGTAGAGCGCAATCGAAAGGCCGATGGCGGACCATAGGGAGTAGCGGCCGCCGACCCAATCCCAAAACTCGAACATGTTCTGCGGATCAATCCCAAACTTCACCACCGCGGCCGTATTGGTGGACATCGCCGCGAAATGCTTGGCAATGGCCGCTTCGTCCTGCGCGGCGTCCAGGAACCAGGCGCGCGCAGTCTGCGCGTTGGTCATGGTTTCCTGGGTGGTGAAGGTCTTGGAGGCCACCAGGAACAGCACGGTTTCCGGGTTCACCAGTTTCAAGGTTTCGACCAGATCTGTGCTGTCCACGTTGGAAACAAAATGCACGCGCAGGCCAGGCTTGCCGTAGGGCTTCAACGCTTCACAAACCATCTTGGGACCCAGGTCAGATCCGCCGATGCCGATATTGACCACGTCGGTGATGGCCTTGCCCGTGTACCCGGTCCATGCGCCCGAACGCACCTCGTCAGTAAAGGCGCGCATGTGGGCCAGCACCCGATTGACTTCGGGCATGACGTCCACGCCATCCACCAGGATGGGTCGGTTCGATCGGTTGCGCAGCGCGATGTGCAGGACAGCCCGGTTCTCCGTGTTGTTGTATTTCTGGCCGCTGAACATCGCTTCGATCTTTGACTGCAAGTTCGCCTGGCGCGCCAGATCGAGCAGCAGCGACATGGTTTCTTCAGTGATGCGGTTCTTGGAGTAGTCGAGCAAGATGTCGCCTAGCCGCAGCGAGAAACGCGCAAAGCGCTGCGGATCGCCAGCAAAGAGATCGCGCATCTGCAGGGCGGCGATCTCCCCGTGGTGTTCGTTCAACGCCTGCCAGGCAGGCAACGCCTTGAGTGTAGGCATGTTTTTCTCCTTCACATAGATGAAGATCACGCGGCCACGGCCGTCGGCTCGACTGCGGTTCGACAGGCTCACCGCACGAGGCCTGAGCGTTCGACTGAGCTCACGCCGAAGTCTTGTCGAAGGCCTCGCCGAAGTCCTGGCGCCTCTCGGTTTAAGCGGCGGCGGCTTTGCGACTCGCATCCACCGCGCTTAGGAGCGCGGTAAACGCATCTGCAAAAGACTTGACGCCTTCTTGCTCGAGCTCGCTTGTGACCGCGCTCATCGAGATGCCCAACGACTCCAGGTCTACCAACGTCTGGCGGGCCTCTGCGACGTTTTCTTCCAGGCTGCCGGCGCGCACCACCCCGTGATCCAGGAACGCAGTCAAGGTCTGCGGAGGCACTGTATTGACCGTATCCGGGCCAATCAGCTCCTCCACGTACACCACGTCCCGGTATTTCGGGTTCTTGGTGCCGGTGGAGGCCCACAGCGGGCGCTGTACGCGCGCGCCCTGGGCTTTGAGGGCCTGGAACCGCTCTGAGCCGAACACCTTCTTGAAGTTCGCATAGGCCAGGCGCGCGTTGGCGATCGCAGCTTTGCCCGGCAGGCGTTCTGCCTTCTCGGCGCGCATGCCGCCGCGGTCAATCATCGCCGCCAGGTGACCATCCACCTTGGTGTCGACGCGCGAGACGAAAAACGACGCCACGGAGGCAATCATATCCACCGGCAGCCCAGCCGCCACGCGCTGCTCCAGGCCGGTCAGGTAAGCATCCATCACGGCGGCATAACGTTCGAGCGAGAAGATCAGCGTGACATTGACGTTGATGCCGGCCGCGATCGCGCCCGTGATGGCGGGTAGGCCGGCCACGGTGGCTGGAATCTTGACCATCAGGTTGGGCCGGTCCACACGCTGCCAGAGCTGTTTGGCCTCCGCCAGGGTCTTATCCGTCTGGTGCGCCAGGTACGGGCTGACTTCGAGGCTGACATAGCCGTCGCCCCTGTTGCTCTGATCGTACAGCGGCCGAAACAAATCGGCCGCCCGTTGGATATCCTCGATCGCGAGCTGCCAGAAGATCTCCTCCTTGTCGCGGCCGGCCTTTGCCAGCGGCGCCAGCCCGGCATCGTAATCGTGCGATTTGGTGATCGCATTCATGAAGATCGTCGGGTTGGAGGTAACGCCGCGAATCTCCCCGCGCTCGATCATCCCAGCTAACTCGCCATTGTCCAGCAGGCCGCGCTGAATGTTGTCGTACCAGACCGATTGGCCTGCGGCGTATAGTTCTTGTGTCGTGTTCATTGTTCTTCTCCTCTGCCATCCTGCAATCAGTTCAGGAGTTCCTCGGCGATCTGCACGGCGTGATCGGCCGTCAAGCCGAGCTTCTCGAAGACCGTGTTCGCGGGCGCCGATGCGCCATAGCGATCTATGCCAAGAACGCGGCCTTTTGATCCCACCCAGCGGTGCCAGCCCATCGAGATGCCCGCTTCCACGGCCAACCGGGCGGTGATGTCCGGCGGCAGAACGGCATCCTGATACGCGGGGGCCTGTTCGGCAAACAGCTCCCAGCTCGGGAAAGACACCAGGCGGACAGCCACACCTTTGGCGGCCAGACGCTGCCCGGCCTCCACGATAAGCCCCACTTCCGAGCCGCTCGCCATCAGGATGACCTGCGGCTGCCCCTGGCCCAGGTCGGCCAGCACGTACGCCCCCCGCTTCAGGCCCTCTGCGGACGCATACACGGCCCGGTCGAGCGTGGGCAGGTTTTGCCTGGTCAGCACCAACGCCGTGGGGCGGTGACGGTTCTCGACTGCCAGCTTCCACGCCTCCCGCACCTCGTTGGCGTCCGCCGGGCGCAGGGCCACCAGGTTGGGGATCGCGCGCAGGGCAGCCATCTGTTCGATCGGCTGGTGGGTTGGGCCGTCTTCGCCGACGCCGATGCTGTCATGGGTAAAGACCCAGATCGAACCCAGGTGCGAGAGCGCGGCCAGGCGCAGCGGCGGCCGCATATAGTCCGAGAACACCATGAAGGTGGCGCCGAAGGGGATGATGCCGCCGTGATAAGCCATGCCGTTCACAACAGCGCCCATGCCGTGCTCGCGCACGCCGAAGTGGATGTTGCGCCCTTCGTGGCAATCGGGAGCGAACGCCGGGCTGTTGGTCATCCAGGTGTTGGTCGAAGGCGCCAAGTCGGCCGAGCCGCCGACCAGGTCGGGGAGCCTGGCTGCGATGGCATTGAGCACCTTGCCGGACGAGGCGCGCGAGGCCATGCCCTTTGCATCCGCCGGGAATTCGGGCAGGCCAGACGCCCAGTCGTCCGGCAGTTTGCCCGCCAGCCGCCGCTCAAGCTCCGCGGCCAGTTCAGGATACTCAGTCTGGTAAGCTTCGAACTTGGCGCGCCAGGCTTTTTCCTGTTCCGCGCCCTGCGTGACTGCCTGGCGGAAGAAAGCCAGCGCATCTTCGGGGACATAGAAGCGCGGCTCCTTGGGCCAACCCAACTTGTCCTTGGCCCCGTTCAACTCTACATCGCCGGGCGGCTCGCCGTGGGCCTTGGCGGTCCCTTGGCGTGTGGGCAAGCCATAGCCGATGATGTTGGGCACCATGATCAGCGACGGCCGCGGGTCCAGCTTGGCAGCCTGGATCGCCCGATCAATGGCTTCCACATCCAAGCCATCCTCCACCCGCTGCACGTGCCAGCCGTACGCCTCGAAACGCTTGCCTCGATCTTCCGTGAACGCAAAGTCCGTCGAGCCTTCGATGGAGATATGGTTGTCGTCGTACAGGTAGATGAGCTTGCCCAGGCTCAGGTGGCCGGCCAGCGAGGCCGCCTCAGAAGCCACGCCTTCCATCAAATCGCCATCGGTGACGATGGCATAGGTGTAATGATCAATGATGTCGTGCCCCGGCCGGTTATAGACTTTCGCCAGGTGCGCTTCAGCCAGGGCCATGCCCACGCCGTTGCTGAAACCCTGTCCCAGGGGGCCAGTCGTCGTTTCAACACCAAGCGTCAGCCCATATTCTGGGTGGCCGGGCGTCAGACTGCCCCACTGGCGAAAGCGTTTCAGCTCTTCCAGGGGCAGGTCGTAACCGGTCAGATACAGAAGGCTGTAGAGCAGCATCGAGCCATGGCCGCCCGACAGGATGAAACGGTCGCGGTTGGCCCACGTTGGGTTGGTTGGGCTGTGCCGCAGATGGCGAGTCCAGAGGGTGTAGGCCATCGGCGCGGTGCCCATAGGCAGGCCGGGATGCCCGGAATTGGCCTGCTGCACGCCATCCGCAGCCAGGAAGCGGATGGAATTGATCGCTAGTTCCTGAAGTTCTTTGGTTTCTTGCATGACACTCCTCGCAAATCAGACGCGTATCGCCAGGTCTGGTAGGCCAGGTCGGGCCGCCTGCCTGTACCCGCAGATGGGTGCATGGCGAAAGCGGCCCGATGCAAGCCATGACGCCTGGCGTCAAGCTCCGACGAATTTCTTATCCTGCTGACGCAGGAAAAACTTGGTGATTTCCTCGGCAATGGCCGGGAGTATCGCCAGAACCAGCACAACCACCCACTCTGTTGCGGTCGGCATGTGCGTGTTGAAGATGGGCTGCAGGAAAGGCACAATGACCACCAGCAGCGTCAGGAGAATAGAGAGGCCCACTGCGTACTGCATGTACTTGTTGCCGAAAACACCCAGCTTGAAGACTGACATCTTCTCCGAACGCACCGTGTAGGCGCGGAACAGCTCGCACAGCGCCAGCGTGAGAAAAGCCATGGTCTCGGCTGTCTGCACGTCCACTTTACTGCCTACCCAATCGTATCGTAAGAGGAAGCTCAACGGGTTCTGGCCGGCTGGGATTTGGCCCTGCATAACGAAGTACAGGCCCACCAGGAACGCGGTCAGGACAGCGCCGGTCTGCATGATCGTCTGGACGGCAATGCCAATTCTCATCGGACCGTGGATGATGGACTCTTCCTTAGGCCGCGGCTTACTCTCCATGATGTTGGGATCGCCCTTCTCCATGGCCAGCGCGAGGGCCGGCGCGCCATCGGTCAGCAGGTTGAGCCAGAGCAGCTGAATGACGGTTAGCGGCATGGGCAGGCCGGCCAGCGTAGCCAAGAAGATGATCATCACCTCGGCGACGTTAGAAGACAGCAGGAAGAAGACGAACTTGCGGATGTTCGAGTAGATAATCCGGCCCTGCTCGACCGCACTCACGATACTGACGTAATTGTCGTCAGTGAGCACCATGTCGGCGGCGCCTTTGGCCACGTCCGTGCCGGTGATGCCCATGGAGATGCCGATGTCGGCGCGCTTGATGGCCGGCGCGTCGTTGACGCCATCGCCAGTCATAGCGACCACTTGATTGTTCGTGCGCAGAGCATCTACGATGCGCATCTTGTGCTCAGGCGACACGCGGGCGAAGACGGCGGTTCCCTTGACCTCTTCCGCCAGGGTGCGGTCGTCCATCTCGTTCAGTTCTGCGCCGGTGTGGACTTTATCCCCTGGGCGCAGCAGCCCGATGCTCCTCGCCACGGCGGCGCCGGTGTTGGGATAGTCGCCGGTGATCATGATCGTGCGTATGCCGGCGCGGCGCGCTTTCTCCAATGCGGGTTTCACTTCAGGACGGGCCGGGTCAATCATACCCATCAAGCCGGCGAAGATCAGCCCCTGCTCGGCGAACTCACGGGTCATCTCATCGGGGATATCCTCCTCGATGCGGTAGGCGAAGCCCATCACGCGCAGCGCGTCGTTGGTCATGCTGTCGTTGGCGGCCTTGATGGCTCTGCGCATCTCGTCGGTCAGCGGTCGCACTTCGTCGTCTATCGTCTGGTAGTCGGTGCACAGATCCAGCACCAGGTCAGGCGCGCCTTTGACCGTGACGGCGTGGTGGCCCAGCTTGCTTTGGTCCTTGAACGGCGAGGGGCCTTCCTCTTTGATCCAGGTGATCTCATGAACGGTGGTCATCCGTTTGAGGGCCGAATCAAAGGGAATTTCTTTTTGGCGGGGGTAAGCCCGGCTAAGCTCGGCGTACTGCGGCCAGGCTTTGACCATGGCGACCAGCATGGCGCCTTCGGTGGGATCGCCGATCATCTTGTACGCGTTGGCGCCTTCGCCCTGAACCGGCTCCAACACGGCGTCGTTGTTCAGGGTGCTTACCCACAAGACGGTGGTGATCCCGGGCATCTTCTGCAGGTCAGCTGGCTGGCCGGCCACCAGGAAATCGCCCTTGGGATCGTAGCCTGTGCCGGTGACTTCGACGAGCCGGCCATCCGCCCACAGGCGAGTGACCGTCATCACATTCTGAGTCAGCGTGCCGGTCTTGTCCGAGCAGATCACCGTGGCCGAGCCAAGCGTCTCGACGGAGGCCAGCCGGCGGATCAGGGCATTGCGGCGCACCATCTCACGCATGCCCAAGGCCAGGCTGATCGTGACCACCGCGGCCAGGCCTTCAGGCACGGCCGCAATCGCCAGGCCCACGGCGATCATGAAGCTTTCCACGAGGTAGTCGGTAACCTCGGGTGTGAAGCCTTTGGTCAGCACGCCGCTGCGATAAGCGCCCAAGAGGAACACCACACCACAGATTGCCAGCGCGGCGATCGCCAGGGTTTTGCCCAACTGGTCCAAACGGCCCTGCAGAGGAGTGCCTTCGTCCTCCACGCTTTGCAGCATGTCCGCGATCATGCCAAGCTGGGTCTGCATGCCCGTGGCCGTTACCACGCCGCGTCCACGGCCGTAGTTGACGACCGTGCCCATGAAGATCATGTTCTTGCGGTCGCCCAGCGAGGCATCTTCCTTCAGCTCTAGCGCGGCGTTTTTCTGCACAGGAACCGATTCACCGGTGAGCGCGGCCTCCTCGACGCGCAGGTTGATCGCCTCGATCAGGCGCATGTCGGCGGGTACAAAGTTGCCCGCCTCCAAGTAAACCACGTCGCCTGGCACCAGCTCGCCGGCCGGCACGGAGACGCGCTTGCCGTCGCGCAGCACTTGCGATTCAGGCGCGGCCATTTTCTTCAGCGCGGCCAGCGCTTCTTCAGCCCGACTCTCCTGGACCACGCCCAGAATGGCATTGAGCACGACGATCAGCATGATGACGCCGGCTTCGAGCCAGTCGCCCAGCAGCGCCGAAATCACCGAGGCGGCAATCAGCAGGATGACGATGAAGTTGTTGAGCTGCGCGAACACCAACTGGAAAAAAGTCGGCCGCGGCTTTTCTCTGAGCTCATTCGGCCCATACTGCTGCCTGCGCCGCGCGACCTCGTCTGAAGAAAGGCCGGTCTCGCTGCTTCGCAATTGGGCCATCGCGCGTTCGGCGTTCAGCGCATGCCAGGCAACCTGGGCATCTTTCTTCGATGGGTTGGGATCAGGATTGTTTTGTTTGGCCATGATATCCTCTCTGATAGATTGGCGGATAGGTAAATGGGTGGATTGGATGTTCGCGCGGAGCTGTCACGCGGCTGACCTACCAATCTGCCCATTTACCCCTGCATCGGTCTAGCCTGATTGCTACTCCCACTGGGTGTGGAACGACCCTTCCTTGTCCACGCGGCGATAGGTATGAGCGCCGAAGTAATCGCGCTGCGCCTGGGTCAGGTTCGCAGGCAGCGTCTCGGAGCGGTAGGCGTCGAAGTACGCCAGCGAGGCGCCTGTGGACAGCATGGGAATGCCCAGGCCAATCGCCGTGCGCAGCACCTCCCGCCAGGCAGCCTGCCGGCTCAGCACCGCTTCGCTGAACACGGGGTCTACCAACAGATTGGGTAGATCCGGCTGGCGTACGAAGGCGGCGGCGATATCGCCCAGCAGTGAGGCGCGGATGATGCAGCCTGCTCGCCACACCTTGGGAATCTGGGCAAAGTCGAGCTTCCAGTCGTACTCCTGCGAGGCGACCTTGAGCAGCTTGAGGCCTTGCGCGTACGACGTGATCTTGGCGGCATACAGCGCCTGCTCGGCGGCGGCGATCAGCTTCTCTTTGTCGCCGGTGAATTGGCTTGCGCCGCCCAACACCTGGGCCGCCGCCGTCCGTTCCGTCTTGAGCGCGGACAACATGCGGCTCTCCACGGATGTGCTCAGCGTGGGGATCGCCACGCCCAGGTCGAACGAGTTCTGCGAGGTCCAACGCCCAGTGCCCTTTTGCGCGGCCTCGTCGAGAATCACATCTACCAGCGTCTTGCCGGTCTCTTCGTCCACCCGCTTGAGAATGTTGGCCGTGATCTCGATCAGATAGGAGCGCAGTTCGCGCGTGTTCCAGGCGGCAAAGATCTCGGCCAGCTCCGCGTTGGAGATGCCCGCGCCGCGGTGCAGCAGGTCATAGATTTCGGCGATGAGCTGCATGTCGCCGTACTCAATGCCGTTGTGCACCATCTTGATGTAGTGTCCCGCGCCGCCCGCGCCCATCCAGGCGACGCACGGCTGGCCATCCTCCTCAGCGCGAGCCGCAATGGCATGCAGCATGGGGCTGAGCCGCTCCCAGGCGCCTGCTACGCCGCCGGGCATCAAGCTCGGCCCCCACAGCGCGCCAGTCTCGCCGCCCGAAACGCCCATGCCGACGAACTGGATCCCGTCCGCGGCCAGCGATGCCACGCGGCGATCGGTGTCGGTGAAGTAGGAGTTTCCCCCGTCAATGATGATGTCGCCCGCTTCCAGATATGGCTTCAGCGAGGCGATGGCTGTATCCACCGGAGCGCCGGCCGGCACCATCAGCAGGATTGCGCGCGGGGTCTCGAGCGCGCCGGCCAGCTCTGCCAGCGAGTTGGTGACTTTGACGTTGAAACCGGCCGGCAAACGCGGCGCCAGGTCATAGCCGATCACCGGGTAGCCGTTGCGCTCGAAGTTCAGCGCCAGGCTGCGCCCCATGACGCCCAGACCGAGGATTCCTAACGCGTATTTCTGTTCCATGAATTGCTCCTTGATCTCCAAGACGATGTTGTGGCTGCGCCGATCAACGCTGAATGCGCGCCGAGCCGCCCTTGGCGAATGCCCGCACTTGATCTACCGTGGCCATCGTCGTGTCGCCGGGGAAGGTGGTGAGCAGCGCGCCATGCGCCCAGCCCAGGTTGACCGCTTCTTGCTCCGAAGCGCCGGACAGCAGCCCGTAGAAGAACCCCGCGGCATAGCCATCGCCGCCGCCCACGCGATCCACCACATCCAGCTCACAGGTGGGCGACTGATAGGTCTTGCCATTGATCCAGGCGACTGCTCCCCAACTGTGGCGGTTGGTCGAATGTACCTCGCGCAAGGTGGTGGCCACCACCTTGACATTCGGGTACATCGCCGTCACTTTGTCAATCATCCCGAAGAAGACGCTCGGATCGAGTTTGCTCTTGGCCGCCACCTCGGGGCCAGGGATGCCGAGGCCCATCTGCAGGTCCTCTTCGTTGCCGACGATCACATCCACATTTTCCACGATGCGCTTGAGCACCTTCAAGGCGACCTCGTGCCCGCCCCACAGGTTCCAGAGCTTGGCGCGGTAGTTGAGGTCAACGGAGGTGATGGCGCCGGCCGCCTTGGCCGCCTTCATGCCTTCGATGATCAGCTCGCCCGTGGTCTCGGACAGCGCGGCGAAGATGCCGCCGCTGTTGAACCAACGCACGCCGCCCGCGAAGATCTTGGCCCAGTCGAAGTCCCCTGGCTTCAGCTGCGCCGCAGCCTCGTTTGCGCGGTTATAAAACACAACCGGCGCACGCACGCCCTGGCCGCGGTCGCTGTAGACCGTCGCCATGTTGGGGCCGGTCACGCCGTTGTGCTCGAAGTGCTTGTAGAAGGGGGTGACGCCCATCGCGCGCACACGTTCAGCGATCAACGCGCCGATCGGGTAATTCACCATCGCCGTTACAATGCCCGTCCGCAAGCCAAAACAGTCGGCCAGGTTGGCAGCCACGTTGAACTCGCCGCCGCTCACATGGATGTCGCAATGGGTGGCCTTGCGGAAAGGGATGATCCCCGGATCCAAACGATGGACCAGCGCGCCCAACGACACCAGGTCAAGCGCGCCTTCAGATTTCAAGTCCATGCCGTATTTCATTACTTGCTCCTCACTTGCTCCTCACTTTATACAGCATCTCGCCGGCCTTGGCCACGTAGAGAATGCCTTCGTCCTCGCGATTTTGCCACTCGGCTGGGTTGATGCTGGCTGGATCCAGGTAGCCCAGGTTCAGTCTGGCGCAATCCTCGGGCGAGATTTTGCTCGCCAGCGTCACGCGGACATTGGGCTTCTCGACGCCGTTCTCCATCACGCCCGAACCGCGCACGTGGGTGCTGTGCGCCAGCACGCCTAGCGGCACATCCTTGAAACGATCCCAATCATTCAGGAAGTAGGGCAGGATGTGATAGCCCACCTGGTAGATATATTTCCCATGCACTGGGCTGACCACATCCAGGTGCGGCGCGTAGATCACAACCTCGCCCCCCACCTCCGCCACGGATTCCATCTTGTACATGCATTTGCCCGCGGTCCACAGCTCGTCATACATGGGCGGGCAGCAGGACAGCACGCGTTTGTACGGGTGATCGCACCACTTGATGTGCCGTTGGGATGAGACATCGGCGGCCGCGCTCCAAGTGTCAAACACGTCGCCGACGAGAACCCCGGAAAGATCGTGCCCGGAGACGATCAGCGCGGCCAAGGTGATGGGCGTCTGCAAGCGTCGCGCCGCCGCATGCACCACAGCCCGCACCGGGGTATCTTTGATCCCGATCGTGCCAAGCACGGTCGCGAGCGCGCCTAGCCAGTGCGTGGCGTTGATGACATCCGGCCCAGAGATGCCGGGGAACAGGTACTTCGCGCCGCCGGAGAAGCCGACCACCTCATGGGGGAAGGTGGGGCCGACGATGACGATATGATCGTGTTCCAGCACCGCCTTGTTGATGCGGACATTGATCTCGTTGGGCAGAGACGGATGCCAGCTGGCTCCGGCAAGGCGCTTGATCTCGTCCTGATCCAGCACGCCGAGCGACGTGAGCGCCGCAGGATCATCCCAGGCATGGTTCAGCAGGCCGACGTGCTTGAAGGTTGTCGCCCGTTCCGCCGCGGTGATGCCCACCAGGTGGTTCAAACCGGCTTCGTCATACCCTGGATGCGTCCCGAGCGCGACCATCACGTTAAGCTCGCGCACGTCGTGCAGAACCTCAACCACCATGCGGAACAGCTCGGGCAACGGCAGCGAACGGGTGTGGTCGGGGATGAGCACCAGCACCTTCTGCCCCGTGAACCTGCCGCCCAGGCCTTTAGCCAGGACTTCCTTGACGGCATCTTGCGTCAGGAGGCCGGTTTCCGAAATTGCTTGCGCGCTAATCATAGTGTTTCCTACCTCCCTGGTGGGGCGCCCCGTGCGGTCGCTCCTATACCCCCGCGTACGCCGAGAATCCACCGTCTACCGGCACCGTGATGCCAGTCACGAACGAGGCCGCCGGGGAAAGCAGCCAGAGCACCGTGCCCAGCAGGTCTTCGGGAACACCGAAGCGGCCCAT
>CXWK01003615.1_pt2 | contig 25243 bp, 24 predicted proteins | sample 590851 | NCBI WGS metagenome assembly CXWK01 (sample SAMEA3498364, study PRJEB10139) | wastewater metagenome | biome: wastewater treatment plant; material: activated sludge | place: Denmark | collected 2014-08-01
CGATCTTTTTGAATCTTATGTCGGATCAATAGTAAGTACAATGGTTTTGGGTGCTGCATTTTTTCTGACACCAGAGTTTAGCGCTAAGTTTAATAGTTTAGGTGCAGTTCTTTTACCGTTAGTGCTTGCTAGTGTTGGAATTATTGCATCCATTATTGGAACATTCTTTGTAAAAGTAAAAGAAGGTGGAGATCCACAAAAAGCATTAAATCTTGGTAACATTGTTGCCGGAACTTTGATGATATTTGCATCATGGTTCTTAATAAAATGGTTATTACCAGAAAGTTGGTATTTCCAGGATCCTTTGTATCAATGGGCGGATCCTGTAAAGGGAAACCTCTACACTTCCACAGGTATTTTTATTGCAACTGTAGTTGGAATCATCTCCGGTGCATTAATCGGAATGATTACTGAATATTATACAGGAAGTGGCAAGGGCCCGGTTATTAGTATTACACGCCAATCTGTTACAGGAGCTGCAACAAATATAATAGCTGGATTAAGCATAGGAATGATGTCGACAGCACTTCCTGCTATTGTTCTTGGTTTCGCAATAATAATAGCCTTTAATTTTGGTGGATTATATGGAATTGCAATTGCTGCAGTTGGAATGCTTTCTATTTTAGGAATACAATTGGCAGTCGATGCTTATGGCCCGATATCAGATAATGCTGGTGGAATTGCTGAAATGGCAGAACTTCCTAAAGAAGTGAGATCCAGAACAGATAAATTGGATGCAGTAGGCAATACAACAGCGGCAATTGGAAAAGGTTTTGCAATCGGTTCCGCTGCTCTAACAGCCCTTGCACTTTTTGGTGCTTATATGACTTCCGCAAAATTATCATCGATAGATATTTCAAAAGCTGTGGTGATGTCGGGACTGCTTATGGGTGCTATGATTCCATTCTTATTTTCAGCACTTGCTATGCAAGCTGTAGGAAAAGCTGCAATGTCTATGATTGAAGAAGTGAGAAGACAGTTTAACACAATACCACAATTAAAAGCAGCTTTAGAGATAATGAAAAAAAATGATGGAATTGAACACAGTAATTGGTCAATAGGAGATAAAGAAATATTTGAAGCAGCTGAAGGAAAAGCTGAATATGGTAAATGTGTTGAAATTTCGACAAAGTCTGCAATAAAACAAATGGTACTTCCAGGATTACTGGCGGTAATAATACCACTGTTAGTCGGTTTTATAGGAGATAAAGAAATGCTTGGTGGTCTTATCGCTGGTGTAACGGTCTCTGGTGTTCTGATGGCAATTTTTCAAGCTAATGCTGGTGGAGCTTGGGATAATGCTAAGAAAATGTTTGAAGAAGGTATTGAGGTTAATGGTCAAAAGTATTTTAAGGGCTCTGAAGCTCATAAAGCTGCAGTTGTTGGTGATACGGTAGGCGATCCATTTAAAGATACTTCTGGCCCTTCGCTTAATATTTTGCTAAAATTAATGTCAGTAGTGGCTCTTGTAATTGCACCTTTAATTAAGTAATTTTGTTCGCTTTTTAATTAAATATTTATAAACCCTGCTCTTATATGAGAGCCATAACGTCCATAGGGAGGTGATAAGAAGATGAGAACCGGTGTATACGAAAGCGCAGTTCTGATTAATGCCGCATTAGACGATCAACAAATCGAATCAATTCTTTCAAAAATCAAAGATTTTATTACAAACAATGGTGGAAAAATCCGTGAATTTGAAAACTGGGGACGTAAACGTCTTGCCTATACAGTTGAAAAAAGTAAAATCGGATATTATGCCATTTATAGATTTGATGCGCCAAGTGATTTTGTTGCAAAGCTTGAAAGGACCTATTCTTTAGATGAACATATCTTAAGATATTTGACTTTGACGCTTGATAATGATGCCCTTGAGCAGCTAGAAAAGAATAAAAGTCTTTCAACAGTATTGAAGGAAGAAGTAGTCGCAGAAACTGTTGAAGTTAAAACTGAAACAGAAAACGCTGATACTAATAATAAAGATAATGATAACTAATTACTTAATGATTTAGTTTGGAGGTTTATATATGGCTGATTTGAAAATGCCGGAAATTAATTATGTTATTGTAGCGGGAAATCTTACTAAAGATCCAATATTTAGAGAAACAACAAATGGAACTCCAGTTGTTAATTTTTCTATTGCTTCAAACAGAAAATTTAAGGACAGCACTAATCAATGGCAAGAAGATGTTTGTTATGTTGGTGTTGTTGCCTGGAATAAGCTTGCTGAAAGTTGCAGAGACAGATTAAAAAAAGGATCTGCCGTTTTAGTTGATGGCGAGTTACAAAGCAGAAGCTGGAAATCAGAAGATGGACATAACAGAAGTATAGTAGAAATAAAGGCAAGAAGAATTCAGTTTCTAAATAAAAGATTGGTTGGAACAGAAGGAAATGGTACTGCCGAAGACGATGAACCAAGTGTTGCTGTTGACGATTCAATCGATTATACCGAAGACTCTTTTGATAAATTTTTGTCAGAAGAAGAATCAAGTTTAATTAAACAATCAGGTAATGGAAATGAAGAAAGAAGTTAAAACAAAAAAAGTCTGTAGGTTTACTCAAAACGGTATTAAATATATCGATTACAAAGATGTTAAACTTTTACAGAAATTTATAACCGAGCAAGGTAAAATTATTCCTAAAAGAATAACTGGAACGAGCTCAAAGTATCAGCGTGAATTAGCTCTGGCTATTAAACGTGCAAGACATATGGCTTTGTTACCTTATGTTTCTGATACTGTTAGATAGATAAATTAAGTTGGAGAAAAAATGAAAGTTATCTTAAGACAAGACTTTGAATCCTTAGGGAAAATTGGCGAAGTTGTAGATGTTAAAGATGGTTATGCAAGAAATTTTCTCTTCCCAAGAGGCTTGGCATATGTTGCATTAAAAGGCAACATTAGAGCTTTAGAAGAAGAAAAAAAATCAGTTGAAAAACATAACTTGCAAGAACTTAAAACAGCCGAATCTCTTGCTACTGAATTAGAAACCGTTTCTGTTACTATTCCTGTTCAGGTCGGTGAAGAAGATAAGATTTTTGGAACTGTAACAACTCAAATGATCGCTGATGCTCTTAAAGAAAAAGGTCACGATATCGATAAAAGAAAAATTGAAATCGAAGAACCAATAAAAGCTCTTGGAATTTACGGAGTTAGTTTAAAGTTACATCCAAGTGTAAGTGCAAAAATTAAAGTTTGGGTTGTTCGAGAATAGTTTTCAAAGTGCTTTAAAACTAAAATGGGAATCCTATAGGATTCCCTTTTTTTATGCTTAAAAAATGTTTTATTATCTAATTTTAATTTTTTTATCAGTTACAAGTTTAGCTATATGGGCAGTACCCTTTTTGCTAATTGTTTTTATTGCACTTGTTGTAAGTTTTACTGTAACAAATCTATTTAATTCTTGCACCCAAATTCTTTTCTTTTGAAGGTTTGGCAAAAATCTGGTTTTAGTTTTATTATGTGCGTGTGATATATGACTTCCGGCGACCGGACTTACACCTGTTACTTGGCATCTTCTAGCCATTGCTTTAGCTCCTTAATAAATTCATTTTCGATTTTTAGAGCCGTAAATATAACTAAATAGTAGTAAAAAACTAAAGAATTTCTCTAATAATTTTATCATCGCTGGCATTTTTTGAGCAAATAATTAAGCATAACAACAGTTCTGACTATATTTATGCTTGATTCTAATCTCATAAAGGCTATTTTTGGATTAATTTTTTATATAATAAAACAGATTTTAAGTATGGAATACTTTGAATTACATCCGCAAAACCCACAAGTAAGATTTATTGCTAAGGCGGTAGATGTTCTGAAAAGCGGTGGTATAATAATTTTTCCAACCGATACTTTTTACGGTCTTGGATGTGATTTATTTAATAGAGATGGAATTGAGCAGATATTATCTATTAAAGGTGAATCAGACACAAAACTTTTTAGCTTTATATTTTCAGATTTTAAAGATATCTCTAAGTATGCAAGGATATCAGATTATGCTTATAGGACTATGAAACATCTGTTACCCGGACCTTACACTTTTATTCTTCCGGCAGCTAAAGTTATCCCAAAAAAGTTATGGAGCAAAAGAAAAACCGTTGGTATTAGAATTCCAAATCATGCTGTAACTCTGCAAATAGTAAGGGAACTTGGAAATCCTTTATTGAGTACGAGTGCAACAACAAGATTAGGAGAACCATTAATTAATGCTCAAGAGATCAGAAGTATTTTTAATGTTCATGTTGATTTGATGCTTGCATCGGAAAGCGTAAATTTTGAAGCCTCAAGTGTTGTAGACTTAAGTGGTGAAGAACCTGAAATAATTAGAGAAGGTGCTGGCGATATAAATCTTTTTAAATAATTATCATTATAAATAGGCAGAATTTATCCCTGCCTACTATTTTCGGATAACTTGTGTAGATGAAGCTTGATAAAGTGGAGTAAGAATAATTTCATTAATATTTACATTGGCGGGTCTTGTTGCACAAAATACAACTGCTTCAGCAACATCATTTGGTGAAAGGGGAGTTATACCTTTATAGACTTGTTTCGCCTTTTCCTCATCTCCTGAAAATCTAACTTTGCTAAACTCTGTATAAACCATACCTGGATCGACAGAGCTAACTTTAATACCTTTATCTAAAACATCCAATCGAAAAGATTGCGAGAGTGCTTTGACTGCAAATTTAGTTGCTGAGTATACATTACCATTAGTATATACTTCATGTCCAGCTGTTGATCCAATATTAATAATGTGACCGGAATTTCTTTCTATCATTTTAGGAGATATTACTCTCGTAACATTTAGCAAACCTTTAATATTAGTATCAATCATTTCATCCCAGTCTTTCAATTCTCCTTCAAAAAACTTAGATAATCCTTTTGCAAGGCCGGCATTATTTACAAGTATATCAACATTTTTCCATTCTGAATCCAACTTGTTAAAGTTATTTTGGACATCATCAAAATTTCTTACGTCAACAACCAAATATTTTACTTTAATATTAAATTCTTTCTTTAAGTCGTGTACCAATTTTTCCAATCTGCTTTCCCTGCGTGCTGCCAATAATAGATTTGCTTTTAATTTTGCAAACTCTCTAGCGCATGCTTCCCCAATTCCTGATGATGCACCCGTTATAAGAACAATTTTATTTTCTAAACTATTCATTTTTCGCCTTTATATAATTATGAAAAAACACCAGAAACTTTAGTTCCACAATTATTACACTTACTATTTTTTAGATTTAATATTTTTACTTGATGCCAATCTCTCTCAATTAACAGACTTTTACATTTAGTGCAATATGTTGATTGATTTTTTGAATCGTGAACATTTCCAATATAACAATACTTGATACCAATTTGTTCTGCAATATTTTTAGCTTTTATTAATGTTGAATGTGGAGTTGCAATTTTATTCATCATCTTAAAATCAGGATGAAAAGCTGTGAAGTGCAATGGAATCTCATCTCCAAGATTCGACAAAATCCAATCACATTCATTCTTTATTTCTTCATCAGAATCATTTTCATCAGGAATTAATAGCGTAGTTAATTCAATCCAAATAGAAGTTTGATTTTTGAGCCAGATAAGAGTGTCTAAAACATCATTCAAATGAGAGAAAGTATTTTTATTATAAAATCTCTCCGTAAATCCCTTTAAATCAACATTTGCCGCATCAATATATTTGTAAACATCTTTACGTGCATATTTATCAATATAACCAGCAGTTACCATTACCGATTTTATATTTTCTTCTCTCGCAATTTTTGAAATATCAACCACATACTCACCAAAAATTGTTGGGTCATTATAAGTAAATGCAATTGATGGAAGGGAGTGCTTTTTTGCTAGTTTAATAATCTCTTCAGGCGATGCAATTAATGAATTTACATCATCCAACTTTGCTTTACTTATTGACCAATTTTGACAAAACTTACATCCAAGATTACAACCGGCTGTACCAAAACTTAAAATTTTTGTTCCAGGTAAAAAATGATTCAGTGGTTTTTTTTCAATCGGATCTATTCCAAAACCTGTTGGTCTTCCATAGCCCAATGAATAAAGTTTACCATCAATGTTTTGTCTGATATAGCAAAAACCTGGTTGCCCAATTCCAATCTCACAATATCTTGGACAAAGTGTGCATAAAATTTTTCCTCGTTCTGTTTTTCTCCACCAAAGCGCTTCTTTTAATTCGATAACATTCATTTTTATAACACTTCAAATCGTAACCAATTGGCCCTGCTTTTTTCTGAATACGGTGCTCCAGCAGTAAAGATTATCAAATCTCCCTTTTGTGCCAAATTTTCTTTTAGAATTAATTCCTTTGCATCATCAATGGCTAGATGTTCTTTATTAATTATCTCACGATAAACAGAAGTAACACCCCAGCGTAAGCATAAATTATTCATCGTATGAAAACTGTTGGAAATCGCTATTATTTTTGATTCGGGTTTGTACTTTGAAATAATTCTTGCAGTGCGTCCTTCAAAAGTAAAAACAACAATTGCCTGAGCATTTATTTGTTTACTTATTTCAACAACCGCTTTCCCAACAGAATCAAAAAGTTTTTCTTGCAGATTATCAGGAGTTAAATAAAAATTACTTACTCTATCCTCATTGTGATTTTCTGCATTAACAATAATATCATTCATTATTTTTACAGCATCAAAAGGAAATTTTCCCACAGAAGTTTCTGCACTAAGCATCACAACATCAGTTCCATCCCAAACTGCATTTGCAACATCGGTTGCCTCAGCTCTAGTAGGAATAGGCGAGTTAATCATTGATTCCAACATTTGTGTAGCTGTAATTACTAGTTTACCAAGAGCATTGCAGTGTCTAATTATAGATTTTTGTAAAACCGGAACTTCTTGCGGCGGAAGTTCGACTCCAAGATCACCTCTTGCAACCATAATTCCGTCAGCAGCTAGAATGATCTCAAAAAGATTATCGACAGCTTCCCTCTTCTCAATCTTAGCTATAACTGGGATTTTGCTCTGTTTTTCTTCCAGCCAGTTTTTCAATTCCAAAACATCATTCGCATTTCGTACAAAAGATAACGCAATGTAATCAACTCTTTGTGTAAGGATGAATTCAAGATTTTCATAATCTCGCGGAGTGATTGAAGGTGTAGATAGTTTCATTCCAGGTAAGTTCATACCTTTTTTTGCGGTTAAAATGCCACCATTTATGATTTTACAAATCAAAGATTTTTTTTTCTTTTCCTGTACTTTTAATCTAACTAATCCATCATTGATCAGTATTTGATCACCAATTTGTGCATCATTGGCTAATTCTTTGTATGATGTCGAAATAATTTTCTCAGTACCTTTTATATCTTCAATAGTAATTTCAATTGTTTCACCATTTATCAGATTTATACTCGGATATTTCAACTCACCAATTCTAATTTTTGGTCCCTGAAGATCAGCCAATATTGCAAGCGGTGTTTTTTCTTCTGAGCAAGCTGTATGAATTGAGTGAAAAAGTTCTTTAAAGAAATCTAAATCACCATGAGAAAAATTTAATCTAACCCCATCTACGCCGGCTTTAATTAAATTACGAATAGATTGAACATCTTGAGTTGCTGGACCCAATGTTGCAAGTATTTTTGTTTTTGCTATTGAATCAGTATTTGAAATCATTTTATAATTCTTCCCCCTGGTTTTTTCTTGTCTTTTATTTTTAGAGTGGATTTCTTATTTAATAAACTTTTTTTCTTCTCTTCTTCAGTATTTCTTGATCTGATAGCTCGAGATTTTTCAAATAGCTCTTGAATTTTCCGTTCAACTCTGTCAAACACAGAACCATTTTCGTATCCTTTAGGAGTTTTATTACCTGCTTTTATACCCGTAAGGATTTCTATTCCTTCTTCTACTCTAGTGATAGGATATATATGAAATTTATTTTTCTTCACTGCTTCAATTACATCATCTCGTAACATTAAATCGGCAACATTTTGCTTTGGAATAATTACACCTTGATAACCAGTTATACCATGTAGTTTACAAATATCAAAAAATCCTTCAATCTTTTCATTAACTCCTCCAATAGGTTGCACATCTCCTTTTTGATTTAATGAACCCGTAACTGCAATTGATTGCTTTATTGGTAAACCTGCAAGTGTTGAGAGCAAAGCAAAAATTTCTGTACAGGAGGCACTATCGCCATCTACCATTCCGTAAGATTGTTCAAACACAAGATTTGCATTAAACGAAAGTGGCTGATCTTGCCCAAATGTTTCTCTAAAGTATCCAGAAATAATTAGAACACCTTTGTTGTAATGTCTGCCGCTCATTCCTGCTTCTCGTTCAACATTAATAATTGTTCCGCTGCCTAAAGAAACAGTAGCTGTAATTCTTGTTGGTCTTCCAAAAGAATAAAAATCAGCATTATAAACTGCTAATCCATTAATTTGACCAATCCTTTCGCCATCAGTATCAATAAGCAAAGTTTTATTTTCAAACATCTCTGTCACTTTATCCTCTAACATTCCATGTCTTTCTTTTGCCAGTCTAAATGCTTTTTCAACATGTGCTGCAGATACAACATTAAAACCATCATCGCCTGCCCAGAAACTTGCTTCGCGTGCTAAATCAGCAATCCTCGAAAAACGCAAAGTTAATTTAGTCTGCCTTCCTGCCCAGATTGCACTGATTTCAAGTAGGTGTGCAATAGCAGATTTATCGAATTCTTTTAACTTTTCTTGCTTGATTAATTTTTTTATGACGTGTGCATAATCGACCAAAACATTTTTATTGTGAATAATCTCATAATCAAAATCCGCTTTTACTTTAAACATTTTTTTGAAATCGTATTCTCGTTCAGCCAGATAAGCATAAATCATCTGGCTGCCGATTAGAATAACTTTTGTATCAATATCAATTGGCTGTGGTTTAAGTGATGATGATGCCATTGTAAAATGATAAGGTGATTCCTGTATCTCCAATTTATTATAAGTAAGAACTCGCTTTAAAGATTTCCACACTCCAGATTCCTCGAAAAGATGCATCACATTTAAAACTAAATATCCTCCATTTGCACGGAGCAGAGAACCGGCTTTTATATTTGTAAAATCACTATACCAGTTTCCTTTGCCATCATTAACCTTTTCGATTGTACCCAAAAGATTTGTAAATGTTGGATTTGTTTCAATTATTACAGGGCACTCGTTTGTTTCTGAGTTATCAAGAATAATATTTAGATCATACTCACGAAAGTAATCAATAAATAATCCTTCCTGTGTTATTTCACCTTCTGGTTTAATTCCTTTAAAGATTTGAATATTATTTAAAATGTTTTCTTGAACTGTATTCAAATGTTCAAGCGCTGAATTCGTATTATATTTTTCTTTTAATCCTTCAAAAATTCCTAATACAATTACTTCGGCGCTTTCCTTTTCAAGCAGCTGAAGTTTTTCCTGAAATTCCTGACTTATTTTTAATCCTTTTTTAAAGATGATTTGAAGTTTTGGTTGATGTCCGTTATAATCTTTTATAATTTGTTGGGCGGCTTCCTTTGTTATTTTGTTTTCTTTAATTAGTTCGTCGAGTTGAAATACAGGAATTGCCTGCCCATCAATAAGAGGAATAATATCCGGTCTGATCTGTTCCCCAACTCTTATCTGTCCAAGTGAAAAACCTTTCTTTCTAAATTCTTCATCAAACGAAGTCATTAGCTCCTGTTCTTTTTGATTATACTCATCAACAATATTTTTTTTTCGTGATAAATATAGTTCACTCTCAAGAGCAATTGGAATTCTTTGCTTTAATACTTCAATAGCAGAATTTAAATCCTGTTTAAATTCTCTTGCCTGACCTTTATGAAATTTTATTAACACAGGCTGATCTGGATCTCGAAAGTTATTTACATAGGCATAATCATAAAGTCTTGGACAATCAGAACTTATTTTTTCCAACATTTGCTTTACAGTTGTAGCTTTACCTGAACCAGATAAACCAGCTATATAAATGTTATATCCAGGGCTTCGTAAATCAACTCCCATTCTAATCGCTTTTAATGCTCTTTCCTGTCCAATAATTCCTTCTAATGGGGAAATATCTTCGGTAGATTCAAAATCAAAAATATTGGGATCACATTTCCAACGTAGTTCTTCAGGTTTTAATTCTTTATGTTTGAGTTGTTTTGATGAAGTCATGTTCAGCCTGTATTATTTGATTAAGGAAGAGATCAAATACATAATTATTTTTGTATTGAAAACTAATTAAACTAAAGGCGAATTTCAAAAATGAATAAAGCAGCTGTCCGTAATTATTTCCCTTATTTAAAAAACGGAATTATATATTTTAATCATGCATCAACAGGTCCATTCTCAGATTTGTTGACAAAAACATTAGCTAATCTTCTTAAAGATAAGAGTGAAAATAATATAGATGATTACGAATCATTTTTAAAGATAGTTGAAGAATCGAAAAAGTTTTTAGCTGAAATGATATCATGCTCTGAAGACAGAATTGCTTTTGTTGATAATACCTCAAATGGGTTAAATATTCTAGCTCAAAGTATTGATTGGGAAAAAGGAGATAGAGTTTTATTAAACGATATTGAGTTTCCTGCTAATGTTTATCCATTCCTAAATTTAAAAAAATTTGGAGTTGAAGTTGATTTTGTAAAATCGGAGAATGGAATTGTTACGGCGGATCAAATTTTAGATGCAATTACACCGCAAACAAAATTAGTATCAATAAGTTTTGTTCAGTTTATATCTGGATATAGAGTTGATTTGGAAAAGATTGGGAATTATTGCAGAGCTAATAATATTATTTTTTGTGTGGATGGTATTCAGGGAATTGGGGCAATACAAATTGATGTGATAAAAAGTAAAATAGATTTTCTATCCTGTGGAACTCAAAAATGGTTATTAGGAATGCAAGGTCTTGCGTTTATTTTTGTTGATAAGGAATTACAAAAGCAAATGTATCCAGCTAATATAGGATGGCTATCGGTTGAAAATGCTTGGGATTTACTGGACTATAAATTGGAGCTAAAAACTTCCGCAAATGTTTTTCAAGGTGGAACATTAAATACTTTTGGAATTTATGCTTTTAATTCTTCATTAAAATTATTTAAAGATTTTGGTTTTAATGAAATTCAAACTGAAGTAATATCAAATACAAAATATTTTATTTCAAAGTTAAATGACATAGGACTAAAGTGTATTTTATCAGATCATTTAGAAAATGAATTTGCTGGTATTGTAACAATCAATTCAAAAAACCCTGAAAAAGTAGTTGATCAATTAAAAACGAAAAAAATAATTTGTTCACTTAGAGAAGGTTTTATTAGATTTGCCCCACATTTTTATAATACACATCAAGATATTGATTCGGTTGTTGAAGAATTACGAAAATTATAATTATCTTAATAGAAATATTTAAAGGTCAATATGAAACCATTGTACAATTTTAGTATTACTATAATAATTTTATTAATTCTGATAATTAGTAATGAAACTCAGGCTCAGAATATCAAAAAAGAAGTTAGAATAAGTCCTAAAGCTGAAGTAATGCAACAGGTTGGATTAACGGATGTGAGCATTGTTTATAGTAGGCCAGGAGTTAAAGGAAGAACGGTTTGGGGAAAATTGGTGCCTCTTGATGCTGTTTGGCGAGCTGGTGCGAATGAGGCTACAAAAATTATTTTTTCAACTGATGTTACGATTGAAGGGAAAAAATTAAAAAAAGGATCATATAGTTTTTTTACAATTCCCGGCGCAAAGGAATGGACATTAATATTTAATAAAGTTTCTGAGCAATGGGGTGCTTTTGAATATAATGAATCTGAAGATGCATTGCGGGTTAAAGTAAAAACAGAAAAAGGAAACTGGCAGGAATGGCTTACTTATACAATTACAAAAACTAACGATACTTCAGCAGTAATTAGATTGGAATGGGAAAAACTTAAAATTCCATTTAAAGTTGAGGTTAAATTATAATTCTGATTGAGACCCATTGAGTTTAGAACTTATAAACAAAAATAAAATAATTGCATAAAATGGAAGAATCATAATTAGATATTTTTCCCAAACTTGATAAGAAAATGGCATAACCACTAAAAATAGAATCCATAGAATCAGAAATATCTTATCTTTACTTAATTTTTTTTCTTTGATTTGAATAAAAAAGTGTTTTAACATCTCTACATTCAAATATACCCCTATAAAAAGCAGTAAGAACAAAATTATTTTTAATCCATAGCTTTCATTTCCAAATATTGAAATCATTAGTTTGTGAACAAATCCAACTGATTTATATTCAGTAAATTCTAATGTTGCAGCACTTGCTTTTATTGGGAACCTTGATAAAATAAAAGCTATAACAGGTGTAATTAGCATACTTAAAGGTGAGACTTTTATTTTTTTTAAAAACAATAATACAAGAGGAAACAAATACACAACTGAAAATGTTATGTATGTATTTATATAATCAAAATTATAAAAATCGGAGTTTGGAATAATCCACTTCTTAATTCCACTCACAGGTGAAATGCCACCCCAGAAAATAAAGACTATTAGTAATGGTATAAAAGTCACCAATGAGCCGATAACCATATTTGTGTTTTTAGACTTGTTGACCAAATAATCAAATACGCTATAAACTATAACTCCGATAGGAATTACTATCGCATATTGTCTGCAAAGAATTGCCAACATGCTAAAAATAGTAAATAGGAATAATTTATTTTTTAGAAATGATATTACAGCAGCAACACATAGCATAATCGTCAACATATCCGTAAAAACGAAAATGCTGGCTCCCAAAAAATAGGGATTGATTATAATTAATATTGCAATTAGAAAAGCGTATAATTCGTTTTTAATAAATAACCGGTTGATCTGAAAAATCAATTGCCAGGTTATAAATGCTAAAATCATTGTAATTATTCGCAAGCTTTCAATCGATTGTCCAAATATTTTTGCCAACATTGCGTAAAAAATGTAAAAGAATGGTGGTGTTACTTCAGGATAATCTTTAATTGTTTCGATATGAAAATTGTTAGTAAATAATCTTATAGTTTCTACGATGTGTTTTTCATCTCCGCGAAACGGAAGTTTTATTGAAAAAAATCCTACCAAAATTAATGTAATGAATGACACAATTGCTAAGATTTGAGAGTATGTGATTTTTTTCATTATTGAAAATTGAACAGCGCAATCAAAAATGTTTGCGCTGTTTTAATTTTTAAGCTCTGATAATATCCAGTAATTCTTTTGTTTTTTCTTCCATTAACAAAACATCACCTTTCGATTCAACATTTAAACGAATTATCGGTTCCGTGTTAGACATTCTTAAGTTGAATCGCCATTCTGGATATTCAATACTTAGGCCGTCAGTTCTTTCAACATTTCCACCGGTATAAAGTTTTTCAATCTCCTTAATCTTTTCAGCTGGATTGGCGATAGTTGAATTTATTTCTCCAGAACAAGGATAATTTGCAATCATTTCTTCTACAAGCTCACTTAATGTTTTATCTTCTTCAGACATCAATTGCATAATTAATAAAAATGGAATCATTCCGCTGTCTGAATATGCATTATCTCTAAAGTAATGATGTGCAGACATTTCACCGCCATAAATAGAATTAACTTCTCTCATTTTTTGTTTAATAAATGCGTGTCCACTCTTTGATTGAATAGCAACACCATCACTTTGTTCAACAACATCAAGTGTATTCCAAACTAATCTTGGATCGTGAACAATTTTTTCACCCGGAAATTTTTTTAGAATTGATTTTGCAAGAATTCCAACTATATAATAACCTTCGATGAAGTTTCCTTTTTCATCAGTAAAGAAGCATCTATCATAATCTCCATCCCACGCAACACCGAGATCTGCATTGTTTTTTAACACTGCATCAGTCGTTGGCTTTCTATTTTCTACAAGTAAGGGATTTGGAACACCATTGGGGAAATCTGAATCTGGTTCATTAAAGACTTTAATCATTTTTATCGGAAGTTTAGGTTCGATGGCATCGACAGCTAATCCTGCACAACCGTTACCAGCATTTACAACAACCTTAAATGGTTTTATTTTATTGGGATCATAAAACTTAGAAAGGTTATTAATAAATGCTTCCATTACATCAAGTTTTTCAACTTTACCTTTTGCTTTAGAAATCTCACCCAATTCATTTTTTAGAATCATTTCTTCAACTAAATTTAAGCCTGATTCATATCCAACCGGAACAGAATCTCTTTTAACGAATTTCATTCCATTATATTCTGGTGGATTATGGCTTGCAGTAATCATAATCCCACCATCAGCATCTAAGTATGGAGTTGAAAAGTATATCATTTCAGTTCCACACAAACCAATATTTACAACATCTGAACCTGCATCAGTTAAGCCTTTAATTAAAGCTTCACAAATCTCATATGAAGATTTTCTTACATCATAACCAACAACCACTTTTTTAGCGTTTATATGTTTTGCGTACGTTCTTCCTATTTTATATGCTAAATCATTGTTTAATTCGGAAGGAACTTTTCCTCTAATATCGTAAGCCTTGAAACAATTAAGTTTTTCCATAAAGTGTCCTTATTTAATAAATGAAAAAAATATCCTTGAAAAATAAAAGAGTTTTCTTGACCCAAAATTGGGTCTAACTTTAGATGCAATTTAAAGAAAATAGTGATTTGAACATTATAAATATTTTTAAAAGGTATCCATTTTTCAATGGACTTTTTGAATTTCACTAGTTACATTCGCTTAACAAATTTTATGGAGATAGTTATCGCGACTACTGATACTATTAAATGGCACTTCGCTAAATGTAATCATATTAAATGCAACTCAATCTTTTTGGTACATCCTGAAGAAAAACCTGGAGATTTAGGGTTCATTTGTCCAGATTGCAGCCGCAAGATTCATACTTCTCACATTGTACAATGTACAAGTTGTAGAACAGTATTAAATTTTGTTAGAGCTGCACCAAATGAGGAGAAAGTTGTATTTACGGTTCCCAAATGTTCTCATTGCATCGGTACTATTGAAGATGAATGGGAAATTGAACCGCTTTATCAACCGGATTCTTACATTTAAGCAAGTAAAATTAAACTATTGATTTTATTGAAACTTTAAAATCATAAGAGCAGTTTATCCTTTTATGTTTCCATTCATCAAGTGTATGGTGCATAAAAGGATTTTTTATTTATTTTAGACATCCTTTTTTAGCTAAAATTTAAAACATTATTAAGGTGTAGATATGAGATATCTGTTCGTAAATCTTTCCAAACGAATTGCTTTAGGCATAGTTCTGTTTGGTTTCTTAATTTCATATCAGGTTTCAGCACAGTCTTCTGATTGGATGAATCTTGATACTATTAAAGCTGGTAAATTTGATAATGGCAAAATGTGGACATTTGAATATCCACCAATGGACTACTTCAGTCAGGCATATAACTTTCAACCTGATGAAAAATGGTTTGAACACGTTAGAATGTCTGCGCTGCGTTTTGCAAACTACTGCTCGGCTTCATTTGTTTCTGGTGATGGTTTAGTGATGACAAATCATCATTGTGCTCGCCAAAGTATAACCCAGGTAACTAAAGAGGGTGAAGACTTACACGAAACTGGCTTTATAGCAGCAACTTTGCAGGATGAAAGACCAGTGCCTGGTTTATATGTTGATCAGTTAGTTTTATTTAAAGATGTTACTGATGAAGTAATAGACGCAATAAATGAAGGAAAAACTGATGAGGAACGTGCAAAAATTGAAAATGATATCATTTCTAAGATTGAAGAAAGAGAAGCAACTGCTTCAGGATTAGAAGTGGCAATTACTCCGCTTTATAATGGCGGAAAATATTCTCTATATGGATATAAAAGATATACTGACGTAAGATTAGTATTAGCCCCGGAAGATCAACTGGGATTTTTTGGCGGCGATCCTGATAACTTTACTTATCCTCGATTCAACCTCGATTGCAGTTTCTTTAGAGTGTATGATGAAAGTGGTAATCCATTAAAAACAGATAATTATTTTAAATGGAGCCAAAATGGTGCTGGTGCAGGCGAACCGGTTTTTGTTGTAGGAAATCCAGGAAATACCGATAGATTAAATACCGTTGCACAATTAGAATATGCAAGAGATATACAATATCCTCGAACAGTTGCACTGCTTACAAGCTTAACTGATGTTTATCAGGAAATGCTTAAAAAAGATCCGACAAAAAAAATGCAATTACAGGATATGATTTTTAGTTTTGAGAATTCTAAAAAAGCGATTGGTGGAATATTGGAAGGATTAAGAAATCCTGTACTGATGCAAAGAAAACGTGATTTTGAAAAAACTTTTAGATCTTCGGTAAATGCTGATCCTGAATTGAAAGCAAAATACGGACAGCTTTGGGATAAAATTTCTGATACTCGTAAACAACTTTCAGAAATATCAAATAAAAGTTTTGCTTTGGGAATGAATCAATTGTCTACACCTAAGTACTTTTTTATTGCAGATGAAATAATTTCTATTGCTGAAAATCTAAAACTTCCTGAAAGTGAAAGAAATGATTTATATGTTGGGGAAGAACTTGATAATACGTTAGCCTCACTTTTCCCGGAAGATTTTGATCCGGAAATGAATAACCTTTTGTTGGAAGAAAAAATTAATTCTCTACATAATTATTTAGGTTCAAGTGATCCTCTAGTTCAAAAATTTACAGGTGGTAAAAAAGGTAAAGAAGCTGTTGAATATGTTTTAGAAAATTCCAAAATCACTAATCTTGATGATGTAAAAGACCTATTAAGTGATGGCGCTGATGAAGTGCTTAAAGGAGAAGATCCTTTTATCTACTTTATGATGAACTCAAAAGATAGAGCAAAAGATTATTCTAAAAAAATAAAACAGATAACTGAAACTGAGTCTTCATATTCTCAGCAGCTAGGAGTTGCATTATTTGAAGTCTATGGAACATCAATCCCACCAGATGCGACCTTTACATTAAGATTAGCTGATGGCGTTGTAGAAGGATTTCCGTACAATGGAACATATGCGCAGCCATTTACAACTTTTTATGGAATGTATGACAGATACTACGGACAGGGAAAACAATTTCCATGGAACTTGCCTGAAAGATGGGCAACACCACCTGCAGGTTTAGATTTATCAACTCCATTTAATTTTGTTTCAACAAATGATATCATCGGTGGAAATTCTGGCAGCCCGGTAATAAATAAAAATGCTGAGATTGTTGGACTTGCATTCGATGGAAACATTCAGGGTTTGCCTGGTAACTTTATTTTTAGAACAGAAGAAAATCGGACTGTATCACTTCATTCAAGTGGTATGTATGAGGTAATCGATAAAGTTTATAAACTTAATAGAATAAGTTCTGAATTAAAAACTGGTCAAATTACTAAGTAATTGTTTTTATATTTATAGCAAAACAAACCCAATTCTACAATGAATTGGGTTTGTTATTTTAAACAGATTATATTTTTATCTAACCATATTTCTTTGCAATTTCCAGCAACAAAAATTTAGAGTTATGAATTGTCCTGCTTGTAAATACCCAATGATTATTTTAGAGCTTAATCAAGTTGAGATTGATTATTGTAATTCTTGCAAAGGAATTTGGTTAGACAATGGTGAACTTGAGTTGATCTTTTCTAATTCTGATCAGAAAAGTGTTGGTGATTCTTTTGCGCCAAAATCTAATCATCAAGAAGTTGGAAGAAGATGTCCTATCTGCAAAAAGAAAATGGAAAAAGTTGAATTTGAAAGTTCAGGAATAATTTTAGATCGTTGTACAAATAATCATGGTCTTTGGTTTGATAATGGAGAGTTAAAATCTTTGTTAAAAACTTCTGCAGATTCAAACAATAAAATGATTGATCTTCTTAAAGAAATGTTTGGGGAATAAAATTATTAGAGACTTCTGAAAAATAGATTTTTTATTAAATGTCATTTCGCGAATGCAGGAATCTATTTTAGACTCACTGGATTCCCGTTTGCACGGGAATGACAAACTGCATTTTTCAGAAGTTTTTTATAAATTAAAAAAGAAAATACTTTAATCATAAAAACGGAGGTACTATGGTATTCTTCCTGGTATTTATTGGAATAATCATTGTAGTTGGATTATTCTTTGTTTCGATATACAACTCACTTGTTGGATTACGAAATCGTGTTAAAAATGCATGGTCACAAATCGAAGTTCAATTAAAACGAAGACACGATTTGATACCAAATTTAATTGAAACCGTAAAAGGTTATATGACACACGAACGTCAAGTGCTAGAAAATATTACAAAGTACAGAAGTCAGGCGATGGATGCTTCTACAGTTGGCGATAAAGTTAAGGCTGAAGGAATGCTCGGTAATGCACTTGGTCAGCTTCGTGTTCAGATAGAAAATTATCCTGATTTAAAAGCCAATCAAAATTTTCTTGCACTTCAAGAAGAATTAACATCAACAGAAAATAAAATTTCTTTTGCTCGTCAAGCTTATAATGATCAGGTTTTATTTTTTAATAATAAAATCCAGATGTTTCCTTCAAACATTGTAGCTGGAATGTTTTCATTTAAAGAAGAAGTTTTCTTTGAAGTTGAAGACAAAACAGAAAAAGAAGTTCCAAAAGTTAGTTTTAATTAAAAGGAATTTGTTTTTTTATGATGTGGGAACTAATACAGGCTAATCGAAGAAAATCAATTTTTATCTTTATCGGGATGGGATTACTTCTCATCCTGATTGGTTTTGTTTTCGGAAGCTACTATGATTCAGAATCTGGTGGATTTATTGGAATTTTCTTTTCATTAATTCTCTTCGGAATCCTATCTATGGTAAGTTACTTTGCCGGAAGTAAAATTCTACTAGCTGTAAGTGGTGCAAAAGAAGTTACTCAAGATGTTCATCCACAACTTTATAATGTTGTTGAAGAAATGAGAATCGCCGCTAACTTTCCGCATCAACCAAAAATTTATATTATATCTGATTCAGCGCCAAATGCTTTTGCAACAGGAATCAAACCAGAAAATTCTGCAATTGCTGTTACCGCCGGATTACTTGGTTCACTTAACCGAGATGAGTTACAAGGTGTTATTGCCCATGAAATGTCTCATATAATAAATCGTGATGTTATGTTGATGACATTTGCCGGGATGATGCTTGGTGCAATTACCTTAATGGCAGAAGTTTTTACAAGAAGTTTATGGTTTGGTGGAGGTTCGCGTTACAAATCAAAATCTTCTGATAAAGGCGGACAAGCACAAATTATAATTATGATTCTTGCAATTGCACTTGCGATTTTAGGTCCTTTAATGGCGCAGTTAATGTACTTTGCAATCTCACGCAAACGAGAATATCTTGCTGATGCTTCTGCAGTTAGATTAACAAGATATCCCGAAGGATTAGCTTCTGCACTAGAAAAAATTTCGGGTTCACATCTTGATCTAAAATCTGCAAACAAAGTTACTGCTCCTATGTACATAATAAATCCTTTAAAGAAAAAAGGAATGCAAATCGCAAATCTTTCAAGTACTCATCCGCCGATTACTGAGAGAATAAAAATTTTGCGTACAATTAGTCAAGGTGCAGGTTTAACAAACTATCAACTCGCATTTAATCAGGTTAAGGGAAAACAATCAGCAGTTATTCCACCATCAGGATTAACTGATGCAATAAAAATTCCGTTAAGAAGTTCTGAATTATCACAAACTTCTTTTGAAACTGATAAACAAGTTAAAAGGGAAGTTGGCGATTTGATGATGCAGCTGAATAATTTCCTCTTTATCACTTGCACTTGTGGTATAAAACTTAAAATTCCTCCTGACTATAAAAGCAAAACTGTATCCTGTCCAAAGTGTGGTAGAATCCATACTGTATCTCAATAGAAACCGCAAAAGTTAGATAATTTGCATTTTTAATAATTATTGATCCTAAACAATTAACAAGAGTTTGTAAATACAAATCACTTCTCTATCCTAAAAAACTAAAAAAGAAACTTACCATCACTGAGAATGCTTAATGACTAGCAACAAAAAAAATATCGCTTAATTTCTTGCAATACTTGTTAAATCAAATATTTTCCTAACATTTAGCATCGGTTCATTTTTAATCCAAAATGGTACGATTTTGTATTCTATTTATAATCAGATTTTAAAATCGTTTTATAAATATTGCAACTATTGAAAGGAGGGGAAAATGTCTGGCAAAAGTCGCAGAGATTTTCTCAAATCAACCGCACTAATTGGGGCAGGAGTTACAGGTCTTACAACAACCGCAAAAGCCGGTCCGCAAAATATTTTATCCGAAGACAGAATGGGCGTTTTGGTTGATACTACAGTTTGCGTTGGCTGTAGAAATTGTGAATGGGCTTGTAAGGATGCTCATAATTTACCCGCAGGAAATTTAGAAGATTATGAAGATAGAAAAGTTCTTGATACCAAACGAAGACCAGGAACTGATGCTTTAACTGTTGTTAATGAATATTCTCACGGTAAAAATTCTTCACTTCCAATTGATGTAAAAGTNNGCATTTACCAAACACGAAAATGGAACAGTTACGTGGGATACTGATATGTGCATTGGATGCAGATATTGTATGGCTGCGTGTCCATTCCAGGTTCCGGCATTTGAATACGACAAAGCATTAAATCCAATGATTATGAAATGCGATTTTTGTTTTGATAGAACAAAAGAAGGTAAGCTTCCTGCTTGCGTTGAAATTTGTCCTGTTGAAGCACTTACTTATGGCAAACGATCAGATTTGATAAAGATTGCACGCGATAGAATAAAAAGAAATCCAGATAAATATGTTGATCACATTTTAGGTGAAACTGAGGTTGGTGGAACTAGCTGGATGTACTTAGCAAGTAAAGACTTTGCTGAACTTGAATTTCCTAAGCTTGGTAAAAATCCTGCTCCTGGTGTTTCAGAATCAATCCAACACGGAATATTTGCTTACTTTGTTCCTCCAGTTTCTTTGTATGCGCTTCTTGGTGGAATTATGTGGATTACAAAGCGCCGTAAAGAATTAGATGAGGAGGTAAAATAATGAGTCACGAAGTACATAACCCTGTTCCAATCAAACATAAATATTTTACTCCAGGTGTTATTGGATTAATAATTATTGCTGTAAATGGTTTAGTTTTTTTGATGGGAAGATTTTTCTTTGGAATTGGTGCTGTTACAAATTTAAATAATCAATATCCATGGGGTTTATGGATTGGAGTTGATGTTGCTGCTGGTGTTGCACTTGCTGCCGGTGGTTTTACAACTGCTGCTCTTGGTCATATAATGCATAGAGATGAATATCATGCAATTGTGCGTCCTGCACTTTTAACAGCAATGTTGGGATATACTTTTGTTGCAATGGGCGTTTTTGTTGATATCGGACGCTGGTATTTTATCTGGCATCCACTTGTAATGTGGAATGGCAACTCTGCTTTGTTTGAAGTTGGTATTTGCGTTATGATTTATCTTACAGTTTTATATATAGAGTTCCTTCCGGTTGTTACAGAAAGATTTATTGGTAAAGTTAATCTTCCCAAATTTCTTGCAGGATTTAACAAACCAGTTGATAAATTCTTAAGAGTTTTAGATCGTGGACTTTCAAAAACAATGTTCATTTTTATTATTGCTGGAGTTGTACTTTCATCGCTTCATCAATCTTCTTTAGGAACATTGATGGTAATTGCCGGACCAAAAATGCATCCACTATGGCAAACACCAATTTTACCATTGTTGTTTTTACTTTCTGCAGTTTCAGTTGGATTTCCAATGGTGATTTTTGAGTCTCTTATCGCATCACGTTCGCTCAAGCTAAAACCGGAAATGCCAGTACTTTCAAGATTAGGTTCTATGATTGCCCCGTTACTTGGAATTTATCTTGCATTTAAAATTGGGGATATGGTAATAAGAAAAACTTTTGTGTATCTGGTTGATTTTAACACTGCAAGCGTAATGTTTACTATTGAATTACTATTTGGGGTTATAATTCCGCTAAGAATGTTTTTGTCGCCAAAAGTTTTAAAAACTCCATCGCTTCTTTTTACAGCTTCGGCATTAGTTGTGTTTGGTGTGTTATTAAACAGAATAAATAATTTTGTTGTTGCATACAATCCACCATACTCAACTGAATCTTATTTCCCATCATTTGGCGAGATTTCAGTAACAGTTGGGTTTGTTGCGATTTTAGTTCTTGCATACAGATTTATTGTTCTGAATTTTCCAGTCATCAGTTTACCAAGTAAAACAGCTCCTCAAACTAAATACACAATAAGAGGAGTAAAGTAATGAAAAAGTTTTTAGCACTAATTCTTGTTTTAGTTTTTACAATCGGAATTAACGCACAGCAAAGTCCGGGTAAAGATCATTCAAAACTTAATCTAAGTTGTAAAACCTGTCACTCGTGCGATGTCCCGACAAAAAGTGATCCTTGTCTTGTTATTTGTCCTAGAGAAAAAATTACAACAGTATATCAAAAACCAGAACAAACTCCCGAGTTGATTACAATCAACCAACTTAGTGATAGATATGGACCAGTTTATTTTTCTCACAAGATTCACGCTCAAATGTCTATTATGTCTGGCGGATGTGAAAATTGTCATCATCACAATACTTCAGGACCAATTTTAAAATGTAATAGCTGTCACGAAACTTCACGCAAAAGAGAAGATGTAAGCATACCTGATTTAAAAGGTGCTTACCATAGGCAATGTATGGATTGTCATCGTGAATGGAGTCATGAAACTGGTTGTAATTCCTGTCATACTTTAAAGAAAGATTTAAAGGATACTAAAAACGAAAGTTTGCAGAAAAAATATTCAGGTAAAGATCATCCAGTAATTATTGAGCCAACAAAATTAGTTTATGAAACTAAATCTGATAAAGGAAAGTTAGTTACATTTTATCATGATGATCACACAAAGAAATTTGGATTGAACTGTACATCTTGCCACAAACAGGAAAGCTGCACAAAGTGCCACGATGTAAACAATACTGATAAAAGTAAAAATCAAAAAGTTGTAACTAAAAAAACTTTTGAAGATCAGCATAGCAATTGCATCAGTTGCCATAGTAAAACTGAAAATTGTAGTAAATGCCATGGTGAAAAAACACTTGAACCATTTGATCATGGAAAGAAAACAGGTTGGGCATTAAATAAACATCATATCAATTTGTCTTGTGCAAAATGTCATGGTTCAAAACTACCGTACAATAAATTAGATAATAAATGTTTAAGCTGTCATAAAGGTTGGAATGCCGAGAACTTTAAACACTCAATTACCGGTTTACAGCTTGATGAAATGCACTCAGAGTTAAGTTGTGAAGATTGTCATACTGATGGCAACTTCGGAATTAAACCTTCGTGCGATGGATGTCATGATGATTATAGTTTTCCAAAACAAAAACCAGGAAAGCTTGTTAAGTAAATTATTGTAAGATAATTATGTTTAAAAAAATTGGATTTCGTTTAATATTTGTTGTAGCGATAACTTCACTAATCATCATTGGAGTCTCAGCATATTTTAGTGTACAATCGCAGAGTAAAGAACTTATTTCTGAAGTTGAGCGCCATGCAAACCAACTTTCGGAAACAGTTGTAGCCAGTACGCGATTTGATATGACATTAAATCAAAGAGATCGAATTCAACAAATTATAAAATCAATCGGTACACAAAAACACATTCGTGATGTAAGAATACTTAATAAGGTTGGTGAGATAATCTATTCTTCGGATTCAACCAACATTAATAAAATGGTGGATAAAAATGCAGAAAGTTGTTTTGTCTGTCACGCAGCAGATCAACCTCTTGAACATCTTTCAATGACTGAAAGAACAAGAATATTTAAAGTTCACCCAGATTCAAATCGTGTACTTGGCATAATTACACCAATCTACAATGAAAAATCCTGCTGGCAAGCTGATTGTCATGCTCATGATGCAGATCAAAAAGTTCTTGGTGTTCTGGATGTATCAATATCATTATCAGAAGTTGATAAATCAATTTTAAACAGTGAATGGAAAATTTTATTCTTTGCAATCTTTGCGATAATTGGTGTTGGTTTGGTTATTGCGTTTTTTATCCGTCGTTGGGTTTCAAATCCTGTTCACGATTTATTGAACGCAACACAGCAGGTTAGTCAGGGTAATCTAAATTATGCTATTAAAGAAATGGGTGAAGATGAAATTGGAAAACTTGCTTCATCATTCAATAATATGACTAAAAAATTATCCGAAGCAAGATTGCAATTATTTCAATCCGATAAAATGGCTTCTCTGGGAAGATTAGCGGCCGGAGTTGCACACGAAATAAATAATCCGCTTACGGGAGTTTTAACGTATAGTAGTTTTTTATTAAAACGAACAAAAGATAATCCTGAGTTTCAGGAAGATTTAAAAGTTATTGTTAGAGAAACAATTAGAAGCAGAGAAATTGTAAAAAGCTTGCTTGATTTTGCACGTCAATCTGTCCCGAAAAAAATTGATGCTGATATTAATGAAATAATTATCAAAGCCGTTTCGGTAATTGATAATCAACTTACATTAAACAAAGTTAAAATAGTAAAGCAGATAGATAACAATCTTCCTAAGATTACTGTTGATTCAAATCAAATGGAACAGGTTTTTATCAATCTATTTGTAAATGCTTGCGATGCTATTGGAAATAGTGGCGGAACAATTACTGTTACCACGCAAAAAATTTCTTTAACTCCTTTTGGCTCAGCACAAGTTAAAAAAGCAACCTGTAGAAAAAGACATAGTCTTATAGATAATGATTATAAGATTGATGGAATGCCTTCACTTAAAGTAAAAGTTGTATCAGATGGTAAGGAAGGTATAATTCATCTTGATCCGGTTTATGGTAAGCACAGGAATAATTTTGAGGTTGGTTTTAAAATTAGCAAAGAAACAAAATATGTTTGTCCAGACTGCAGCAGTTCTCTGGTACAAGAAAATAAAATCTGTCCCAAATGTGGAGCTCCAATTTTAGCTTTTGAGGTAAGTGGAGAAGGAGTTTATGAGGTCTGTTCATCAGAAAATAGTAATTGGGAAAGATGGGAAGCCGTTGATTCTGCTGGACTAAGAGAATTTATTGAAATTAAAGTTTCTGATACTGGTAGCGGAATTAGTAATGATGACTTACCAAAGATTTTTGATCCTTTCTTTTCAACAAAAGGACAAAAAGGAAATGGACTTGGACTTGCAGTAATTTGGGGAATAATTGATAACCATAACGGAACCATCACTGTAAATAGTGACTTGGGAAAAGGAACAA
>CXWK01098875.1_pt1 | contig 25213 bp, 24 predicted proteins | sample 590851 | NCBI WGS metagenome assembly CXWK01 (sample SAMEA3498364, study PRJEB10139) | wastewater metagenome | biome: wastewater treatment plant; material: activated sludge | place: Denmark | collected 2014-08-01
GCAGGTTCCAGGCGCTCAACCCTGATCGAAGCGACCTCAAAGCCGGTTCAATGATCGTGCTGAGCGATCCGAGCAACACTTCCTGTACCTACCAGGAAGCCCAACTCATGCAAACCGCTCAACAGGTCAAGGCAGCCCTCGATCCCCTGACGCCAGCAGAAGCGGAATTCATGTTTCGCCACGGCGCCGAAATCGCCAGTTTTACCGGCGAGACTTCGACCTGGCTCGGTGTCAGTTCGGCGGTGATGGAAAAACACCTTTCCCGACTGCGTGACACCCTTCAAGCGATGGAACGTCTGCATCAAGCAACCTATCGCCAACACGGCCATCTTAAATCACCGCAATTCTTCGCCGAGCGCCAGCGCCTGCTCGCCCAGCTGGAAGCCCATCTACTGAATTCCACGCGCCTTCGTGGGGTGACCACATTGGGTGATCATCCCAAATTGAAGACTGCCCTCGGCATTTCCAGTCGTAGCCTGGTGCACCACTGGGACAAGGCCGGGGCGCCTGGGCAGATACCGGGTTATGCGACTCATGTGAATACGGTCAGTCGGGCTGCCAAGTACATGAGCACTGGTGGATACATCGGTATAGGAATTGGCGGGGTTTCTTCATTGTTGGCCATACAGGCGGTTTGTGTCGGGGATTCTGGCGCTGCTTGCGAGAAGGTTAAGTTTACTGAAGGGGGGAAATTTCTAGGGTCCACCGGTGGCGGCATTCTGGGCGCACGGCTAGGCCTGGTTGCCAGTGGTCCAATCTGCCTGGCACTTGGAGTCACTACAGGTATTGGAGGGGTTGTCTGCGTCGCTACGCTTATAGGTGTTGGGGCTTGGGTGGGTACGACCGATGGAGGTGAAAGGGGAGAGGTCATCGGTGAGACACTGTATGAGGCTATGCAGCCATGAACAGCAGTTGGCCTGTCTGGGCGGTTCTGATTTTCAATGGCGGGCCAATACTGCTGGGATTTGTGAGTTTCGCGTACGCCCTATACTTGGGACGTCACCTGGATGCCATGATGGAGGCTTTGAAGAACAGTCGTTGTATCTATATTTGGGGGCCAGGTCTGCGGAAACAGGGTTGGTTTGGGTGCTTTCTCTTAGTGACCAAAATTACCGGAGTGGTAATGATGCCAAAAACGTCAATCCGCCTCGGTGAACTGGACCCTGTCGATATTGAAAACTTTCCTCCATATCTAAAACGACTTCTGCAAGTTGATGCGGTGATACTGGTTGGTGGTGCAATTTGGCTGGTGGTTGCATGCTTACTGGTAAAAATATAAGGAGCTTGGTGGATATTCCAGTCTCTACAGGTATAGGTGGTGTCGTTTGTGTCGCAGCAATAGTTGGGGTTGGCGCGTTGGGGGGGACGACTGTTGGCAGTAAAGGAGGTGCGCTAGCAGGGGAAATACTCTATGAGAAAAATTGGCCATGACCTCCGAAGAATTTTGGGCGTCTTGGCTAGCTTTTTGGCTTGTGGCTGGCCCAATCCTTCTGAGTTACGTGAGCTTTTTTTACAGTCTGTACTTGAGTCGCTGTCACTTGGAGCGCCTTGTTGAGGCCTTGAGCGGTAGTCGCGATATCGTTATTAGCGCTGCAGGATTGATGCGAGGCGGATGGCTGAGTCGGATTATGTTAGTTGCAAAGATCACCTTTGTGGTGATGTGGCCTGGGCCGAGACTTCGTGCAGGGGATCTTGATCCTGATGATTTCCGTAACTTTCCTTTGAACTTGAAGCGACTGCTAAAAGCGAAGGCCATTCTGACGTGCGTCATTGTGGTTTGGGGAGCGATTGCGTTTGCACTAGTGGAGCTTAGGTAATTTAATGCTTGGCCATCCCATGCTGGAATCGGCCCAGGTAAATTTCAGTAAAAATCTGGCGTGTCCCAGGGGAGATCTGTTCGCCAAGCCAATAAGCGCAGAAATGTGAACGGCACCATAAGGTGCCGTTTTCATTTGTACTTGATTCCCTTAAACGCACCAACGCCTGAATACAGGTTGTTCTACAAGCCGATCACGGGTGACTTATATCGTTTTAATCTCTCCACTAAAAATTTAAGAATTATCTAGAAATCGATACAAAGTTCATTTCGCAATAAAAAATAAAAATCACTAGTAAAAATAACAGCTTGGCAATCAACTCAGCTGAAACGGCTTATGTGGATCCAATCATCGGGCCGCTACATATTTGACGCCATTTAATTGCTCCATTCATTTACTTGACACCCCAAGGCACTGAATCTAGTGTCGCCAATGACACCGCCCGCTCTGCCTCGGGCAACACGAAAGTCACGCTCCACAGCAACTCTCCAAAAAGACGGGAATCCCATTCCCGCTCACCTCACAATAAAATCATATCAATCAGCGTCGGTTTAATTGCCGTCCAGCGATCAATTGCGTTTGCTCACCCTGCCAAAAGTGTTTTCGCAGTCAGGCCTGCTATTGCCTGGCTGTTATGCGGTTGGTCTATCGGGAGAGTTGAACATGGCGCAAGAACGCTCGAAGTTGTTATCGCTATTACCGCGCCTGGTGGGATTGGGGGTGCTGGGGTTTATCGTCTGGCTGTTGCTATCGACCTTGCTCATGCCACTGGTGTCGGCCTCGGCCACCCGGGCGATTTTGAATGCGCCGGTGATTCTGTTGACCACGCCGATCGATGGCGTGGTGAGTTCCCTGGCGGTCAAGCCCGGGGTGACGTTTAGCCAGGGCCAGAAGATTGCCGTGGTGGAAAACCCGCGGGCGAACCAGGAAACCTTGCTGACCCTGCAAACCCGGCGCCTGACCCTGGAGCAACAGCTGTCGTCTTCGGCCAGCCAGGCCGAGCACGATCAGCGTTATTACGAGGAGCTGGAGAAAACCAGCCAGCGTTACCAGGCCGCGTTTCACACCCGCCAGCTTTACACGCAAAAAGCCTTGAAAGCCGAGAACAGTGCCGCCAGCGCGCGGTTGATCGATGCCCAGGAAACGGTCGAGCGCAATCTCGAGTTGTTCATCCAAGGGGCGGTCAGTGGTGCGGTGGTGGCTTCGTCGAAAGCGCAGCTGGCTTCGTTGCAAGGCGCGGCCGAGTCGGTCCGTTCGCAGTTGCGGATCACCGATGGTGACGTCAGTGCCGCCAATAAACAGGTGTACCTCGATCCCGATCAACTGCGCATGTTCGATCTCAGCGCGCAAATGACCACGCTGAAACTCAGCCTGGAGAATCAGGCGCGCAACCGGGTGACCTATCAACAGGAACTCGACAATCTCAACCAACTGATCGAAACCGAGCAGAACCGCGTCCGGATGATGGCCGGCTACGACGTCGTGGCGTATTCGCCCGGTACTGTCCAGGAACTGCTGGCGCCCCAAGGCACGCTGGTGCAGGCCGGTTCGACCTTGCTGCGGGCCACCGATTGCGCGCAGAGCTATGTGATCGCGGTGTTCCCCGAGCGCATGGCCAGCAAGATCGACCGCGACAGCGTGCTCACCGTGAAAATTCGCGGCCTCGACCAGCCCCTCAAGGCCAGTGTGGTGCAGTTGTTGTCCAGCGCCTCGGATATCCGCGCCAATACCTACAGCGTGCCGTTTCCCTATGCCGAGCAAAATTCCGTGTACGTGGTCGGCACCTTTGCCGCTGACCTCACGGACAGCCAGCGCGCCATGACCTGCAACCCGGGGTTGTGGGCCAGTGCCGAGGTGTCGCGGCCATGAGCATTGTATTGCGAGCGATGGTGGGGCTGATGTTGATGATCGGCACGGCAAGCGGATGGGCTGCACAAGCCCAACCGCAACTGGCGGCAATGACCTGTGCGGCGCTGGATCAGGCCGTGACATCGCAGCCGGCGGGGCCGGTGCTGGTAGCCAGTTATCCGCCGCTGGATGGCCAGCCTGCGCCGATCCTGGCGTTGCGCGGCGTGGCGTTCACCTACGACAACGCACTGGCGAGCATTGCCTTGTTTGCCTGCGGCAAGGCCGGGTCGGCGCGGCGGATCGCCGATGCATTGGCGTTCGCCACAGGCCATGACCCGGAGTACCGGGACGGACGCCTGCGCAACGCCTACGCCGCCGGCCCGGTGGCGGCGCCGTCGATGAAGTTGCCGGGCTATTGGAGTGTCGAGCGCAATGCCTGGAACCAGGACGCCTATCAAGTCAGCAGCGCCACCGGCAATCAAGCCTGGGCGGCATTGGCGCTGCTGGAAGCATTTCGCCAGAGCGGTGAGGCGTCCTACCTGGAAGCCGCGCGAAAAGCCCTGCACTGGTCGCAGCAAAACACCTACGACGGGCAAGCGCCCGCCGGATTCAGTGGTGGCTATTACGGGTACTTTGACAAGCAGGTCCAGCAGAACTGGAAATCCACCGAGCACAATGTCGACCTCGCGGCGGCGTGGTCGGCACTCGACGCGGTGGCCCCAAATCAGGAGGCGGCAAAGCAAGCGCAAATTGCCCGGCAGTTTGTCTCCAGCCAATGGGACGCAGGGGAAGGGCGTTTCCTGATCGGCACGGGCGCGGACGGCCAGACCTCGGACCGCGTGCGCTCGGGGCTGGATGCGCAGATCTGGCCGTTGATCGCCCTGCATGAGCCACCCAAGGACTGGCGGCGCGTTTTCGCCTTCATCGACCGCGCTCACCGTGCCGGCGAAGGTTACGGTTTCAACCGCGACCCCGATGGCCTGTGGACCGAGGGCACCGCCCAGGCCGCCGCCGTGGCGCGCTTGAGCGGGCTCAGTGACAAGGCGCAACCGTTGTGGCGCGTGCTGCTGGCCCAGCAGGCCGGCAACGGCTGGCTGTTCGCAACACCGGCAGAACGCATCAGTACCGGACTGGCCATAGGCCCGGACTCGGTCAGCAACGATTTTTTCTACTACCACCTGCCTCACCTGGGCGCTACAGCGTGGGCGGCGATTGCCGCCACCGGCGTCAATCCCTTTACCGGTTTGCGAGAGGCTGACTGACATGCAGGCACTGGACTCGCTGCAACTGCTGCAAATCAATTTCTGGACGCTGGCAGCGGTGATTCTGTTCACCTGCCTGACCCACCGTGATCAATGGGCCGCGCGGGTCGGTTTCGGTGCCATCACCGCCTTCCTGCTGATCAATTATGCGGCCTGGCGGATTCGCGACACCTTGCCCGATGGGCATTCCGGATTCGCTACGGTGTGGGCTTACACCTTCCTGTTCTTCGAGATGCTGGCGATTGGTTACACGCTGTTTTCCATTGTCGTGATGCTCTGTCGGACGGATCACCGCACAGATGCCGATGCCGGTGAACGCCGGCTCAGAGAGCAAGGCAGCGCGGTCCCTGCGGTGGACATCTTCATCGCCACCTACAACGAAGGCCTGGAAATCCTCGAAAAAACCATTATTGCCGCCCAGGCCATCGACTACCCGAACTTCACCATCTGGGTACTCGACGACACCCGCCGCGACTGGCTGCGCGACTACTGTGCGCAAATGGGCGTGCAGTACGCGCGGCGCCCCGACAACTCCCACGCCAAGGCCGGCAACCTCAACAACGGTCTGCGTCAGTCGGCGGCCCTCAGCAATGCGCCGTACATCCTCGTGCTCGATGCCGACTTTGCGCCGCAGCAGCCGATCCTCTTGCGCACCCTGGGGCTGTTCGACGACCCCAGGGTCGGCCTGGTGCAGACGCCACAGTTCTACTACAACCCCGATCCGATCCAGCACAACCTCGGCACGTCGGCCTGTTGGGTGGATGAGCAACGGGTGTTCTTCGATGTGTTCCAGCCGGCGAAGGATGGCTGGGATGCGGCGTTTTGTGTCGGCACGTCCTTCGTGGTGCGGCGCGATCTGATTACCGAAATCGGCGGTTTTCCTACAGGCTCGGTGTGTGAAGACATCTACACCACTTACCGTTTGTTGCAAAAAGGCTATGTCACCCGCTGGTTGAATGAGCGTCTGTCCATTGGTTTGTCTGCCGAAGGCTTGACCGAGTACATCAATCAACGTGGGCGCTGGTGCCTGGGCACGATCCAGGTGGCATTGCTCAAGGAGGGGCCGTTGCGCGGCAGCGGCTACACGCTCAATGACCGGCTGCACTATATCCATGGGCTGATGCACTGGTTTTCCAAACCCTTCATCTTGATGATGCTGGTGTCGCCGGTGCTGTACTGGTACTTCGGCATCGCTGGGTTCTACGCCAATCCGCTGGATTTCCTGGCGTTCGGCATGCCGGCGCTGATTGCGTTCTGGGGCTATGGGACCTGGGTGACGGACCGGCGGACCTTGCCGATTTTCACCGAGGTCACGCAGATCGTTGCCTCGCTGGCGGTCACTGCCACCATCGCCAGCGCCATGATCCGACCGTTCGGGCGCCCGTTCAAAGTCACCGCCAAGGGCCTCGACCGGACGAAAACCATGGTGCATTGGAAGCTGTTCGGGTTCTTCCTGGCCTTGACCTTGCTTTCGCAGTTTGGCGCCTATATCGCCATCAGCACGGCTGCCTCGTTCGACGGCAACATGCTGTTCAATCTCTGCTGGACGGTGGTTGCGCTGGTGTACAACCTCGCGACCCTGGTGGCCTGTGTCGACCGCCCACGCTTGCATGGCGAAGAGCGCTTTCCATTCGATAAACCCACCGGGTTTCGTTTCGGCGGCAAGGTCCTGGCGGGGCGCCTGGTGGATATTTCCCTTAGTGGCGCGTCGCTCAATTGCGCCTTCGCTGCCTCGATCAAGCCGGGGCTGTGCGGTCAGATCTGGATCGACAAGCTGGGTTGGCTCGATGTCGAAGTCATGCGCAATCACGGCGAGGACCAATTGGGCCTGCGTTTCGCCGACCTTGATGAAGGGGTGCGCCAGCGCCTGATCGCGCGGTTGTTCAGCGACGCGACCATCAATGTCGTCAGCAAGGCCGAGCCGGCACAGGCCTTTGGAACTTTGCTGCAGCGCTCGCTACTGGGCGAAAAAAGTCTGGCGCCGCGTTCCATCAAGCCGCTCAAGACGCCGAGCCATGTCTCGCCGCCTCGTTGGCGGCCGATCAGTGTTCCTTCGCGCAAACCGGCTGTGCCGCACATCAGTGTCGAGCGGTCGGGTCTGTGGTCGTTGCTTCTTTCCCCCTTGCGAGCTTTGCTCGGCCAACGTTTTTAGGTGCGCGCCATGAACCATTGCCTACCCACCTCATGTTTCATGACCTTGTTTTTGCTTGGCGGTTGCTCGCTGGAACCGACCTACGAGAAACCCGAGGCACCGATCGACCAGCAGTGGCCGGCGAACACGGCCGGTGAATGCTGTAACGGCAAGCAGGCGTTCGATAAGGATTGGCGCGGTTTTGTGGTCGACGAGCGCCTGCGCCAGTTGATTGACATGGCCCTGGCCAACAACCGCAGCCTGCGACAGTTCGCGGCCAGCGTCGAGGAGGCGCGGGCCGGGTATGACAGTGCGCGCTCAGGGCTTTTTCCTACGATCGGCATCGACACTTACGCCGGTCGCAGCAAGTTACCGCCATTGGTGCGCACACCGGGAGGCGGCGATACGGCGGGCAGCATCGCCAACACCTATCAGGCAACGGCCGGCTTTACCTCCTACGAGTTGGACTTGTTCGGGCGTATCCGCAGCCAGCGTAATGCCGCGGGGGCACGGTTCGAAGCGTCCGAGGCGGATTACCAAACGGCGCGGCTGGCGCTGATCGGCGAAGTTGCCAGCACCTGGTTGAGCCTCAAGGCCAATCAGCATTTGCTCGACCTTGCGCAGAACACCTGGCAATCCCAGGACCGCTACGGGCAGCTGTTGCGCAAGAGTTATAACCTCGGTTCCAGTGCGCGGATCGATGTCCACCAGGCAGATGCACAAACCAACACGGCGGCGGTGCAGGTCAACACCTATCGCATGCAAGTGGCGCAGGACATGAACGCGCTGCGGGTGCTGGTGGGGCAACCGGTACCGCAGGGGTTGCTGCCGACCGGCGCGCTGGGTGAGCAGTTGGCGACGCTGGACGTGCCGGCGGGTTTGCCTTCGGCGCTGGTGGAGCGGCGGCCCGACATCATGTCGGCCGAGGCGCAGTTGCGTGCAGCCAACGCAGATATCGGCGCGGCCCGTACGGCGTACTTCCCGACTTTTTCCCTGACGTCGGCGCTGGGCAGCCTGACCGGGGAGTTTTCCCAATTGCTCAGTGGTCCGGCCGAGTTCTGGTCGGTGGCGCTGGCCGGCTCGCTGCCCTTGATCGACGGGGGCGCGCGGCGGGCGCAAGTGGACGCGAGTCATGCCCGCTTCGCCGGCCAGGCGGCGGCCTATGAAGCCACGGTGCAGAACGCATTTCGAGAAGCAGCCGATGCCTTGAACGCCCGGCAGGAAATGCTCACCCAAGTCGAGTTCCAGAAAAAACTGGTCGGGGATTATCAGGAAGCCTACCGGCAGTCGCGCCTGCGTTTCGAGTCGGGGCTGGACAGCTATTTTTCTACCATGGATGCCCAGCGCTCATTGTTTGATGCACAGCAGAAGTGGGCGCAGCTGGAGTTGGCGCGGGAGATCAACCAGGTGACGTTGTACAAGGCGCTGGGGGGAGGGTGGAGTCAATCGTTGAAGATGGCGGATCGTTGAGGCGCGCAATCACATTGCAAATCCCTGTGGGCGAGGCTTTGTGGCGAGGGGATTTATCCCCGTTCGGCAGCGCAGCTGTCGTAAAATACGTTGCATGGGGTTTAACGGATTCATTGTGAGTGCTGGTTTTGGGACCGCTTCGCAGCCCAACGGGGATAAATCCCCTCGCCACAAAGTCTCGCTCCCACATTTGTATCGCATAATGCCTGAGCCTGACGTTGTGTCCGGAAATGATGGGAGGGATTTTTTGAATAGGTGGCGGGTCGTTTTTTTGTTTCTGATCGGCACCTTGTCCGCCTGCGGCAATGGCGATTCCCTGGAAAGCTTCGGCGGTCCAACCATGGGCAGCACGTATTCGGTCAAGTACGTGCGTCACGCCGGTCTTCCTGCCCCGGCAGACGTCCAGGTCGAGGTCGAGAAGATCCTGGCGGAGGTCGACCGGCACTTATCGACCTATCGCAGCGACTCGGACATCGCGCAATTCAACGCATTACCGGCCAACCACTGTCGGGTAATGCCTGCGTCGGTCCTGCAATTGGTCCGCGTCGGCGAGCAGCTGTCCATGCAAAGTGCAGGCGCTTTCGATTTGACGGTCGAGCCGCTGCTCAATCTCTGGGGGTTCGGCCCACAGGCCCGTGAAGAAAAAATCCCCACTGCACAGGCGCTGGCCGAGGTGCGTCAACATGTCGGTCACGATCATCTGCGCATTGACGGCGAGCAGCTATGCAAGGACGCCGCCGTGGAAGTCGACTTCAACAGTATCGCCGCCGGTTATGCGCTGGACACGATTGCCGCGAAGCTCACGGCCATGGGCATCCACGACTATCTTGCCGAAGCCACCGGTGAACTCAAGGCCGCCGGCAGGAAACTCGACGGCACCGCCTGGCGCATCGCTGTGGAAGAACCTCGCGACGATCAACAGGTGGCCGAGCGCATCATCGCCATCGACGGTTATGGCCTGTCGACTTCGGGTGACTACCGTAACTATTTCGTGCAGGGTGGCCAGCGCTTTTCCCACACCCTCGATGCGCGCACAGGTTTACCGGTCTCACACAACCTGGCGTCTGTCACGGTGATTCATCCTTCAGCGTTGATGGCCGATGGCTTATCGACGCTGTTGCTGATTCTCGGCCCGGAGCAGGGTTGGGACTACGCGGAAAAACACGACATCGGCGCATTTTTTGTGATGCGTGCCGATACAGGTTTCGTCACACGCAGCAGTCACGCCTTTGAGCGTTTGAGTGGCAGGAAAACCGAGTGATTGCGGCGATTCGGGCATTGAAACCTGGCGTTGTAGTGCAGGCAAAACTAGCCTACGACGCGACCAAGGGTTAATGTGCGCGGCGTTGACGCTTCTATAGACTGTGTCCGGGTTCTGCATGGACCCCAAATTGTTCCTTCATGCCACAGATTGGCGTGATTTAGCCGCAGGTGCCGCTGGTGCCGCGGCCTGTTCTGAGGAGTACGCATGGCTGTCTACAACTACGACGTGGTGGTGTTGGGTTCCGGCCCGGCGGGGGAAGGCGCGGCAATGAACGCCGCCAAGGCAGGGCGCAAGGTGGCGATGGTCGATAGCCGTCGCCAGGTCGGCGGCAACTGCACTCACTTGGGCACCATCCCGTCCAAGGCACTGCGTCACTCGGTCCGGCAGATCATGCAGTTCAACACCAACCCGATGTTCCGGGCCATTGGTGAGCCGCGCTGGTTCTCGTTCCCGGACGTGTTGAAAAGCGCCGAGAAAGTGATTTCCAAGCAAGTCGCCTCGCGCACCGGCTACTACGCCCGTAATCGCGTCGACGTGTTCTTCGGCACCGGCAGTTTCGCCGACGAGCAAACCATCGAAGTGGTCTGCGCCAACGGCGTGGTGGAAAAACTGGTGGCCAAGCACATCATCATCGCCACCGGTTCGCGCCCTTATCGCCCGGCCGACATCGATTTCCATCACCCGCGTATCTACGATAGCGACACCATCCTCAGCCTCGGCCACACCCCGCGCAAACTCATCGTCTACGGTGCCGGCGTGATTGGTTGCGAATACGCATCGATCTTCAGTGGCCTGGGTGTACTGGTCGAGCTGGTGGATAACCGCGGTCAGTTGCTGAGCTTCCTCGACTCGGAAATTTCCCAGGCCCTGAGCTACCACTTCAGCAACAACAACATCACCGTTCGCCACAACGAAGAGTACGACCGCGTCGAAGGCGTGGACAACGGCGTTATCCTGCACCTCAAGTCTGGCAAGAAGATCAAGGCCGACGCCTTGCTCTGGTGCAACGGCCGCACGGGCAACACCGATCAGTTGGGCCTGGAAAACATCGGCGTGAAGGTCAACAGTCGTGGCCAGATCGAAGTCGACGAGAACTACCGCACCGGCATCCAGAACATCTATGGCGCGGGCGATGTCATCGGCTGGCCGAGCCTGGCCAGTGCCGCCCACGACCAGGGCCGTTCGGCCGCTGGCAGCATTGTCGACAACGGCAGCTGGCGCTTCGTCAATGACGTGCCGACCGGGATCTATACCATTCCGGAGATCAGTTCGATCGGCAAGAACGAGCAGGAGTTGACCCAGGCCAAGGTGCCGTACGAAGTGGGCAAGGCGTTCTTCAAGAGCATGGCGCGGGCGCAGATCGCCGGCGAGCCGCAAGGCATGCTCAAGATCCTGTTCCACCGTGAAACCCTGGAAGTGCTGGGCGTTCACTGCTTCGGTTACCAGGCGTCGGAGATCGTGCACATCGGCCAGGCGATCATGAACCAGCCCGGCGAGCTCAACACCTTGAAGTACTTCGTCAACACCACGTTCAACTACCCGACCATGGCCGAAGCCTATCGGGTTGCCGCGTACGACGGCCTCAACCGGCTTTTTTGAGCGGCTCCGGCCGGTGGCCTGAGCCGGCCGGGGAGACCGATTTCAGCAATTCTCGAGCGTGGCAGTGGCCAAACCGGGAAAGTCTGTAATCAGGCTGTCAACGCCGAAATCAGCGAGCCTGCGCATCAGCGCGGGTTCGTTGACTGTCCACACCGACACATGCAGCCCCTGGCGCTGCGCCTTCTCCAGGCGTTCCGGCGTACACAGGGTCCAGTTCAACGCGAGGATCTCGCAGCCATAGCCTTGCGCAACCTTCAACGGGTCGAGCCAGGCGTATTCGGCCACCAGTCCGCGGGACACGTCCGGCACCAGGTCCAGCGCCGCCTTCAATACTTCCCGTGAACTCGACGTGATGGTGATCTTGTCCAGCAGGCCATGTCGTTGCGCCATTTCGCGAATCGCCAGCACCGTTGTGGCGGCGCGGGTGCGTGACGCGCTCTTGACTTCCAGCTGCCAGTGCTCGAAATCGCATTTCTCGAACAGCTCTTCCAGGGTTGGAATCGGGCACGGCGTGATCCAGCCCGGTCCACCCTTGCGCGCGTCGTAGGTCACCAGCTCTGCCGCCGTGTGCTCCACGACCTTGCCGCGCCGGTCGGTGGTGCGCTTGAGCGTCGGATCGTGGATGACCATCAGCTCGCCGTCCATGGACAGGTGCAGGTCCAGTTCACAACGGCGCACGCCGTGCTTGAGACATTGCTGGAAGCTGGTCAGGGTGTTTTCCGGTGCTTCGCCCTTGGCGCCGCGGTGGCCGTAGATGAGGGTCACGATCGTTCCTTAATTTAAATGCCTGATTCGTTCAGTTCGCGGGCCAGGCGTCGTTCCTGGGCCTGCTTTTGCAAAATGTAGCGCGCCAACAGTTGTCGCTGGGCATCGGTCAAGTGTTCGAACTCGGTGCCGACGTCGTAGCCCTCGCCCTTGCGGTCGCAGTGGGTGACGCGTGCGCGCAGCAACAGGCCCAGGGCCTGGGGCATCAGCACCAGCTTGATCGACAGGCGCGCGTCGGCGGCGATGGGGGTCGGGTGCTGGAAGTCGATGCCGCCTTCGGAAATGATCACCGGCTGGGGGACGCCGATCTGCCCGAGCACGGTGATGGCGATCACCTGGCTGAGCAGGTCGATGCGCTTGTTCTGGGATTTGAGGAACGCCGCGAGGTTGCGGTCGCGCTCGCTGATCTGGCGCAGCAGGTGTTGCGACTCGAATTCGCTCAGGTGCAGTTCGCTGAGCAGATTGAATAGCGGGGAAGCATCCTGCAACACTTCCTGCCCTGCGGCTTCAAGGGCGGACAGGGGCCGAATTTCCAGTGCGATCATGTCCTCGATACGGTAGTATTCGCGGCGATCTTCTTCATCTAATGTCGACATGGCGAACCCATGGTAGCGGCGGTGGTCTGAGTGTAAAGCTGGTTATCGACCCCCGCCACAAGGACGTTCCTTTTCCCTCCGAACAAGCCCCGACATGTTCAGACCTCTCTTCGTATTTATCGGCACGCGTTATACCCGTGCAAAGCGTCGCAATCATTTTGTGTCATTCATTTCCCTGACCTCGATGATCGGACTCGCCCTTGGCGTGGTCGTGATGATCGTGGTGCTGTCGGTCATGAACGGCTTCGATCATGAGATGCGCACCCGCGTGCTGGGCATGGTGCCCCACGCGACCATCGAATCCGGCGAGCCGATCAGCGATTGGCAAGGCCTGGCCGCCAAGATCAAGCAGAACCCGCAGGTAGCGGCCGTGGCGCCGTTCACGCAAATGCAGGGGTTGCTGACCAACAACGGCAAGGTCAACAAGATCCTGCTCAATGCCATCGACCCGGCGCAGGAACGCCAGGTGTCGATCATCGACAACTTCATGCTGCAGGGCAAACTCGACGACCTGGCGCCGGGCGAATTCGGCATCGTCATCGGTGACAAGGCCGCGGCCAAGCTCGGTGCGGCCGTGGGCGACAAGCTGACGTTCGTGGCGCCGGAGGTCACTGTGACGCCCGCCGGGATGTTCCCGCGCATGAAGCGCTTCACCGTGGTCGGCATCTTCCATGTCGGCGCCGGTGAGCTTGATGGTTACGTGGGCATCACCAACCTGCAGGACCTGGCGCGCTTGCATCGCTGGAAACCGGACCAGGTCCAGGGCCTGCGGCTGAAGTTCGACGATCTGTTCCAGGCGCCGCGTGAGGCGTGGAGCATCGCCCGCGAGCTGGGCGAAGACCGCTACTACGCCCGCGACTGGACCCGCACCCACGGCAACCTGTACCAGGCCATCCGCATGGAAAAAGCCATGATCGGCCTGTTGTTGTTGCTGATCGTTGCGGTCGCCGCGTTCAACATCATTTCCACGCTGGTGATGGTGGTGAACGACAAGAAAGGCGATATCGCGATCCTGCGCACCCTCGGCGCCACGCCGGGCACGATCATGCGCACCTTCATGGTCCAGGGCACGGTCATCGGCGTGGTCGGCACGGCCATCGGCGCGGTGGTCGGGATTTTCGCCGCGCTCAACGTCAGCGCAGCGATCTCGGCGCTTGAAGGCCTGATCGGCCACAAGTTTCTCAATGCCGACGTGTATTTCATCGATTACCTGCCGTCGCAAGTGCAGAGCCAGGACGTGGTCATGGTCTGCTGTGCGGCGCTGGTCCTGAGTTTCCTCGCCACCCTGTATCCCGCCTGGCGTGCCGCGCGCACCCAGCCGGCGGAGGCGCTACGTTATGAGTGAGTCGCGCATGAGTGATAAAGCAATCTTGAGCTGCCGCAGCCTGGGCAAATCCTACGAGGAAGGCCCGGAGTCAGTGGAAGTGTTGGCGGGCCTGCAACTGGAGTTGCACCCGGGCGAGCGTGTGGCGATCGTCGGCAAGTCAGGCTCGGGCAAGAGTACCTTGCTCAACCTGCTGGGCGGCCTCGATACGCCGACCAAGGGCAGCGTCTGGCTCGACGGTGAAGAACTGTCGGCGCTGAGCGAAAAGAAGCGCGGCCTGCTGCGTAACCGTGCCCTGGGCTTCGTGTACCAGTTTCACCACCTGCTGCCGGAATTCACTGCCCTGGAAAACGTCTGCATGCCGCTGCTGATCGGCAAGACCGCGATTCCCGAGGCGCGCAAGCGTGCCACGGCGTTGCTGGAGCGGGTCGGCCTGGGCCATCGCCTGGAGCACAAGCCGGCCGAGCTGTCCGGTGGCGAACGCCAGCGTGTGGCCATCGCCCGCGCCCTGGTGAACAACCCCGGCCTGGTGATGCTCGACGAGCCGACCGGCAACCTCGACGCCCGCACCGCCCAGGGTATCCAGGACTTGATGCTGGAACTCAGCACTTCGATGCGCACGGCGTTCCTGGTGGTAACCCACGACATGAATCTGGCCCGCCAGATGGACCGCGTCCTGCATTTGCAGGAAGGTTGCCTGACGCCTATCTGACGGGTTGAAACCCGACGGCACTGAAAAGTCCGTTGGGTCTTTTATTTTTATACGGTGCCCCAGCGAATGTTCAGACCGTTATCGATCTTTATCGGCACGCGCTATACCCGCGCCAAGCGCCGCAATCGCTTCGTTTCCTTCATCTCGATGACCTCGATGATCGGCCTCGCCCTCGGCGTGCTGGCGATGATCGTGGTGCTGTCGGTGATGAACGGCTTCCAGCGCGAAATGAGCTCGCGCATCCTCGGCATGGTGCCGCATGCGACCATCGTCGGCGTTAATCCGATCGACGATTGGCAGCCGGTGGCCGCCGCCGCGATGAAAGATCCGCAAGTGACCGCCGCCGTGCCGTTCACCGAGATGGAAGGCATGCTGTCCTACAAGGGCACCATGCAGCCGATCCAGGTCAGTGGCGTCGACCCGGCGCTGGAAGGCCAGGTGTCGATCGTCGCCAAGCACATCGTCCAGGGGCGGCTGGATGCCCTGAAACCGGGTGAGTTCGGTGTGGTGATCGGCGAAATCACCGCGCGCCGTTTTCGCTTGAACGTGGGCGACAAGATCACCCTGATCGTGCCGGAAGTCAGCAACGCGCCGGGCGGTATCACCCCGCGCATGCAACGGCTGAACGTGGTCGGCGTGTTCAAGGTCGGTGCCGAACTGGACGGTTCGATGGCGCTGATCCACCTCGCCGATGCCGCGCAAATGCAGCACTGGGAGCCGAATCAGGTGCAGAGCGTGCGCCTGGCGGTGAAGGACATGTATGCGGCGCCGCAAGTGTCGGGCGACATCGCAAACGCCCTCGGCGCAGCCTACAAGGCTGACGACTGGACCCACACCCAGGGCAGCCTGTTCAGCGCCATGAAGATGGAAAAAACCATGATTGGCCTGTTGCTGCTGATGATTGTCGCGGTGGCCGCGTTCAACATCATCGCGACCTTGATCATGGTGGTGAACGACAAGGGTGCGGACATCGCGATTTTGCGCACCATCGGCGCCACGCCACGGCAGATCATGGCGATCTTCATCGTGCAGGGTACGGTGATCGGGGTTGTCGGCACATTGATCGGTGGGGTGTTGGGCGTGATTGCGGCGTTGAACGTCAGCGCCATGGTCGGCTGGGTAGAGCGGGTCAGTGGCCAGCACATCTTCAGTTCCGACGTGTATTTCGTCAGCAACCTACCCTCTGAGTTGCAGGGCGCGGACGTGGCCCTGATCTGCACGGCGGGGTTTGTCATGAGCTTCTTGGCCACGGTTTACCCGGCGTGGCGGGCGGCGAAGGTCGAGCCGGCTACCGCATTGCGCTATTCGTAAGCCGTTACACCGCCTTCGTCGGAACGCCGCCCGGAGCAAGCTCNNAGAGCGGGTCAGTGGCCAGCACATCTTCAGTTCCGACGAAGGGGTCAGGACTGCTGGCCTCATTCTCCCTTTGGTAACTCAATCACAAACCGCGTCCACCCATTTTCCGATTCACAACGAATCTGCCCACCATGGGCGCGGACAATCGACTGGGTAATCGCTAACCCCAATCCCGCATGCTCGCTGCTGCCTTCATGGCGCGCCGGGTCTGCGCGGTAGAAGCGATCGAACAGGCGTGGCAGCAGATCTGCCGGAATTCCTTCACCGCTGTTTTCCACCGACAGGCTCAAGCTTTTGGCCTGGTCGTTGATCCGCACCCGAACCTCACCCCCGGCCTGGGTAAAGCGCAACGCATTGTCCAGCAAGTTGGACAGCGCCCGGCGCAACATGTTGCGGTCGCCTTGCAGGCGGGCATCGCCATCACGGCTCAACGTCACTCGCGCGTCTTCGGCCAGGGGCGCAAAAAACTCCAGCAACAGGTCCACTTCCTCTGCCAGCTCCAACGGTTCGCGCTTGGGCATCAACAGCCCGTGGTCGGCCTTGGCCAGGTAAAGCATGTCGTTGACCAGTTGCGCCATCCATTGCAGCTCCTCGAGGTTACTGTGCAGCGTTTCGCGGTAATCCTCGAGGGGGCGAGGGCGGGTGAGGGTGACCTGGGTGTGGGTCAGCAGGTTTGACAGCGGGGTGCGAAGTTCATGGGCAATGTCGGCGGAGAACGCCGACAGGCGCTGGAAGGAGTCGTCGAGACGCCCGAGCATGGCGTTGAAATGGTGGGCCATTTCCGCCAGCTCCGGCGGCATGTCTTCTTCCGGCAGGCGTGCGTTGAGCGATTGCGCCGAGACACCACTGGCGACTGCGCTCATGCGGCGTAACGGTCGCAGCCCGCTGCGTGCGGCCCAGGCGCCGAGCAGGGCGGTGGCCAGGGCGGACAGGCCGACGGTCAGCCAGATCAGGTGTTGCATGCGCTGCAGGAAATGCTGGTGATGGGTGATGTCCAGCAGCAAGCTCAATTGCGGCGAATCGGGTGTGTCGGGGTACAGCGGTGCGTTCAGCACGCGGTAGTCGGTGCCATCGTGGCTCACCGTGGACAGTCCGGGCTGGTGCGGCAAGGTCTGCGGCAGGTTGGAGGAGCTGTCATACCAGCGGCGGCCATCGCTGCCACTGATGCGCAGTGAAAGATCGGCCTGCCGGCTCAACTCGTCGGCCAGCCGGGCGTCACGCTGGCTTGATTGAATGTCCGGCAATGCCCGTCGCAAGCCAATCAGCTTGTCCTCGAGCAACTGCTGGTCGAGCTCGATGAAGTGCGCCTCGCTGGCGCGGCTGAACAGCAGGCCGGCGAACAGCGAGACCACGGCGGTGCATGCGGCGAATAACAGGGCCAGGCGAGCGCTCAAGGACAGCCGGCGCATCAGCACTGGCGCTCTTCGAGCACATAGCCCATGCCGCGCACGGTATGGATCAGTTTGTTCGGGAACTCGTCGTCGATCTTCAGGCGCAAGCGGCGGATCGCGACTTCGATGACGTTGGTGTCGCTGTCGAAATTCATGTCCCAGACCTGGGACGCGATCAGCGATTTGGGCAGGACTTCGCCCTGGCGGCGCAGGAGCATTTCCAGCAGGGCGAACTCCTTGGCGGTCAGGTCGATGCGCTGGCCGCCGCGCTCGACCCGGCGGCGGATCAGGTCCAGGCGCAAGTCGGCCAGTTGCAGGCTGGTTTCCTGGGGCGTGCTGCTGCCACGGCGCAACAGGCTGCGGACCCGGGCGAGCAATTCGGAGAAGGCGAATGGCTTGACCAGGTAATCGTCGGCGCCCAGTTCCAGGCCATAAACCCGGTCCTCGACGGCGTCCCGGGCGGTCAGGAACAGCACTGGCGTGTCGAGGCCGGCGCTGCGCACCGCTTGCAGGATCTGCCAGCCGTCGCGGCCGGGCAGCATCACATCGAGAATCAGCAGGGCATAGTCGCCACTCAAGGCCAGTTGCTGGCCAGTGCTGCCGTCGGCCACCAGTTCCGTATTGAACCCGGCCTCGGTCAGGCCCTGGCGCAGGTAATGGCCGGTTTTCGGTTGGTCTTCGACGATCAGCAGTTTCATGGGCGACTCGGGCTAAATGGAACGACAGCGTTATACCGTGGGCGACGAGGCTGCGGGCCTTGCTGACAAAGTTGTAATTTGGCTGTCAGGTAAAGGGCAGCGGTGACAGTTTAGAGTTTTCCACAGGCTGAACCTTAATCTTGTTGGAGTACTTCGATGTTTTTGCGTAAATCCGTGTTGCTGGCCAGCTGTCTGTTGGCACTGGGTTCGCCGGTTTGGGCGGCTCCAGAGGTTACCTATGATTTTGGTCAACCGGCCCCGGCAGCCAAGGCGACCCGTAGCGTGGAGGTGGTCATGGCTGACATGACATTCACCCCCAAGTCTATCGAGATCAAGGCAGGGGAGACCGTGCGTATCGTGCTGGTGAATAAAGGCCAGTTGCTGCACGAGTTCAACCTCGGCGATGCAGCGATGCATGCCCGGCACCAACAGGAAATGTTGCAGATGCAACAGAGCGGCATGCTTACGCCTACCGGCATGAAGGCAATGGACCACGGCGCCATGGCCGGAATGGGGCATGCCATGCAGCACGACGACCCCAATAGCGTGCTGGTGGCGCCTGGCAAGACCGCCGAGCTGACCTGGACCTTCAGCAAGGCCACTCGCCTGGAATTTGCCTGCAACATCCCCGGTCATTACCAGGCCGGCATGGTCGGCAAGTTGACTGTCAGTCAGTAAGCACTCAAAGGCTGCGGCAAAGGCTGGTAGAATCCGCTGATTCTTCAGTCAGGTTTCCGCCATGCATCCCGCAGCCGAACACTCGCCGCTGGGCAAATCCAGCGAATACATCGCCACTTACACGCCGTCCCTGCTGTTCCCGATCCCGCGTACCGCGAAGTGGGCCGAGCTCGGCCTGACGGCTCAGACACTGCCGTACAAGGGCGTGGATTTCTGGAATTGCTTCGAACTGTCGTGGTTGTTGCCATCGGGCAAGCCGGTGGTGGCGATCGGCGAGTTCAGCATCCCGGCGGATTCGCCGAACATCATCGAGTCGAAGTCGTTCAAGCTCTACCTCAACTCCTTGAACCAGACGCCGTTCGCCGACACCGCGAGTCTTGAAGCGACCCTGGCCAAGGACCTGTCGGCCGCGGCCGGCAAGCCTGTGGGCGTGCGCATCCGCAGCCTGAAAGAGGTCGAGGCCGAAGGCGTGGTGGCGTTGCCCGGCGTGTGCATTGACGATCTGGACATCAGCGTCAGCAACTACGAGCACCCGCGCCCGGAACTGCTGCGTTGCGATGAGTCGCGCATTGTCGAGGAGAGCGTGCACAGCCATTTGCTCAAGTCCAATTGCCCGGTGACCAGTCAGCCGGACTGGGGCAGCGTGGCGGTGGAGTACCGTGGCGCGGCGCTGGATCACGCAAGCCTGCTGGAATACATCGTCAGCTTCCGCCAGCACTCGGACTTCCATGAGCAGTGCGTGGAGCGGATTTTCCTTGATCTGCAGCGGTTGCTGAAACCGGAGAAATTGACGGTGTATGCGCGTTATGTGCGGCGGGGTGGGCTGGATATCAATCCGTATCGCAGTACCGAAGAGGTGCAGCTGCCGAACCATCGCCTGGTCCGTCAGTAACGATTCATTGTGTAGGAGCGAGCATGCTCGCGAAAAACCAGAGGGCAACGCGGGGCATCAGGTTTCCCGCGTTATCGTTGACCTCCATCGCGAGCATGCTCGCTCCTGCAGGGGATTTCTGCGTTTGGTTCAGATTCCCATGCTGTGCAGGGCCGTGCCAATCTGGCGCAGCGTGCTGGCGAGGGTCGGGTGTTCGAGTTCGAAGCGATCGACAGCCAGGTTGACGTTATCGGCGAGGCTCGAGTCCTGTGTCTTGGTTTCGAGCTCCAGCTCAAATTCGATCTTCTGCATCAGTTCGCGCAGGTCGTCACGCTCTGCGTCGGTCAGCGGAGGATTCTGTTCCAATTGCTCGCGCAGGGCATTGAGCTGTTCTTGCAGTTCGCGGGCAGACATGGCGTTCTTCCTTTTATCGATAGGCACTGGCATAGACCGCGACGGCGCGCCAAAGGTCTATGGCTTACCTTTAGATTAATCCACCCGCGCGTAACCTGCATGATCTGAATCAGGGCTTTTCGCCCTTGAGCCGACGCAAGCTGATGTCGGCCAGGCAAGTGTCGAGTTCACCAAGGTGATCGATTACCGAATGCACGCCCAGGCCGAACAGCTGCACCGTTGCCTTGCTGCGCTTGATGTCGCGCTCCTGCGCGGACAATGCCTGCCATTGCTCGGGCGAAAGCCCGCAGAGCGAGCCACAGGACGCCAGGCCGATGGTCCACAAGCCGGCATTGAGTCCCGATTGCAGCAGTCGTGGTTCGCCGCTGACCAGCACGCAGCCATCGAGTCTTTCGATGTCCAGCGCCATCAACGCTTGCCAACACGCATCGGGCGCCGGCCAGGGTTTGATTGTTTCAGCGTATTGCGAAGGTCTTATCCATTGCGGCAGGCCGCCGGCCAATGCCTGGCTGATGGCGGGGGAGAGCTCATCGAGCCAGGCGCAGGGGATTTGCTGGCGCTGCAGGCTGATCAGACTGTCCAGGGCGCCGGGGGTGGCTTGTGCGTGATCAGTGCCTGGGTTGCCCTGAAGGCGCGTGCGGGCACCGAAATCCACCAGGCAGCCACTCAGCCCGAACAGCACGGCAGTCAGGTTCGGCGCATTTTGCGGGGTGGTTTCGGCGTGCGGCATATCAACGTCCCTGAAATAGTCTCAAGGCTAGAGGGCGACGGTGACAGTTGAGTGACACTGTTGTGAATTGCTCGCATTCTGCCAAGATCGTGCGCGGGGACGGGCCCCATGCTGCCTAAAGTGGCCGAATCGTCTTATACTGGCAGCCTTTGCGCCGGGCCAAGCGTCCGGCGACGGTATAGTCCAAGGAGTTTTTTTATGCGCTGGAGCAATCCTCTCGCTCGGCTTTGTGTATGCGCCGGTGCGCTGCTGATTCCGTTTGCTGCGCAGGCAGCCTCGGAAGATGATCCTTGGGAAGGCATCAACCGTCCGATCTTCAAGTTCAACGACTTCGTCGACACCTATGCCCTCAAGCCTCTGGCCCAGGGCTATCAGTTCGTGACACCGCAGTTTCTTGAAGATGGCATCCACAACATGTTCCGCAACGTCGGCGACGTGACCAACCTCGCCAACGATATCCTGCAGGCCAAACCCACCGCCGCGGGTGTCGACACCGCGCGACTGATCTTCAACACCACCTTCGGCGTTCTGGGCTTCTTCGACGTGGGTACCCACATGGGGCTGCACCGCAACGACGAAGACTTTGGCCAGACCCTCGGTTACTGGGGCATGGGCAGCGGGCCTTATGTGATGCTGCCGCTCCTGGGACCTAGCACCGTGCGTGATGCGCCATCCAAGTTCGTCGATAGCTACACCGGTCCTTATCCGTACATCAACGACGTGCCGGTGCGTAATTCGATCTTCGGCCTGAACATCGTCGATACCCGGGCGGACCTGCTGTCCTCCGAGAAGTTGATTACGGGCGACAAGTACACGTTCATCCGCAACGCCTATCTGCAGAACCGCGAATTCAAGGTGAAGGATGGTCAGGTCGAAGACGATTTCTGATCCACAGCGGTAAAAAGAAGGCGGCCATCGAGCCGCCTTCTGCATTTTTGTCGTTCGCCAGGACCTTTCATTGGGTTTCGGTCAGGACGGTTCTTATAACTCCCGGTGATTTCAAAAGTGCCGGCGCCAAGCGACCATCGGCGTGAGCTTGAAACGCCTCGCGGATGGGAGTACCGTCTGCGCCTTAGAAGGGCACCTCTGGTGTACGTGTGGATCGGGTAAATGCTCGAAAACAGTGCGCCAGAGAGGCTAGAAAGCGAATCCAGTAGTCAGAGCCGGGCCAAAATCCGCGCCGCTACGCCAACCTAATTCTGGCGCCGTTTGCCCACATGCCAAAAACCAGTGCCACGCTGCTGATAATCGATGATGACGAGGTAGTGCGCGCGAGCCTCGCGGCCTATTTGGAAGACAGTGGTTTCAGCGTCCTGCAGGCCAGCAACGGTCAGCAGGGTCTTCAGGTATTCGAGCAAGACAAGCCCGACTTGGTCATCTGCGATCTGCGCATGCCACAGATGGGCGGACTCGAACTCATCCGCCAGGTCACCGAGCTTTCGCCGCAAACACCGGTGATCGTGGTGTCGGGCGCCGGCGTAATGAACGATGCGGTCGAGGCCTTGCGCCTGGGCGCGGCAGATTACCTGATCAAGCCTCTCGAAGATCTGGCCGTGCTCGAGCACTCGGTGCGTCGGGCCCTGGATCGTGCGCGCCTGCTGATGGAAAACCAGCGCTATCGCGAGAAGCTGGAGAAGGCCAACCGCGAGCTCGCCGCCAGCCTGAACCTGCTCCAGGAAGACCAGAACGCCGGTCGCCAGGTGCAGATGAACATGCTGCCGGTCAGCCCCTGGGCCATCAACGACTTCAAGTTTGCCCACCAGATCATCCCGTCGCTGTACCTGTCGGGGGATTTTGTCGACTATTTCCGGGTCGACGAGCGCCGCGTGGCGTTCTACCTGGCGGATGTTTCCGGGCACGGTGCTTCTTCAGCCTTTGTCACTGTGCTGTTGAAATTCATGACCACGCGCCTGTTGTTCGAGTCCAAGCGCAGCGGTACCTTGCCGGAATTCAAGCCGTCTGAGGTGCTTGGGCATATCAACCGGGGCCTGATCAGTTGTAAGCTGGGCAAACACGTCACAATGGTCGGTGGAGTCATCGACGAGGAGACAGGTTTGTTGACCTATAGCATCGGTGGTCATTTGCCGTTGCCTGTGTTGTACACACCCGACAGTGTCAGTTATCTGCAAGGGCGTGGTCTGCCGGTAGGCCTCTTCAATGAAGCCACCTACGAAGATCACGTGCTGGAGTTGCCGCCGACGTTCAGCCTGACGCTGATGTCAGATGGCATTCTGGACCTTTTGCCAGAACCCACACTCAAAGAAAAAGAAGCTGCGTTGCCCGAACGGGTCAAGGCGGCGGGCGGCAGCCTGGATGGCCTGCGGCAGGTTTTTGGATTGGCCACGCTAGGGGAGATGCCGGATGATATCGCCCTGTTGGTGTTGAGCAGGAATCTTTGATGAGTACCGGTAGAATCCAGTTCGCCGAACAGGACGGCACCTTTGTCCTGAAATTCGTCGGTGAAGTTCGCCTGACCCTGTGTTCGGCGTTGGATGCGACTATTGATCGGATCTTCACCGCGTTGAATTTCAACGCGATCGTGATCGACCTGACCGAGACCCGCAGCATCGACAGCACGACTTTGGGCCTGTTGGCCAAATTGTCGATCCTGTCGCGGCAGAAGGTCGGGCTGCTGCCGACCGTGGTCACCACCCACGAAGACATCACCCGTCTGTTGCAGTCGATGGGGTTCGAGCAGGTGTTCAACATCGTCGACCAGCCAGTGCCATGCCCGGAATGCCTGGACGACCTGCCTGATCAGGATCAGTCGGAAGAAGTGGTGCGGATCAAGGTGCTGGAAGCGCACAAGATCCTCATGGGGCTGAACGACTCCAATCGTGAAGCCTTTCATGACCTGGTGAATGCGCTGGAGCGGCATTGATGGTTGGCCGGGCTGGCCCCTTCGCGAGCAGGCTCGCTCCCACAGGGGAGCGAGTTACGTAATACGAAGGACATTGTGGGAGCGAGCCTGCTCGCGAAGGCGTCAGAAAGATCGCCACATCCAATCAGGACGCACAAAAAAGGGCGAACCCACCAAGGTTCGCCCTTTTTGCATTTCGCCGATTCAGATCACAGCTTGGCCTGCAACAACGCCTCCAGCTTCTCCTGGTCACGGGCGAACTGGCGAATGCCCTCGGCCAGTTTCTCGGTCGCCATGGCGTCCTCGTTGGATAGCCAGCGGAATTGCGCTTCATTGAGGTTCAAGCGCGCTTCACCGGCATTGCCCGGCGCCAGTTTGCGCTCCAGCTTGCCGGTGTCTGCCGCCAGCTTGTCGATCAGGTCCGGGCTGATGGTCAGGCGGTCGCAGCCGGCCAGTTGCTCGATCTGGCCGAGATTGCGGAAGCTTGCGCCCATGACCACGGTCTTGTAGTCATTGGCCTTGTAATAGTTGTAGATGCGGGTCACCGACTGCACGCCTGGATCGTCCGCGCCGACGAAGTCGTTACCGGTGGCTTTCTTGTACCAGTCGTAGATGCGGCCCACGAACGGCGAAATCAGGAATACCCCGGCGTCGGCACAGGCAGCGGCCTGGGCAAACGAGAACAGCAGGGTCAGGTTGGTCTGGATGCCTTCCTTTTCCAGGATCTCGGCAGCGCGGATGCCCTCCCAGGTGGAGGCGATCTTGATCAGCACCCGGTCACGGCCGATGCCGGCGTTTTCGTACAGCTCGATCAGACGATGCGCGCGCTTCAAGACGGCGTCCGTGTCGAACGACAGGCGTGCATCCACTTCGGTGGAAATGCGGCCAGGAATCACCTTGAGGATTTCCTGCCCCACCGCGACGCCAAAACGGTCGCTGGCCAGGCCTACATCGCCCTTGCAGTCGCTGACGCAGGCGTTCAGCAATTCGGCATAAGCGGGAATCGACGCCGCCTTGAGCAGCAGCGACGGGTTGGTGGTGGCGTCCACGGGTTTGACGCGAGCGATTGCTTCGAAGTCGCCGGTATCGGCAACAACAGTGGTCATCTGTTTGAGTTGTTCCAGCTTGGAAGTCATGGGCGTGCTCTGTCCTATGGGTCTGATGACATTACCCGAGCGCTGACAGCCACTCAAGGGCATGTAGGTGTATCGACGGCCCCAGTGGCAACAACCGCGAAACGGCTGTTTGAATGGTGGGGCGCGGTATCGGTAGATTCGATACCGAAACGCCTCCCAGGTTCAAAGCAACTGACCGATTGACCTGCAATCTCATGTACGACAGATAAACCTGTGGGAGCGGGCTTGCTCGCGAACGCGGTGTGTCAGTCGATATTAATGTTGACTGACGCACCGCGTTCGCGAGCAACG
>CXWK01008297.1_pt2 | contig 25212 bp, 22 predicted proteins | sample 590851 | NCBI WGS metagenome assembly CXWK01 (sample SAMEA3498364, study PRJEB10139) | wastewater metagenome | biome: wastewater treatment plant; material: activated sludge | place: Denmark | collected 2014-08-01
CAATGGGCCGACGCGGCCACCAAGACGCGGCAGTATCTCAATGAGCAACTGCGCAAGAAGCCCGACGACAACCAGCTCTACCAGCGCAAGAAGGGCGTCGGCGCGCTGCGCGGGCAACTGGACAACTTCGCCATCGCCAAGCAGACCGCCCTGCGTGAAGACGCCACCCGCCAGGCCCGCCAACTGCCACCCTTCGACGCGCGGGTGCGCGCCGCTCTCGGCTCGCCCGTCCAGGGTTCAGTCGAGTACGTCTCGCAGATCAATGACCAGTTACGCGCCGGCCTGTTGCGCGGCGCGGTCAAGCTCGAAGACGACATCACCGCGCTACAGAAGGCCATCGCCACCACCCAGAGCACCCTGGCCGCCGACGGCCTGACTATCGACGAACTGGTAGATGCCTCCAAAGCCGTCCGCGCCCACCACACCGCGCTGGAGCAGATGCGCCGGCGGCAAGACGCCTTCGCCCGGCAGTACAGCGAGTATGCCGAATGGGTCAGCCTGATCGGCGACGGCAACCGGCTCAGCGACGAACTGAACCAGATGGGCGAACTGGTGAACGAGCACCGGCAGACGTTCGACCAACTCTCGCGCGACATCAAAGGCCACCTCAGCGCTAACAAACTCGACGCCCTGCCCGACGCCCCCGGCTTCAGCCTCCAGTTGAGCCAACTGGCCGACGCCGTGCGGGCCGTCCGGCTGGACGCCACCGGCAAATTCACCCAGCTACAGGAGCGCTACCGCGAGGCCATCGCCGGCGGCCTGGGCTATCCCCGCGATCAACTCTGGCCGCCTGCCCAATTCAACCCCCTGGCGCCCCACGATTGCTACGTTCGTCTGCGCGCCGACGTCGCGGCCACCGTCCGCGATAGAGTGGTGACCCAGTTCCAGACCTTGATTAAGCGCCAGTCGGCCGGCATCCGCGATACCGTGCAGTCGCCGCTGCTGAAGAGTCTGCCGTCCGACCGGCAGGCCGACACCCGCCAACGGGCCGAGCGGCTGCAATTGCAACTTACCGACCTCCAACAAGCCCTAGACTCGATCCGCGCCCTTGTCCAGCACGACGCGGTGTTCGCCGATTTCCCCGAAAGCGGCGGGCGGTTCCGCGAGTTGCTGGACGCGCTGGCCCTGGTGGTCAACGGCATCCGCAAGCTCGACCCCCAGGTGAAGGAACTGAGTAGCGAGCTTCAGAAGTTGGAACTGACCCGCCCCGAGGAGGCGCTGCTGGCCGCCCTACCTCATAGCAGCGGGCCAATCGACCTGGGCGCCATGCGCCAGGCCGCGGCCGGCATGGACGAAGACGAGTTCTGGCGCGCCCTCAGCGGCCTGCAGGCCAAGCGGCGCGTGCGCATCATCATTGAGCACATCATCCATGATTGATGAACTGCTGCGCCTGTTGGCCGTCGCCCCGGTCATGGGCCACGTCCATCCCCTGTGGCCGCTGTGCCTGCCGCCGGAGACGGAAGTCGTGGCCGATGCCCGCCGCGTGGCCCTGGAGATGGACGCCGTCGCGCCCCACCCCGCGCGACCGGTGCTCATCACCGAACTGAACCACGCCTATGCCGACCGCTTCCTGACCGTGGCCCTCGACGCGCCGCCGCCGGCCGAGATCGTCAACGATGGGCTGCCGCGGGGGCTGGCGGCCGCCCGATCGCTCCTGACCCACCGCCGCGTGGCCGAGCGCATCACCGCCGATGTCCAGGCGCGGCGCTATCGCTGCGTCATCCTGCTGCTGGTCGATGGCCTGAGCTACGACGACGTTCGGCTGTGGCCGGAAGCGCCGGAGCCGGTGTTCGTCGACGGCCCATCGATCACCTTCGCTCGTGGGGCTGATGGCGGCGTACTGCGCGACGTGGGCTTCCCGGCCATCATCGGCAATCCGCCCCTGGCGCGCCACCTGGGTGAGCTGGGGCTGGCCCGGGCGCGTGGCTACTCCTACTGGAGCCGCGAGAGCAACGACGTGGCTGCGATCATGTTCGACGGCATGCCGCTACGGCGCGTTGGTGGCCTGGCCGAGGCCCTGGCTCTGCTGGGTGACGAACCGCTCGACGGCCTCTACGCCCAGTTAGTGCGCATCGGCACCGACGGGCTGGCCCACGGGCGGCGCGAAGTGAGCCGGGCTGAGGTGGCGGCGACGGTGGCCGCGGTGCATGCTGATCTGCGCGCGCTGGCCGAATTGCTTGACCGGCAAAAGATCGCCGGCGCGGTGTACCTGACGTCTGACCACGGTATGCTCTGGCGGCGCGAACACACCCTGCAACTCGCCTCGTACCCATCGAACCACCCGCGCTACGCCGCGGGCGCGTTACCGCCCGATGCGCCAGCCACACCCATGACCGCCGCCGGGCAGACATTGTCCCTGTTCCACTATCCCTATCTGGGCCTGAAACTGCGCGTCAACGACAGCGGCGTGCACGGCGGGCTGTCCTACTGGGAGAGCCTTGTTCCTCTCGTCCGCATCGAGGTCAACGTATGAAGCTTCTTCTTGGCCAGGGCGCGCAGGACGCGACGCCGGCCTATCTCAACATCGGCGGCGCGCACGCCGCGCTCATCTGCGGCAAGCGCGGCAGCGGCAAGTCGTACACGCTCGGCGTGCTGGTGGAGGAGTTGCTGGCCGGCGCGGCAGGCGACATCATCCCCATCCTGGTCGATCCGATGGGCGTCTACCACACGATGGTGCAGGCCAACGCCGCCCAGCAGGAGAGCCTGTTCCAGTGGGGTCTGTCGGCCAAAGGCTTCCCGGTGCGCCTGTTGTCGCCGGGCCAGCCGGCGGCGCTCTATGACCCCGAAGTGCTGGTGGCGTTGGCGCAACGCGGGGTACAGGTCGTGCCCTTGCAGCTTAACCCGTCCGACCTGTCGCCCGACGGCTGGTGCGACCTGTTCGACGCCGACATCAACAAGCCGCTAGGCATCGCCTTGTTCCGCGCGGCGCAACGGCTGCAACGCCAGGAGCGGCCCTACACCATTCCCGACCTGATCCAAACAGTGGAGCGTGACGGCAAGGCCAATGACGCCAGCAAGGAAGCGCTACTCAACCGCTTAGAGGCGGCGCGCGGCTGGCACATCTTCTCCGAAGCGGAGTATCGGCCGACACCGGAGCTGTTTGTACCGGGCGTGGTCAACGTGCTGGATTTGAGCCGCCTGGAGCCGGGCGGTCGCGGGTTGCGTAACCTGACGGTATCCATCATTGCCCGCAACCTCTTCCGCGCCCGCTCCGACGCGCGTCTGCGTGAAGAGTTCGGGCTGGCCTCACCCCTGCCGCGCATCTGGATGTTGATCGACGAGGCCCACCAGTTCATCCCCAAGGGTGCGTCCACACTGGCCAAAGACCAGCTGATCCGCTGGGCCAAGGAAGGGCGGCAGCCAGGACTGTCGCTGGCCGTGGCCAGCCAGCAGCCGTCGGCCATTGACCCGGAGGTGCTGTCGCAGTGCGACATCATCCTGTCGCACAAGCTGACCAGCCGCGACGACGTACTGGCGTTGAACAGTCTGAGCCAGGACTACATGGGCGGCGAGTTGCGCACCTTCATCCGCAGCCTGAGCCGGACGGGCGAGGCGGTCATGGTCAACGACGAGATGGAGACGGTGCAGATGTTGCGCATCCGGCCGCGGCGCAGCGCCCACGGCGGCAGCAGCCTGCCGCCGGAGGAAGAGAATACTCTTGACATCTGGCAATAGTCTGCTGGTGCGGCCGGCGCAATTGGCTGACCTAACGCCAATCAAAGCTCTGGCCGACGCCCACCGCCATGAACTCGGCTTCGTCCTGTTGCCCTCGCTCCGGGAGCAGATGGAGCGGGGTCAAATGCTGGTTGCCGAGCAGGACGGGACGCTGCTGGGCTTCGTCGACTACCACCGCCGGCGCGATGGGCAAATTACACTCTATCACATTGTCGTGAAGCCGGGAGTGCGGGGCCAAGGCACTGGGCGAGCGCTGTTAGCGGCGCTGGAAGCGTGCGGGCGCGACGCGAATTGCCGACGCATTGTGCTCAAGTGCCCGATCGATCTGGCGTCCAACCACTTCTATGAGCGCTATGGGTTCATCCTGGACGGCACGATCGAAGGACGGAAGCGGCCGCTTAACGTATGGATGCTCAATCTTTAGTGAGGCGCAGACGGCATTGAAAGTCAACTGTGCAAGAGCCATTGCCTCTGCTAGTGCGCAAGGTGCTGACAGAAAAAGGTGGGCGCTTTCACGCTCCACCTCTTAGCCAGTCTATGTTTCTGAGTTGGGTAACGTACTCATGTTACGCTCGAGCTCAGAATTGTCGGCCGCTGGCCGTTGGCGTTGCTGCAAATCAGTCGACCTCCTTCACGCTAAGGTATCAGTTGCGTGGACTATGCCGGTAGCCTGATAAGACCCTGGTTCAAAGATAGGCCACCTCCTGATTTCGTTGGGATGAGCGGCGGCAGACGGCGATGCAGATGAGGGCGGCGATGGCCGTGGCCGGAATGAACAGTAAGAAGTTCACCATTTGAGTCCTCCATTGCGGGAACCGGGTTTCTCGAAAGACCGTGGCTTTCGGGAGTGGCGCTCAGTAGATTCGGAGCAGCCACAGGACGGCGAAGATGTAACCGATGCCCGCCAGGCCTACGAAGCCCCAGTACATCAAGTCGAGCAAAAAATAGCTCACGCGATCGTAGCTGGAGCTCATGGCATGGTGCAGCGGCATGTAAAAGAAGAGGCGCGCCCCGAGGGCGATGCTCAGAAAGAAAACTGTCAGTGCCGTTACCATGTCCGTTTCTCCTTCCACACCTTGTTTGTTTAGGGTGGGTATTTCGTCTCCCTCGACTGTCCACATCATAGAGCACGCACCTGACGCGTGTTGATCGGGTGTCTAAAAAAAGAGCGGGTTGGGAATGTCCCAACCCGCTCATTAGCTGCGGATGTCTGTCGCGTGTCTGTCATAAGACATGGCCAGCCGTTTTCAGCAGGCGAAGCCCCTCCAACCGCAGAGCCGCCGGGAACAGGGCGCGGTAGATGCCGCAGTGTGGGCTTTGCACGTCCCAGCGGCCCGTCGCCCGATAGGTCTCCAGCGGGCAGCCGCCGCTGCAACGATAGCGGAAGGCGCACTCCCGGCAGCCCGTTTTGTCGTCCACCGCCAGGTTGAGGATCGGCCCGCTGCTAACGGAGTCGAGCAGGTCCAGCGGGAGGTAATCTCCCCGTTGTTCCAGGTGCATCTGGCATTGCGCTGTCCGGCCATCGTGCGCGATGACCACGTAGCTGTGCTGCACGCCGCAGGTGTGGCTGTGGGCCTGGGCCTGAACGCGATCGAGCAGACCGCTCAGGAACGGACGCTCCGGCAAGTACTCCTCAAACACGCCATAGGCGGCCAGCATCCCGTTGATGATCGCCTGCTCCTCCAACTCCAGTTCGCGCCGCCCGGCCGAGAGCAGATTGGGCCGGTAGAAGTTCAGCGACACAGGCAAGTCGCGCGACAGCGCCCAACGCACGGCGCCAGCCGCCCCTGCCGCGTTCAAGGCGGTGAGAGTGATGGTGACGTCCGGTCGGATGCCGCGCGGCAACAGTACCTCGTCCACGGTGCGCTCTACCAGCGCGAACGTGCCGCCGCCGCCGCGCAGGGGACGCTGCCGGTCGTGGTCCGCGCCCACGCCGTCGAGCGAGACCATCAGCTTCACGCCCGCCTCGGCCAGCCAATCGGCGTCGGTCGGGCGCAGGTGAGCGCCGTTGCTCAGCACAACCTCGCGCAGGGCGATCCCTGTGGTCTCGGCCAGCGCTACGGCGCGCTCATGCAGCCAACGCAGCAGACGAAAGTGAAGCGTGGCCTCACCGCCGGCATACTTCAGTTTCAGCCGCCGAAAGCCGTGGCCCTGCGCCGTCTCGAAGAGGCGTTCGACGGCCGCCAGGCCAATCTCGTCGCTCATCCGGGCGCTGGATTTACGCACGTAGCAGTAGGGGCAGTCGAGGTTGCAGGCGTTGGTGATGTGGAGCCAGGCAGTCAGGGTCTGAGCCGGCGCGGCCTGGGGCACGGCGCGCCGGCCGGCGGGGGTGATGAGTGCTTGGCGAAGAAGTTGGTGGTCGAAGGCGTCGGCCGCCGGCCGCGGCGCGGCGAACCCTTGCCAGCGTTCGTAGCCGGCGGTGTTGAGTACGCACGGGCCGCCAGGGGCCAGCGGGCTGTGCAGCAGCCAGTGGTCGCCGGGCAGTGGCTGGGCACTGATGCCCGGGGTCTGGGCCAGGGAGCCGCCGGTCGCCGCCAGCGTGACGCCGAAGACGCCGTCGGGGCAGGCGCAGTCTTCATCGGTCTCCCGCGTCGCGTCGGCGCTCAGGAGGAGAGGGGTGAGAGCGGTTGAGCGGGAGCGGTTCATACGGGCTACTCCAGAGGCAGTTCAGCCGAGACGGCCGCTTCGGAGATACGCACCTGCGGCTTGTAGAAGTCGCCGAAGCAGTCGCGCAAGAAGTTCTCCAGGTCGCCCTGGTCATCAGGCTTCACCTCGTCTATGCGATAGTCACGGCGCGCTTTGTCTTCGTGACGGTAGAACGCGGCCATCTCCGTGGCATTGAGTTCCTTGAGACGGGCGTAGAGGTCTCGATATAGGATGGCCAGCAGTTCAGATCCGGGCGAATAGAGCCGGGCGTAGCTGGTGGCCAGTGTGTAGGCCACGGCCGCCTTTTCAGTCAGCCTTTTGACCTGCTCATCCTTCTCGGCTATCCGTTGCCTATCGACGCTGGTCTTGCCGTGCTCCTTGGCCAGTGCCGCCGTACGCTCGCGGAGTTGGGCGAAGGCAATCTCGCCCTGTAGACCGTGCAGTTTGCTGAGTTGCTTCAGATTGAAACCCAGGCAGTTGGCCGGCGCGGGTGGTTTGCTGCGGTAGCTGAACTGCTCCCTTTCCGGAACAGCCTTCAGCGCCTCGCCCAGCCGCTGCTCAGCCTCATCGTATTGCCCGGCGTAGAAGTGCGCCTGGGCGATGTTCACCAGGGCATCCAGTTCGAAGTGATTTAGCCCGTGCCTTCGACTCACCGCCAGAGCCAGTTGAAGATAGTCAAGGGCGTCCCGTAAGCGTCGTGTGACCGTATCAGAGGGTGTGTCTTCATCCGAGTGGCGCGTCCAGTCGCGATAGAGGCTGCCTAACTCCATGTACGTCTCGACGACACGCACCGGTTCGCGCCACTTCGGCCGTTGCTCCCCACTGTCGCCATCGGCTTGAACGTCGGTCGCCACGGGTTCGGTGAAAATCAGTTCGGCCTCATCAAGGGCACGCCGCGCCTCTTGGAAGATCTCGTCGGCCTCGTGAACGTGCGCGGCATCGGCCCGCTTCTCGATGGCGATGCGCCGTAACGACTCGCCCACCTGCAGGAGCGCCAGCCCCCGCAGCCGCTGATCGAGCGTATATTTGCCAATAGCCAGCGCCCGCTGGGCCGCTTCGTTGGCCGGCTCCGGGCGGCGAAAGTCGTTCCAGATCAGGGCCAGGGTGTTGAGCGAGAGGCCGATAGCGATCAGGCTACCCTGCTTGCGGCGCATAGCCAGGCCATCGCGGCAAACCTCCACGCTGCGCTGCTTGCCCAACTCGGCCAGGGCACGGGAGAGGTTATTGCGCGTCGCTGCTTGCAACGCCTCCGTTTCCTCACCCGTTACATTGCGCAGGGCCTGCAGGCCACGGGTATAGGCCCGCACCGCCTGGCGGAAGTCGCCCAGGACTGTGTAGCCATAGCCCTGGTTGTTGCATAGTTGCGACAGCACGATCTTGACCCGGTCTTCGGCCGGATGGCCCTTGAAGCCCTTCTCGTTGCGTTCCGTAAAGACCATCTTGTCCTGGGTTGCAGCCGCTAACTTCTGAAGGTCGTTGGCGAAAGCGCCCAACGTATTGATGGCCTGTTCCAGTTCCCGCCGATCCTGGTTGCGATAGATTCGACAAAACTCTCGCCAACACGCCCGGTCGGCGCGAGCCAAAGTATGGTTCCAACTGTGACGTTCGTTGGCGTCCTTAAGCGTCTTGGCCTCGCGCTCGATAGCCTCAGCCAGTTCGATGGCGCGGTCGTACTGCTTGTACATAAAGTATCGTAGAATCCACTGGACGGCGTCATCTTGCCGGACGGCGCGCAGCAAGACTTGATAGGGGCTTTCCCCACGTTCATCAATGACATCACGCGATCTGAGATCAAAGAACCTTTTGGCGGCCGGATCGATCAGAACCCGCCACATCTCTGCCTGCACCATCACTGCCAGGGCTTCCTGGTAATCCTTGCTCGCAGCAATGATGAGCCCGACGTACAGGGCATTGAATTGCACGTCAGGCTTAATCAGAAGCCTATAGTGGACGCGCTCCAATTCGGCATCCAGCAACTCGGCGTATAGTTTCTCACGGTCTTGCTGCTCATGGAACGACGGCCGGTCGACGCTCACATCTGAGGCACGGGCAAACTCCCTAATTTGAATACCATCTACCTCGCTGTTCACCCACTTGCGCCACTCCTGCAACAGCCCTTTCCGCCGATGCTCCGTCCATAGTAGCAGACGTTGGTAGAGATGACGCCGGTCGCGTACTTCTCGATTGCGGGTCTCCTCATCCTCAGCCATACGCTCGGCATAGATGCGCGCCACTTCATCTTGTACACCATAGCGGTCGTCCGGTTTGGCCCGAACGATAGCCAGGCTTTGGATGTCCCTCAGAGCCGCTTCGATCGCCTTTAACTTGACGGGGTCTGATTGCCACTCGTCGGGGCTTTGCCTGGCCGTGCTGTTGAGGAAAAAGTCGAGTTGCTCGGCGTTCAGGCCGCGCGGCGTACGGGCCAGCGCCCGCAGAATGAGCGGTTGTAGACCTCGGCCGACCTGGAATAGTAAGCGGATGAGGTCACCCTCGATCACTTTGCGGATCGTCGCCAGCTTCTCCATCTGTTCAGGCGCGAGCGTGTCTTCGTCTACCTCTCCGCCGGTCACGTCGATACCGATGCGCGCCTGGGCCTCAGCCCACGTATCCTGTAGTGGTTGCGGCGGCACACCGCCCTCGATGAGCATGTCCGAATAGAGCGCCAGCCGCACCGGTTGGCCGCCGGTGTAGAGATGCAGCACCCACAGAGCGTCGTTTTCATTGTCAATGATGCGCCGATAGGCCGTGAGGGCCGATTCGGCCAGAGACTTCTTGGCGCCTTCGGCGGCAGACCAATCCTCGAGCAGAGCTTCGAAGTACTGGCGCGTCTGCGACAGGGTGAAGGGCGTCATGGCGATCTTCTGATAACCCTCTCCCGCAGCGGCGCTGAGCGCTGCGAATACCTGGCCCCCATCCTCCGGCCGATCGCGCCCAGCGATGAGCAGCGTGGTATTGCGAAAGTTGCCAGCGGCGATCTCGTCCAGTAGCCAGCGTTGCGTGGCAAAGGCGGTGTCGCGCGGCTCGATTAACTTGCGCTCCAATAGCCATTCGGAGCTATTGACGGCCAGTTGCTCGGTCGTGTCGAGTAAGATAACCAGACGATGGCGCGCGGCGGCGCGATGGTAATCTCTCCAAAAGGCCTCGATGGCCTCACCGGCTGCTTTTTCGACGTCACCATGGGCCGAACCCTGGTTAACCAGGTGCTGCCAGCTCTCGCGCTTCTCCCGGAAGGCGCGAAAGTCCATCGACGGATCGCCCGTGCCGACATGCCATTGCTCAGCGCTGCCCAGCTTGCCCAAAAAGTACTCGCGGCTGTGGGCCTTGATGTCGGTGAAGTCGATGGTGTGGCAATAGGCGATATTGTCCGTAGGCCATTGCTCTTTAGCCGGCAGAGGGCCATAGAGCTTCTCCGTGTCTTCATGACTGAAGCGGCGCAGCACTTCTTCCAGAAGTCGTGTCTTGCCAAACCCGCCCCGGCCTTGAATACCGATGACACGGCAGCTGCTATCCGTAGCGTATATCGCCTCCCGTATCTGCTCTAGCTCTTCATCGCGGGCCACAATGTGGTGCGGCCGTTCGGTGGCGACCAGTGTGCCTCGTTGTTCGTTCATGCCCTTACCCCTCCATGCGGCCGTGTTAGGGCGCGGGGGCAGTGTCCGGCCCACACGCCCTGATGAAACTGCGCAACCCGTCGGCCAGGCGCCACTGCGATTCGTTTTCGCCCGTAACCAGCAGCCAGTGGTCCATCAGCAGGTCGCGCCGCCGGTTGACCTCTAGGTTAGTCTCTTCCGGCCAGAGGATGATCAATGTCTCCTCGCTCAACGGCTCGTCGATCGCCGCCAGTTGTTCAAGCCAACCCAGCAAGGCGGCCTCCTGTTCTTTGGAGAGGGCGAGAGTGGCACCTCGTACGTGCTCCAGCCCTTCTCTCAGCAAAGTTGCGCGATTCCGAACAGGCTTATTAACAAGCCGCTTGTATAGGAAGTAGTTGAGGCCCGGGTGCCGCCAATCATACCCTTGGACTTTTTTTATGAGGTTCGTCCTGACACTGTTCGGTTTGTCGTCGGCAGCAAGAAGCCTGTTCAGCTGCTCTTCACCGTTGAATCCTGCCCAGGCACGAACGTGTAATGGTTGTGGTTTGAAACCGCTCGTGTGCAAACCGATCTGTTCTTGGTTGCGCAGTGCGACGACGAAACGAAACTGCTTCGACACCGCATGAATCGGTTCGATCACTCTTCGTTCCAGCGTGCGCCAGGCGGGTTTGGACAGGAGGTCACCTTCATCGATCAGCAGATATTTGAACTGGTCGTCAAAGTGCCGCTCGAGCGCTTCGGCGACCGCCTCGACGTTCCTATCTACGGCCATGACTGGATCGTAGGTGGGCAGCGGTAGAACCGCCGACCGGTTGTCATTGAGAAAACGCTCTAACCACGCGGCGATGTTGCCATCGGTCAGCTTACACTGCCCGACGCGCGGCTGGGCATCGTCGACCATGTCGCGGAGCGTTATGAGAAAGATCGGATGTGGCGGAGGTGGCTGGGGGTTGGGGCGCAGGATGTAGTCTATGTGACTAATGAGCCAGCTCTTGCCGATGGCCGGCGGGCCGTAGATGATGAGCAGGAGACTGGCACGATTATCTACCCACTCGATGGCCTCCCTTATCTGGTCTTCCCGGCCCACAAACCTATCTGGAGCGTATGGCTGACGATTGGAGCCTGGCGGCCCCCCTGGATCGGTGGTCATTCACTTCCCCTTGGTGAGCGGTGCTTGGATGAGCGCGAGTGGAGTGGGCCAGCGTTTGCTCGACGGCTTGCAGATCGGCCAGGGTAATGAGAGATTCCCCCGGGGCGCGATTAGCGTGAGCGGTAATCAGGGCGCCGGCTAACTGGACCAGGCGGCGTGGAGAGTGACGTGCCTTGTCGATCAGCCACTGATCAACTCCCTCGGTGACGCCATGACCGGCCAGCACATCGAACCCCACTAGCTTGCTGCCCCCACTTTGAAAACGCTTTCTAAGCAGCTCGCGGAACGCTTCCGGTTTCCAATTCATTATGACAGAAGTTGGTTCATTTCGCAAGAGGGGACTTAAGATTGAATGAACCGACGGGCCTTCCTGCTGCTGTTCTGGTTCCGATAAGAATAGCTTTAGATAGAGTGGCGCGGCCAGCTTGCGGTTGCCGGCCAAATGGGTGAGCCGCTCGACCACTTCGCGCCACACGGCTGGTTCGGCCGTGCCGTCGTCTTCGTCAACCAGGACAAAAACTCTGTGAAAGCCCAGACGGGCCGCTAAATCGACGCCGGCCAACGCTTGGCTAAGTGTGTCGCGGCGCGGGCCGCGCGGCGGCGCCGGGGCCTTGGCCAGCTGATCAAGAAAGCGCAGCAATTGAGGATCGGGCGAGGTGTAGCGCACGGCCGGGCGTTGCCAGATCTCCCACCAGCCACGCATGAACGCTTGCTCGTCGCCGCCGCGCCCACGATGGCGGGCCACATTGCGCTGGAAGAATGGGATGTGAGCGCGGCAGTAAGCGGCCAGCTCGGGCGTCAGTGGCTCAAGGATGCCGGCGCGGCTCAGGCGGCCGTGCTGCTCGGCAACGTGGATCAACAGATCGGTTGCCAGGGCTTCGGTGAAGCGGGGCGGCAACGCGCGACGCGGCGGTAGCGGCTGTGGGCCTACTTTATAGGTCACGGCCAGCGTCGGCGGCGTCTGGAAACGCAACTGATAGGCCAGATTCAGGCACAGGGTGGTCTTGCCGCTGCCCTCAGGACCCGACACAATACTGTCGTGTTCTCTGAGCAACAAGTCGAGATAGGATTGCCCAATATCGTCGCTCTCCAAATCTACAAAACCGCGGAAGAAAGGCGGGTCTTCGGGCTGTTCCTGAATCTCCAATACAGCCGTCGCCTGCTGGCCGAAGGGATCACGCTTCAACCTGAGAACAGAGCGTAAATAATGGTCGCGAGCGTCGCGGCCGGTGGTGTTATCTATCACGCAGACACATGCCCCTTGCAGGCGGCAGATTGAGAGAAATAGCTACCGGTCCGCCTGTCTGCTCCTTAGTCCATCGCCACCCGGCCATAATGGCTTGAACATGACTAGAGTACTACCCGCCATAGACATCGGTCGATCACAAGTCTGTCATAAACCTGTCAAATTCAGCCGCGCTCATTTCAGGTTAATGGAATGAAGTTCTCCAGCCAGTAGCCAAGATCGCGGCGGTTGTGGATGTAGAGTTCAGACCTCCCGGACGGCTGGCCGGACTTGGGTCTGGATGCCCCGGTCGCGGATTCAGAGGGCCCAATACGTGGTTCGACCTTAGCTCTCAGCCTACTCATCAGCGTGTTGAGATTAGTAGGATTGCCGGCCATGCGGATCAGCGCCTCAGGGGAGGGGGCGCCACCCAACAGGAACAGCGTCCGCAGCGCTTCATAGAGCGTCTTGTCGAGCGCTATGAACTGTGGCCCACGCCAGACGCCTTGCCGGCCATCGGCTAGTTGCAGGGGGACGTGTTGGGTATAGTAAGCCAACGTCGTTGCCTCAGGATCAGCCGCTGGGCAGTGTGATTGGCTCAGTTCGAGCAAGGTCTGCGCCCATTGCAGGCGACCGGCCAGAACGTGAGGCCGACCGAAGAGGCGTTCGATCTCCGCCTGGGCGCGGTGCAACACCGGCGGCTCGGCCAAGACCGACAGATCGTGACAGCTGCCGCCGCTGGCCGTCTTCAGATGGCGGACTAACACCTTATCAACAAACGCTTCCGACTGGTCGAGGTATATGAAATGGAGAAGGCTGCGCGATAGCCGCTCGGCGGCCATCAAGAGTTCGGGTAAGGCCGGTAGCGTCAAGCGCAGGGCGAACGTGGCATGCTTCATCAGGCTGTGTTCGGCCAGTAGTGACTCCAGGTCACTCCGCACGGCCATGGCCTGAGCCTCGTCGAGATCGCTCCAGATAACGATGCGCTTGTAGCCGAGAGCTGTCGCCAGTTCGGCCAGTTCGCCTATCTGACCCCAGGTGTCGGTCTCGGCCGAATCGGTCGAGTAAAGCGATTCCCGTTCCTCCATGGCCGCTATTGGCTGGCCCGTTGCTTGGGCGATGCGTGTCAGCAGGCGGAACAGCGCGCGGCGACCCAGGTAGAAGCCGACAAGCCAGCGCAGGAAAGACAAATTCAGAGGATCGAGTGTGGCAAATCGCTCCGGCTGGCGCTCCAGGCAGCCCACAATCTCCGTCGCCGCCGCGGCCATGATCTGACCGATGTGGCCCTTGCCGGGCGCCCACGGCCGCTTGCCGTGGGGCCATTGCCCGGTCTCATACGGAATCGCCAGGTCACCGGTGGCGTTGCGCACCAAATAGGTCATGGCGGTTGTTTTGCCGCTACCCCGCCCACCAATGAGCGCCGCCGCGCCGGGCGCCGACATGAACAACGTTGTTGCCGGATCAGGTTGATAGCACTCCGCCCACCAGCGGGCTTCCTGATCAGGCGTACGGGCCGCGGCCGGGCCGAAGGGCCAGCGCTCATAGTTCATGACCCGCCCCTATCGCGCCCGGCTAGCGCCATCAATGCAGCTTGAACAGCCTTTTCTTCAAAGCGTCCTGTAGCCGGGTTGCTGGTCAGCAGTTGCCGCCAAACCCGCCCCATCTGTCGCGGGGTAGCCGGCTCCGCTGCTAGAAATGCGGCCAAAGCTTCTTTGGTGAAGTATTGACTGATACTTCCAAAGCCGAGCTTCCGGCTACGGTGGTCAAGCAACTCCTTCAGCTCTGTCTCCTTCCAAGTCAACTCCTGGACATTGAGGCTGGAGGGTATGTTCGAGAGGCCAAGAAGCGATCGCCTGGGGAGTAAGAGAGTAACCGCCAGCCCGGCTTCTTGCCAGCACTGCAGGTCAGCCCGCAGGCTATCGGACGTTAGGCCCCAGCCGTCGCTGTCCAGGATAACGTGGATGCCCTTGAACTTCAACCAGCTTGCCCACTGGCCAAAAGCGCGGAACCAGGCCAGGTCGGTACGCCGGCGTCCATCAGCCTGGGCCACGGCCTGACGCAACAGTTCCAGTTCCCAACAGCCTACTTTTGGCCATAGAGCACGGTGCTGCTCGTTGCCTGATTGGCTCTCGCTCATCCATGGCCGCTCATGGATAAAGCCGGCTAAACATGCGTCAACTTCATCCCTGCCTAACTCCTCAACAAGCAAGTTCGCCAACAGAGTGCGCTGAGCGTTATCGGTTAGGCTTAGCAGAAGTGTGGCTTTGTGGCCGACGTAGTGCAGCAGTGCCGCGGCCATACGTTGCCGAATAGTCGCCTGGGCCGTGTCGCCACCAATAAGTACTGCAAACCAGTTCTCGCCGGTGAAATGCTCCAGGCCATGCCGGGCCAGAGCGCTGCGGCCGCTGCCCGGCTCGCTGTAGACGACGACCGTGCCGCTGGTACACTCGAGAATAGGTCCATACTCTGGGTTTTTATCCCAGAAGAGCTGCCTGCCACTCTCACTGAGCAGACCGCACTCATCCTGTGCCCGTTCGGCCGGACACAAGTGGGTCTTGGGAACCGGATCGGGCGGTGGGTTGGGGCAAGGTATGTCCAAGCGTACGGCCTGAAGCCGCATGCCGAATAGCCGATGGAGCGTGTTCTGATAGACCTGGCGTTGGCCCGCGTCGCTCAGGCGCTCGGGTGAAAGCTCCAGGTAGATCCGGCGCGCTTCCTCTTGTTGAAGGTTCGAAAGCGATTTATCATCTACCGGCGCGGCTAAAATCAGTGCGCCTGCCAATTCGGCAAGGTATTCGTTGTTCGCCAGGTCGCTCCTCAATTGGTTGCGCGGGTTGGGGTCATTTAAGAAGTTGCCTCCGGCATAGTCCAGAATTCGCTGTAGCAAGTCGTAATCCAGGCTCAGATCGGCACTGGTTTGTGACTGTAGGGATTTTAGTTGCCCATGGTATCGTTTGGCCGAGGATAGATCACCCTCCCGCAGGCAACGGCAGAAGGCGTCACTCACAGTCTGCAATTGCTGGCGGCGCTCTTGCTCATCATCGCGCTTTTCCTTGGCCAATCGCTGATCATCACGCTCATCATCGCGCTTTTGGAAATACACGTTAACAAGCAAGGTGCCTAGCGCGACTAGGCCGGCGATCGCTAAGAGTAAAGGGGTGTTACGATCCAAGGTGCTGGTCAAGGTCAGCCGCGCAGCTCCACGCCCTGCTCCCTCAATCGTAACGCTTGGCGCTGGCGCGAACTGATGTCCCAAGCTGCTGGTCACGGTAATGGTCTGTGTTTCAGCCCTCCAACCCGACCGTGTACCGGCATTGGTAATAGGGATGCTCTGCTGGCCACCCTTCTCATTGACGTTGAAAAGAATGGTCGTGTCGGCGCTAAGTGTATCGCTTGGCGTTTCTGTAGCCCGAATACCAGGAGGCAGTGTCAGTGCGACTTCGAGTGGTTTAGTAAGTTCCTGCGAGGTGGTGAAGCGGATGGTTAACTCATGTTGCTGATCAATGAGCAAAGTTTTTGGGTAGAGCAGTTCCAGTTGAACAGCTCCCTTAATGTCAGAGGCTATACCGTATGAGGATCGAGCCGCATTAGCATAACTAGCTAGAATCCACCAGCCCAAAAGAAGGGCAACGATAATAATACCCGCGACCGTTAAGATTCGCCTTATGGGAAGTCGGCCGCCGCCCTCTCTCAGCCCACCTGTTTGCTCTCCGGCATTCGCCATTGTGCCCTCAAACACGACGTTCACTCATAGTGTACACAAAAAATACCGCTTTTCCACAAGCTATTGCGCCTAAGCGAGTGGCCACACTGACAAAAAGAAAGTGGTTAGGGACTAGTGGTTAGAAAAGAGAAGAAGAAGAGACGGCCGGGCTTAGGGAAGCCCGGCCATTTGCGTTTCCATAGGGGGGAGTTTGGGTCTAGGCGGCGAGACCTATCGAACCGCCGTGTCGAGCCGGGAGCCGAAAAAGGTTCATGGGCTATTAATAGCTCAGGAACCTTCTTCATAGAGTGGCGGTCGCAAGGGCGACTACGAATGGAGATGAGGCTTAACCGCCTTCGTCTTCACTCCACATGGTCAGACCTTCGGGCACATTGCTGAGGAAGGCCGCCGAGACCCAGCCGGTCGGCCCATCGGCCGCGTCTACCTGGACCCAATCGCCGCTCTCATCGGTGAGGCCGGTGAAGCCGACCACCGTGCCGGCCGGCAGGATGGCCAGCATTTCGGCATCAAGGCGCGGCGCGCTGCGAATGCGCAGGTTCGCCGTCGTCGTGGCCGTGACGACATCCTCGCCAAACGGCGGCTCGTCAGCCGCAACTTCCTCTTCCTCGGCGGCCCCATCTTCGCTCCACACCGTCAGGCCGTCGGGCACATTGCTGAGGAACGCCGCCGAGACCCAGCCGGTGGGGCCATCGGCCGCGTCTACCTGCACCCAGTCGCCGCTCTGGTCAGCGAGGCCGGTGAAGCCGACCACCGTGCCGGCCGGCAGGATGGCCAGCGTTTCGGCATCGGGGCTTGGCGCGCTGCGAATGCGCAAGTTCGCCGTCGTCGTGGCCGTAACGACATCCTCGCCAAACGGCGGCTCGTCCTGCGCCAAGGCAATGCCGGCCGGGGCAGTGAGCACAATTCCGATTAGCAGCAAAAGCAGCGCCAACAAGAAGGCCAGCCGGCCACTTCGATCAATGGTTGATGTGTTCATACTTTTCTCCCTGTTACATGGTTTGTAGATAAGCTCATGGCTACTTCTCCGCAAAAAGAGAGCCACAAACTAAACCGGACCCATAGCTCCCCTTTTAGCATCATAGTCTTGCTGCCCGTCGTTACAATAGACCAGAGGTATAAAAGCGCGCCGCGTTGTACCTGTTGACAAGCTTAAACGGAACTGACCGAAAGCAACACGATCCCCAGGTCATTGATTTTTCGCAAGATTCCATGCAGTGCCGCCTGGTCGACCACCCGGCCGATGAGCAGTGTCGTACCGTCTTCTTCCGACGTGATGCCGAACTCTCCGAACTGGTCTGTCCACTGGCGACCCAGATGGCCCTTGATGCGGATGTGGTATATTGCTGGCTGGCTCGATTGACCATCTGAGCCGGATTCGTTCAACATTTCTCTGTGCTCCTGCCCTTCATCACGCTATCGTGATGACGACATTGCCCGTTTTGTGACCCGTGTCGACGTACCGGTGCGCCTCAGCTGTCTCTGCCAGCGGATAGCGGCGGCCGATGACCGCTTTGACCTGCCCCGCCTCAACCATCTCTTTGACGACGGTCAACTCTTCCAGGCTTTGTTTCGTGCTGAGCTTGGCAATCGTGATGAACTGCCCGTCCGGCTTGAGGGCTTTGGCGGTTTGGGCTTTGGGGCACTTGCCAACCGTATCGAAGATGACATCGTACTGAGCGCCGCCGGCCGAAAAGTCCTCGCGGGTGTAGTCGATAACCCGGTCGGCACCCAGCGATTTCACCAACTCCACGTGGGCCGTGCTGCAAACGCCGGTCACTTCGGCCCCATGCGCTTTGGCAATCTGCACTGCATACGTCCCCACGCTGCCCGAAGCGCCGTAGATCAGGACTTTCTGTCCGGGCCGGACGTGGCCCTTGCGAATCAGGCGCAGCGCCGTCGGCCCGCCAATGGGCACGGCAGCGGCTTCCTCGTAGGTCATGTTCCGCGGTTTGGTCAGCACCAGCCCGTCTTCGGGCAGGGTTTTGTACTCCGCATGGGCGCCAAAGTTCTCGGCCAGGGTCGAGGCGAACACAGCATCACCCACCTTGAATCGGGTCACAGCCTGGCCGACGGCTTCCACTTCACCGGCCAGTTCCATGCCATAGATGGGGTGTTTGGGCTTGGTGAAGCCCAGCGTGATGCGCGCCGGCAGCCAGAACAGCGGCGGCACATTCAGGCTGCGCATACGGATATCCCCGGCGGTGACGGTGGTGGCGTGCACTTTGACCAGGATTTCATTGGCCTGGGCCACCGGTTTGGGCACATCCTGGAGTTGAAGTACGTCGGCAGTCCCAAACTTGTTAGCGACAATTGCTTTCATCTCATGTTTCTCCTTATTTGTGAATGACGGGGAGGGTTGCGTTGATCGAAGATCTGACAGGTAGGCGGCCCCAACTCTCATTTCCACCGGCAGGAGCCTGGCCGCCTACCTGTCAGGTCGAGCGATCTCCGCGACTACTGTAAAACCGTGGCCGCGGGGTTGAATCCCTTGGCGACCAGCCAGACCCCTAGCGAAAACTCCCACACCGCAATCGGGATGACGGCCAGCGTCGTCAGTGATAAGAGCGGCCCGGTGATGCCAAACATCAGGATGATGGTGTTGAGCGCCAGCAGCGGCGCGCCGATGAACCCCAGCACCGGCAGCACGCGCGGCACGAGGCGCGACTGGTACAGCAGCGAGCCGAGCAGCACCGCGTTCACGGCCGGCATGAGGTTCTGCCCCAGGTGGAACCAGTCATACATGGCCACCAGCGCCCGGCCGGTGACCAATGCTTCGGCACCAATCCCGGCCTTTCGCAAGGTCACGATGGTCATGAGGCTGACAACGCCGGCGAAGATGGTGCCGGCTTCCAGGATGCGCGCCCCGACGAAGCCCAGGGCGAAGCTTTCGTTCTGCCGCTTGACCACCGGGTACAGCGCGACGGCCGTGCCAATGCAGGCCAGAGCCACGATAATTTCCAGGATACCCCCGGTGATGACGGCCGTATCCGGGCCAGGGCCAACAACGTAGTTCAGGTCGCGCACCGGCGCGTAGAGAACAGCGGTTGGAATCGAGACGAAGGTCAGCAGGTAGAGCACGCCCGCGGCCAGTGCGGTTTTTCTCGCTGTCGCCTGGGTGTTCCGCGGCCTATCAAGGGTTCGACCGTAATCGTTGAGTTTCGCGTCCATCTTAATCTCCTGGGGAAAGTTCGCACCGGTTGGGAAGGCCAGCGGCCATCCGGCCGCTCGCCTCTTCCCCAACATCATTAAGCAGCCTGGCTCCGTTCCGGCGTGGCCATGCTGTGCTCCAACGTGGCCCCGGTTGTCTCCACCCGACGCTCGGCGAAGAGCGCGTATCCCAACCAGCCCAACGCCAGCCCCACCGGAACCATCACCAAAGGCTCGTAGGCGGGCGGGAGGAAGGCCCCGGCGGGAATCAACACCGCCCCCAGAGCCTGCAACCCGGCCGCCCCGCGCGGCAGGACACCGGCGCGGAACGTGGCGATGGCAAAGAGCAGCGGGCCGACGATGAACAGCGGGCCTGATACCTGCCACAGCGTGGGGAGGATTCCCAGGTCGATCTCGCCGGCAATTCCCGTAAACATCCCCAGGAAGCCGGCCACAAACGCGGGCGACTCGGCCGCCAGCAGCGGCAGGATAAACGCTTCCACGAAGGAGAAGACCATGATCAGCGCCAGCCAGATGGAGAACATGACGAAGCCGGCCAGCCCCAGCCAACCGATCCGGCCCACTTGCCGGGCGTAGAGGCCCGCCATGCCCAACAGCCCGAAGAAGCCCATGGCCGTGGCCACAATGTGGACGTTGGCCCAGGTGGCCGTGGTGACGGATGCGGGAACGTTTTCTGGATGGAACAAGCCGATGATGATGAAGCCCAGCCCGGCGGCCACAGCCGACAGACCGGCCAGGCGCATGAGAGCCGATGGGGTCATCTTCGGCCGGCTCGGCTTGCTCGGAACACTTCCTTTGCTGTTCATTCGTATGTCTCCTATTTGAACCCCGGGATGAGCGCCAACTCCTGACACCCGGCTTAGCGGCCTGCTTGGGTTCGACTGAAGACACTATACAAATGAACGTGGGGAGATGTATTCCCCAGATGTGGGGATTCAGGTGGGGATAGGGTGGGCTAGAGTTTGGGCTTGCCGTCTATAACAGCCCCAGTTCTGTGGCCCGTCTGACGGCCGCCCGGCGATTGTTGACGTTGAGTTTGCTGTAGATGCTCTTGGTGTGGCTGCGCACCGTGCTCAACGCGACCATGAGTTCAGCGGCGATCTCCGGCCCGGAAAGCTCCGTCCTAAACAGCCGCAGAACGTCCAGTTCGCGCTCGCTCAATGGCTCGACCAGGACGCCTTCGTCCGATTTCACTGGCACAACCCTGGCCGGCATAGCCGTAAGCGGCTCGTCGTTTACGGCCGCAAGTTGCCCATCCGGGAACGCCCCCAGCAGTTTGGCCGTGTATTGGGGCAGGGTTGCACGTCCGGCCGCCGCGCGCAGCAGCCGGGCCATCGGCGGCCCTTCGTCCACAAACAGGCGCACGTACCCCTGCGGCTCGGCCAGTCGCAGGGCGCGCTCCAGCGGCCCCAGAGCCGCCAGGCCATCCGCTGGGGGCGAGGGCAACATTTGCCGGGCCAGCGCTTGCAAGACCAGGATTTCGATGACGCTGCCCGCGCGCCCCCCCTCTTCGGCCGCGTTCAGGAGTCGTTCCAATAGCCCAATCGTCTCATGGATCTCGCTGTCGGAATCATCGCGCCGGTGCTGGGCCACCCGCACCCTGGCCAGCGTCATGTGCTCATACTCGCGCAAGTAGTCCAGCCTGTCCGCCGTAGATAGCCCCTGCGCCCGCGCCCAATCGCGGGCCTGCTCCAGCCTGCCCTGCGCCGCCAACATCCTGGCCCGCAACGCGGCCACCGGGCGCACATTGGGGGAGAAGTCGCCCATGTACAGACGCTCGGCCTCGTTGAGCAGGTCGAGAGCGCCGTCCGGGTCGCCCTGCGCCGCCCGGATGCGCGCCATCACCACCCTCCGGCGATACGGGTTCTGGCCTAACGCCTTTAGTTCGCCCAGTTCCTCGCTTCGCTTCAAGTGCTGTAGCGCAGAGTGAAAGTCGTTGCGCTCGCGGTAGACCTCGCTTATTCCCACCAGCATATCCGCCGCTCCCCGCAACATAGTCTGGCCTTGTTCCGACGCAAGCTGTAGTCCCCGTTCATAAACGTGTAGAGCGTCGGTAAGGCGGCCTTGGGCCAGCAGAATATCGGCCAGGGCAATCGACAGGCCAATGACGTCGGAACTGTGCCCGGCCTGCAGAAGCCTGGCCATACCGTCGGCATACAACCGCCGCGCCGCATCGAGATCGCCACTTGCCCACGCGGCCAGACCCTGAAGTGACAATGCTCCGCCACGCACCAGGTGGTCATCCTCGGGCACGAGGTCGAGCGCCCGCCGGGCGTGGTGGATTGTGTCGGCTACTCGGCCAAGCATCAACGCTTGCCCGGCCCGGTGCATGGCGATTGAACCGGCCAGGCGGCGGCGTTCTTCGTCTTCCTCAATAGCCATCTTGCCGGATGGATTCTGCGGCTGCTCGGGCCTGGTCTTTGGTAGAGCAGCCGCTTCCAACCCTTCCTCGGCCGCCTGCAACCAGGTCTCCACACCTTCCAACTGACCGGTCTGCATTAATACCCCGGCGTACACGTTGCAGAGCGTGGGCCGTCTGCTGATCACCGCTTCGGGCAGACTATTGAGCCAACTGAGCAACAAAGCTTCCTGCCTGCTCCGGCTTATAACCGGTATGACGCGTTCAACCAGGCCCGCCGCTCGCTCATAATCTCTGCCGGCCAGGGCGTGATGAATCGCATCGGCCGGCGAGCTGTTCTGCTCATACCACTGGCTCGCCCGCCGGTGCAGGGCGCCGATGTCAGCGTCCTGCTCAGCCATTAGATAGGCGCGCAGGACTTCGGCGAAGAGGTGGTGATAGCGGTACCAGTGGCGATGGTCATCCAGCGGAACGACAAAGAAGTTGCCGCGTTGTAGCGCCTCCAGCCTGGCGCTGCTTCCCACCTGCCCGGTGACCGCGTCGCACAGCGGGCCACTCAACCGGTCGAGAATGGCGGTCTGGAGTAGAAAGCTGCGCACCGGCGGCGGCTGGCGCTTCAGCACCTCTTCCACCAGATAGTCCATGATGTAGCGATGATCGCCGGCAAAGGCTCGGATGAACCCGGCCACGTCCTGGTGCGTCTGCATCGACAGCGCGGCCAGTTGCAGGCCGGCAATCCAGCCTTCAGTGCGCGTTTCCAGTATCGCCACTTCTTCGGCCGAGAGGTGTAAATCCATGACCTGGTTGAGAAATTCGGCCGCCTCAGCAGGCGTGAAGCGTAGATCGGCCACACGCAGTTCGGTCAGTTGATCGCGGGCGCGAAAGCGGGCCAGAGGCAAATCAGGGTCCTGGCGGGAGGTAATTGCCAGGTGCATCTGTGGCGGCAGGTGTTCCAACAGAAAGGTTAAAGCACTGTCAACCGCTTTGGAGCCAATCAAGTGGTAGTCGTCGAGGACAAGGATCACATCGCTCTGGGTGGCGGAAATGTCATTGATCAGGGTCGTCAGGATCGATTCGATGGGTATAGTTGGCGAGACTTCCAACGCGGGCAACACGGCCGCCCCGATTTCGGCGGCAACGGTCTGCAAGGCAGCGATGAGATAGGTCAGAAAGCGGGCCGGGTCGCTATCCCCTTCATCGAGTGATAGCCAGGCCGCCGGCCGGCCGCAGCCTCTAAGCCACTCACTGATCAGTGTCGTTTTGCCAAACCCGGCCGGGGCCGAGATGACCGTCAAGCGGCGGTACAGGCCCGTGTTCAGTCGTTCGATCAGGCGCGGGCGCGGGACAATCGTCGAGCGAGTTTGGGGAACGTAGAGCTTGGTGGCCAGAATTGAGGCGGGCATAGATTCATTATAGAGCACAATTGGTGCAGGGGGTTTCTGACAAGGATGAACATCGAATTCACCGGCAAAATCTGGTTCTGGAAAGGCCCGGCCCCCTTCTACTTCGTCACCGTGCCGGAGGAACAGAGCCGCGATCTGCACTTCATCTCCGGCTCGGTGACTTATGGCTGGGGCATGATCCCGGTCACCGTCCGGCTGGGCCAGACGGAGTGGACGACCGCCCTGTGGCCGAAGGACGGCGGCTACATTGTGCCCCTCAAGGCCAGTGTGCGTAAAGCGGAGAAGGTGGCCGAAGGGGACAGCGTGACCCTGCGACTCGAAGTCGTGGTTTGATTGGCGTCTCGTGCCCATTGCGTTACGCTTGTGCTGTGAGCACTTCGACTGCCAAACAACCGTTCGACATCGACCTGGCCCTGCGCCGGATCGAGGCTGCCGTTGAACCGTACCCCAAAGCGGCCATGTTCGAACTGGCCGAACTGGGCTACGCCACCCCTTTCGAGCAACTCATCGCCTGCATCATCTCCATTCGCACCCGCGACGAAGAGTCGCTGCCCATCTCGCGCCGCCTGCTGGACGTGGCCCGCACTCCGGCGGCCGTGGCCCAACTCACCCCGCAGCAGATCGACCAACTCATCACCCCCAGCACCTTCCACGAGCGCAAATCGTACCAGATTCAGACCATCGCCCGGCAGATCGTGGANNGTCAAGTGCGCCCATCTGGCCCTGGGCATCGCCTGCGATCAGCCGTGGATCAGCGTCGATATCCACGTCCACCGCGTCACCAATCGCTGGGGCTACGTGGCCGCGACGACGCCGGAACAGACGATGGTCGAACTGGAGCAGGTCTTGCCGCGCGAACAGTGGGTCAACATCAACCGCCTGCTCGTCCCCTTCGGCAAGCACATCTGCACCGGCCAACTGCCCCGCTGCTCCACCTGCCCCGTGCTGGACATGTGCCAACAGGTCGGCGTGGAGCGCCACCGCTAAGCTCTCCAAGATCAACGCAAAGACGCAAAGACGCAAGGACGCAAAGCAAGAATTCCCTGGCGTCTTTGCGCCCTTGCGTCTTTGCGTTGATCTCTTGGAGTCTTTGCGTGAGGCGCTTTTCCTGTCTACCCTGACTCTGCCCCTATTGACAAGCGTCGATCCTGTCTTATACTGTCAAAGTCAGCTTTCTCTCGGCCGCCGGGCCGTCCGTCGCCAACCGAGCCAACACTTCGGCCACCCGGAATGGGGGCCAGCAGGTCGTCCTGATCTGGCCACTTTGCTCGCTCGTTAGAGCCAGCGGATCCGTCGTATGTCCGCTTTCCGTTTCTTTGCGGCTAGAGGAGATATCGGCGTGCCAGGAAACGAATCACCAACCGCCAATCGCATAGCCGGCTCCGGCTCGCCCGCCAATGGGGCCGCCGCGCCTTCCCCTTTCCAGGCTCCAGCCATCACCCTGCCCAGGGGTGGCGGGGCCATTCGCGGCATCGGCGAGAAGTTCGCCGCCAACCCCGTCACCGGCACCGGCTCCCTGTCCGTGCCCATTGCCGTCAGCCACGGCCGCGCCGGCTTCGGCCCGCAACTCTCCCTGAGCTATGACTCCGGCTCCGGCAACGGGCCGTTCGGCTTCGGCTGGTCGCTGGGCCTGCCGCAGATCACGCGCAAGACGGACAAAGGGCTGCCCCGCTACGACGACGCGGCCGAGTCCGACGTCTTCCTGCTCTCCGGCGCGGAAGACCTGGTTCCCGTCGCCGGGCCGGACGACACGACGACCGCCCCCGGCTATCGCATTCGCCGCTACCGGCCGCGCGTCGAAGGGTTATTCGCCCGCATCGAACGTTGGACGAAGATCGACGGGCCGGACGCCGGCGACGTTCACTGGCGCTCTATTTCCAAGGACAACGTCCTCACTCTCTACGGCACGGACGGTAATTCGCGCATCGCCGACCCGGCCGACGCCCGGCGCGTCTTCACCTGGCTCGTCTGCGAGACGCGCGACGACCGCGGCAACGCCGTCCTCTACGACTATAAGGCCGAAGATGGGGCGGATCTCGACCTGGGACAGGCCCATGAGGCCAACCGCGGCAGCAATGCCGACGCGCGGCGCAAGGTCAATCGCTACCTCAAACACATCCGCTATGGCAATCGCGTCCCCCTGCTGGACGGCGAGGGCCGGCGACCGCCGTTTCTGACCCCGGCCCAGATTGCCGCTGCCGGCTGGATGTTCCAGGTCGTCTTCGACTATGGCGAGCACGACGACGACGCCCCGACCCCGGCCGAGGTGCGT
>CXWK01001268.1_pt1 | contig 25193 bp, 25 predicted proteins | sample 590851 | NCBI WGS metagenome assembly CXWK01 (sample SAMEA3498364, study PRJEB10139) | wastewater metagenome | biome: wastewater treatment plant; material: activated sludge | place: Denmark | collected 2014-08-01
GCCGCGCGCGAAGGACGCCTTTCGCAAGGCGGTCAGAATAGCCCACGATTCCGACGTTCGGGTCGCACTGACTCTGTCGGATGCATTCTGTGTCGACCGCTATCGCGATGAATTCATCGAGCTGATCCGCACGGGCGCGATCGACGTCCTTTTCGCCAACGAGAGCGAATTGCACGCGCTATATCAAACAGCAGATTTCGACACCGCAGTCGGCGAGCTGAAGAAGGAGCGGCTGCTCAGCTTTGTGACGCGATCGGAGAAAGGCTGCGTCATCGTCGACCACGGCAAGGTCGAGAGCGCCCCGGCGGCTTCGATCGAGCGCCTCGTCGATACCACTGGCGCCGGCGATCTGTTTGCCGCAGGCGTGTTGTTCGGTCTTGCGCAAAATCTGCCGAACGTCCGCTGCGCAGCGTATGGCGCGCTCGCCGCAGCGGAGGTCATTCAGCACATCGGCGCGCGTCCGCAGGTCAAGCTTTCGGACCTGATGGCGCAAGCAGGCGTTTGACGTCAGTCAGATTTCCGTAAGGAGCCGCTTCAGGAACTCCAGGTCCTGCGCCAGACCCTTGTCCGTTCCGGAAAGGCCTTCGATCTTGCGAACGGCATGCAACACCGTCGTGTGGTCGCGGCCGCCGAAGCGCCGACCGATCTCGGGCAGGGAGCGGGGCGTAAGAACCTTCGACAGGAACATGGCGATTTGCCGCGGCTTTACGACCGCGGCGGTCCGACGTGACGAGAGAAGATCGGCGCGGCTGACGTTGTAGTGACTCGCGACGAGCTTCTGAATGTCCTCGATCTTGACCTTCTTGGGATCGCGTGTCCGCACAAGGTCTCTGATCGCGACCTCCGCGCTTTCGATACTGAGTGGCGTACCCGTCAGTGTTACTCGCGCGAGCATGCGGTTGACGGCTCCCTCCAGATCGCGGCCATTCGTGTCGATCGTCTTGGCGACGTAGCGCACCACGTTTTCCGGCACCGTAAACCCCGGCTGACGTTTCTGCGCCGTTGCAATTCGTGACTGAAGAATCGAAAGCCGCAGTTCCTCGTCGAGCCCACCGAGCTCGAGGCAGAGACCACCGGTCAAACGCGACTTGATGCGATCGTCCAGGCTCTCGAGATCGAGAGGCGGTCGATCCGCCGCCACCACGACCTGTTTACCCGAATCCAGCAACGAATTGAGCACGTGGCCGAACTCGTGCTGGATCACCTTGCCGTTCAGGAACTGCACGTCGTCGATGATCAGCAGATCGATGGACCGCAGCTTCTCTTTGAAGGCTATGGCGTTCTGAGTCTTCAGCGACGACACGAAGCCGTACATGAACTTCTCTGCCGTCAGGTAGACGACCTTACGCCCGGCGTTTTCAGCGGTCTGCGAGATAGCCTGCACGAGGTGGGTCTTGCCGAGACCGACGTTTGCATGAACGTAGAGCGGATTGAACTCGACGGGGTCGCCCGGCGCGGCCCTTGCGATGCGGATCGAAGCCGCATGCGCCATCTTGTTCGAAGCGCCGACGAGAAACGTATCGAATGTCATCCGGCGATCGAGCGGCGAGCCTTCCATGCCCGAGAGATCCGACGTCTCCATTGTGCTCGGAACGCCCGCGTCCTTCTGAATCTGCTTCTGCTTGTGCTGCGGGTCGACGACGGCGAGACCTCTGGTCACGGCGCCCGACGCAGCGCCAGAGGTGGAGCGCGCAACGACTCGCAACGAAGAACGCACGCTCACATCAATCTCCGAAACTTCCGGCATTTCGACTGCGAAGATTGCACGAATGCGATCGATATAATGAAGCTGGATCCAGCTCTTCAGAAACTTGGTCGGAACCGAAAGGTAAGCCGCGTCGCCTTCGACTCGATCGAGCTCGATCCGGCCGAACCATGAATCGAACTTGGCGTCGCCCAGTTCTCCGCGCAAGCGCCTGCAAACTCGTTTCCAGCGTTCGGCGGTCGGCAAATCGAAATCCTCGGTCGTCGTCGCGAGCGACGTGATTGGCAGTGCGTGTGTCATTGTTCCGGCTCTTTGCCGCAGACGATCATGTCCCGCCGACCTGAATCGGCAGAAACAACGTGTCAGCGATTTAATGAATGAAGAGCGGCCGTTCAGAGCCGCAGGCGCCCGCGCGCCGTTCGCTCAACTCCCGAGCGGATGCGCGATACGCTCAGTGCGACAAGATTGTGTGTCCCGAGAGCTCGATACGTGACGACAGCGTAAGGACGATGATCCATATTGCACTGTCAGCTCCCTTCGCCATCTGTTTCAGCCGCATCGCGAAGCGCTTCACGGCGCGTTGCACGCGTCACACGGATTTGTGAAACGGCAATACGCAATCGAGGCGCGAAAACCGCCGCGCGTTCATTGCTCGAAGTGTCGTGAAGTCCCTCAGCAATTCGAGAGTACCGACGGGGCGGTGGTGCAGCAACATGATTTGTTCGAAATGTGCGACCGGCAATTCGGGACATCCGTCTCGCACAGTGATTGATTCGTCTAACGGGCTGATTTTTTGCGCTCTGTTGAAGACATTTCCAACCGCAAGGACGAATCGGAATCGAAGAGACGCAGGCAAGCGACGGAGCGGAAATGCGAGTCAAGAGGCCCGACTCGTTCATCCAAACCAAGTTTAATGGCAACGCCTTGAATCCGTACGCAATCGAATGAGCGATCGTCACAAACCCGTTAAAAAAGCGCTAATGTGGCGTTATTCAGACTCACTGCGCCGCGCAGGCGCAAACAAAAAGGGCCGGCGAAAGCCGACCCTTGTGCAAAGCTCACGCGACGAGAAACCTAGTTCGCGGCAGCCATTGCTTTCACGCGTGCAGTGAGACGCGACACTTTACGCGACGCGGTGTTCTTGTGAACGATGCCCTTCTGTGCGGCGCGCATCACCAACGGCTGCGCGTCGGCGAGGGCGGTCGTCGCAGCATTCGCATCGCCGCTAGCAATCGCTTCTTCGACCTTGCGCAGGTAGGTGCGCATCTGCCCGCGACGGGCGCGGCGGACGGCGGTGCGCCGTGCGATCTTCCTGACGGCTTTCTTGGCCGAACTGGTGTTAGCCATACTCTTGTCCTCGGAGGCAGGCGCATTACTGCGCCGCAAAAGTCAAAATGAGCGAGCCCGGCTCTAACGGGTAGGCCGGGCGACGCCGGTTTCATATGCAGGAATCCGACGGGCGTCAACTCGGCCCGATCAGCGGTTCCGGAATTGCGGCGGCCGCTTCTCGACGAAGGCCGTCATTCCCTCGGCCTTGTCCTCCAGCGCGAACATCGAGTGGAAGACGCGCCGTTCGAACCGGATGCCTTCCGCCAGGGTCAGCTCGTAGGAGCGATTGACCGTTTCCTTGGTCATCATGACCACCGGCCGGGAGAACGAAGCGATCGTTTCGGCGGCCTTCAGGGCCTCATCTAGGAGGCTGGCGGCAGGGACGACCCGCGAAACGAGACCGGCGCGTTCGGCTTCCGCGGCGTCCATCATCCGGCCGGTCAGGCACATTTCCATGGCCTTGGACTTGCCGACGAAGCGGGTCAGACGTTGCGTCCCGCCGACCCCTGGCATGACTCCGAGCTTGATTTCCGGCTGGCCGAACCTGGCCGTGTCGGCTGCGATGATGAAGTCGCACATCATCGCCAGCTCGCAGCCGCCGCCCAGCGCAAAGCCGGCGACCGCGGCCACGATCGGCTTGCGGAACCGGGAAACCTGCTCCCAGGAGGAGATGAAGTCCTCAAGGTACACGTCCATATAGGACTTGGGTTGCATTTCCTTGATGTCGGCGCCGGCGGCGAAGGCCTTCTCCGAGCCCGTGATGACTGAGCAACCGATGTCGTTCGAGGATTCGAAATCCGTGAGCGCCGCGTTCAACTCGGCAATCAGTTCGGAATTGAGGGCGTTCAGCGCCTGCGGCCGGTTGAGACGGATCAAGCCCACGTTGCCGCGCGTTTCGACGATGATGTTCTTGTAGTCCAAGGACCCCTCCGACGGATGCGACGGCGGGATGGGACGCCCCGCCGTCGATCCGCTCTTATAGCCCTTCGAACAGCGCCGTGGACAGATAACGTTCCGCGAAGGAAGGGATGATGACGACGATGTTCTTGCCCTCCATGCCCGGCCGCGAGCCGATCTCGATGGCGGCGGCCAAAGCCGCTCCTGAAGAGATGCCGACCGGGGCTCCCTCCAGCCTGGCCACGAGCCGCGCCGTATCGAAAGCGCTCTGGTTCGAGATTTTCACGACCTCGTCGACAATCGACCGGTCCATCACCGGCGGGACGAACCCGGCGCCGATGCCCTGTATCTTGTGCGGACCCGGCTGTCCTCCCGACAAAACCGGCGAATCCTCCGGTTCGACCGCCACGACCTTCAATGCGGGATTGCGCGGCTTGAGCACTTGCCCGACGCCGGTGATCGTGCCGCCGGTGCCGACGCCAGAGACGAACACGTCGACCTTGCCCTCGGTATCGTTCCAGATTTCTTCCGCCGTCGTGTTCCTGTGAATTTCCGGATTGGCCGGGTTTTCGAATTGCTGGGGAATGACCGCGTCCGGAATCGTCTTGGCGAGTTCCTCCGCCTTGGCGATCGCGCCCTTCATTCCCAGCGGCGCCGGGGTCAGATCCAGCTCTGCTCCGAGCAACGCAAGCATCTTGCGACGCTCGATCGACATGGATTCCGGCATGACGAGGATCAGGCGATAACCGCGCGCCGCCGCGACAAACGCCAGTGCGATACCGGTATTGCCGGAGGTCGGCTCGATCAGCACCGACTTGCCCGGCGTGATGCGACCTGCTTTTTCCATGACGGCGATCATGTTCACGCCGATGCGGTCCTTGACGCTCGCGATCGGATTGAAGAACTCGAGTTTGGCGAGCAGGTTCGCCTTGACGCCTTTTTCGCGCGCGAGACGATCGAACCGCACGATCGGCGTATCGCCGATCGTCTCGACGATGGACGTGTAGACCCTGCCCCGGCCCGGCTTGCCTTGTTGCATGTTTGCGCTCCCGATATTTCGTCGCCGGATTTTCGGCCTTCGCCGCAGCGAGTTCAATGTCGAAATTGCGCTGCCCGACGGAAGGATCTTGTCGTTGCGCCCTCGTCGAGAGTTATTTCGTTCCCGTCGAGCCGAAGCCGCCCTCGGCGCGGGTCGTTTCGCCGAGGGAGGCTGCGACCGTCGTCTGGGCGCGGGCCACCCCCGAGATCACGAGCTGTGCGATACGTTCGCCCCGCTTCGCGCGCCACGGCGCCTGTCCGAGGTTGACAAGCAGCACCTTGATTTCGCCGCGGTAATCGCAATCGACGGTGCCCGGTGAATTGAGCACAGTCACGCCGTGCTTGAAAGCGAGCCCGGACCGGGGCCGGACCTGCGCCTCGAACCCGGCCGGCAATTCGATGGAAAAGCCCGTCGCGATCAAAGCCCGTTCGCCCGGAGCCAGCAGAACGCCGTCGCCTTCCGGTTCGGCGCATGCCAAATCCATGCCCGCCGCGCCATCAGTCTGGTAGGCCGGAACGGCGATATCCGCCGCGTGCGGCCAGCGGCGGAATCGAACGATGATGTCTGACGGCATGTTCACGCCCGGTTGACGAGCCGCTCGGCGACCAGGGCGACGAGCCGACGAGCTACGTCGTCCTTGCCGGCTTGCGGCCAAGGCTCTGCGCCCTTGCCGTCGACAATGACGACCCGATTTCTGTCGCCGCCGAAAATCTCCTGTTCGGCGCCGACATCGTTGGCGACAATCAGGTCGCAGCCCTTGCGCTTCAGCTTCGCCTGCGCGTTCTGGACCAGATTTTCCGTTTCAGCGGCAAAGCCGACAACGAGATTCGGCCGGTTCTTCACGTCGTGCGAAATGGTCGCGAGAACATCGGGGTTCTCGACCAGTTCGAAAGTGGGCGGCCCCTTCGGTCCCTTCTTGGTCTTCTGCTGCCCAGCGGTCTTCACGCGCCAGTCGGCCACAGCGGCGGCGGCGATGAAGATATCCGCGGGAAGTTCGGATTGGACGGCTTCCAGCATTTCGACCGCCGTTTCCACCTTTCGCACCGTCACTCCGGGGGGCGGCCCGATTTCCACCGGCCCGCTGACCAGAATGGTTTTCGCGCCCGCCGCTGCAAAGGCGCCGGCGATCGCATAGCCCTGTTTGCCGGACGATTTGTTGCTGATGTACCGCACGGGATCGAGCGGCTCGCGAGTCGGTCCCGCGGTAACGATGACGCGACGCCCCGACAGCAGACCGACGGAGGCGTTCGGTCGACCTGCTTTGCATATTTCCTGGAGCCGCTGCACGATTTCGATCGGTTCTATCAGGCGACCGGGACCGAATTCGCCGCAAGCCATCTCTCCTTCGGCAGGCCCGAGGATGGTCGCGCCTGCCGCCTTCAGCAATGCGAGGTTCTTCTGAGTCGCGGGATGTTTCCACATCCGAACGTTCATGGCGGGCGCAAATACGGGCGCCTTGTCGGTCGCGAGCAGCAGGGTCGAGGCGAGATCGTCGGCCAGACCGTTCGCAGCTTTCGCCATCAGGTTGGCCGTCGCCGGAGCCACCAGAACAAAATCGGCCGAACGAGATAATTCGATATGTCCCATTTCGATTTCATCCGTGAGCGAAAACAGGTCTTCGTAGACCTTGTTTCCGGACAGGCTCGCCAGCGTCAACGGCGTCACGAAGGCCTTGGCCGCCTGGGTCATGACGACCGTAGGACGGGTGCCAGCCTCACGCAGGCGCCGGATCAACTCGGGCGCCTTGAACGCGGCGATGCCGCCGCTCACGATCAGTAGGATCGACTTGCCTGCGAGACCCGACATCCAAGCGCTCCAGTTTCGGTCGAGGGCGATCTTATCTGAATGCTACGATCAGCGCCGTTGCGGCGAGAATCCACAAGGGGACGGCGATCCAGCCGCCGGTCGGACGGGGGCTTCCGATCGCATCCACCGGCCGCGCCATGCTCAGGCGTTCGGATACTGCGTCGATACGCTCGAGCATTTCCGGTGCACGCGCCAGAGCCTGCAACGCTGCGTTGGCGCTGTCGCCGAACTCACGCGCCTTGCCGGCCGGACCCAGATTGTCTTCAATCCATGCGCGGATCACCGGTTCGGCGGTCGACCACATATCCAGGGACGGGTCCAGAGTCCGCCCGACGCCCTCCACCACCACCATGGTCTTCTGCAGCATCACCAGTTCGGTCCGCGTCGACATGTCGAAAAGACCGGTGATCTCGAACAGAAGCGTGAGCACTCTGGCCATCGAAATCTGGTCGGCCCTACGCGAGTGGATCGGCTCGCCGACGGCGCGGATCGCTTGTGCGAAATCGTCCACGCTGTGCGCCTTCGGCACGTAGCCCGCGTTGAAATGGACGACCGCGACGCGACGGTAGTCCTTTGTGATGAAACCAAACAGGATTTCGGCGAGGAAGCGACGCTCTGCTCCGTTGAGGCGACCCATGATCCCGAAGTCGACGGCGGCAATGCGGCCCTGACGATCGACGAACAGGTTGCCCTGGTGCATGTCAGCATGGAAGAAGCCATCGCGTACCGCGTGCTTCAGGAAAGACTGGATGACGCGGCGGCCGAGCGTCGGCAGATCGAAGCCGGCGCTTCTCAGGGCGTCCGTGTCGGACAGCGGAATGCCGTCGACCCATTCGATGACCAGAACGTCCCGGGCCGTACGATTCCAGTCGACCGCCGGGACACGGAAATTCGGATCCTCGACATTTCTCTCCGCAAATTCTGATGCTGCCGCCGCCTCCAGTCGGAAATCCATCTCCAGCCTGACGCTGCGCGCGACGGTTTCGACGACCTCGACCAGACGCAATCGGCGGGCTTCAGCCGATGAACGCTCCGCCAATCGGCTTGCAAACATCATGTCCGCCAGATCGCGTCGAAACCTCGCCTCGATCCCCGGCCGCAGTATCTTGACCGCCACCTCTCGGCCGCCGTCCGCGTCCACGGTGCGGGCCTTGTGAACCTGCGCAATCGAAGCGGCGGCGACGGACTCGCTGAAGTCGGAAAAAGTCTCGGTAAGAGGGCGCCCCAGCGAGCGCTCGACGATGGCGACCGCGTCTGCGCGCGGGAAAGGCTCCATTCTGTCTTGCAATTGTTCCAGCGCGCGCGCGGTCTTCATGCCGACGATGTCGGGACGCGTGGCGAGAAACTGGCCGAGCTTGACGTAAGACGGACCGAGGCGAGCCATGGCGCGCGCGAGCCGCCCATTGTCCGACTTCGCACCCTTGCGGGCTAGCCTCCTGAACAAGAAAAAGAACGGTTGGGCGGGGGGCGGAACGATTGTCGGATCAACGTCCAGAAAGACGCCTTCACGTCCAAGAATAAGTCCTGCGCGGATCAGGCGAAGGATATGTGCGAGGCCAAGGAAGAGGTTCACGGCGTGACGCTCAAACGTTCCAGCCGCTGTGAATGGCGACGACGCCCCCAGTCAGCCGCTGATAGGACACCCGCCTGAATCCCGCCGCCTCTATCATGCCGCCAAACGTGTCGGGATCTGGAAACTTGCGGATCGATTCGACGAGATATCGATAGGGATGCGATTCGCCCGTGACCAGTTCACCGAGCTTCGGGACAATCCTGAAGGAAAACTGATCGTAGATCCGCTCGATCACGGGCAGGTCGACTTGCGAAAATTCGAGACAGAGAAAGCGGCCGCCCTTCTTCAGCACCCGCCGCGCTTCGGACAACGCGACATCGATACGCGGCACATTCCGGATGCCGAATGCAATTGTATAGAGATCGAACGTTCCATCGGGGAACGGCAATTCCTCTGCATTCGCCTCGAGCGTGTCGACGAAATTCTCGTAACCGGACTGCGCGGCCCGCTCCCTGCAAACGACGAGCATGTCGGCATTGATGTCGACGACGGTCGAATGCGCGCGGGGGTTGTTCTGTTCGGCGATGCGGAAGGAAATGTCGCCCGTACCGCCGGCGACATCGATGTGCCGCCAATCCCGCGTGCGCGCCGGTTTGGCCATGCCGACGAAGACATTCTTCCATTCGCGATGCAGGCCGCCCGACATCAGATCGTTCATCAGGTCGTAGCGGTCCGCCACCTTGTGAAAGACATCGTCGACCAGCGCCTGCTTGCGGCCGATCGGAACCCGAACGAATCCGAAATCCGTATCGCCCTCGCCCGCCCCAGCCTGGCTTGACCCGCGTGCCTTGCTTGCGCTCATTGTCTGTCCTTGTTCGGACGGGACCATATCCCGTTCGCACCGCCTTCGCTACGCGGCGCAGGCGCGCAAACCACCGACGGTTAACCAAGGGAGCCCGGCCCGCACGATGCCCGAACTGCCCGAGGTGGAAACGACCAGACGGGGATTGGCGGCGTCCCTCACCGGGCGCGACATCGTTGCGGTCGATCTTCGGCGCCGCGACCTGCGTTTTCCGTTTCAGCAGGACTTCAGGGAGCGCGTCGAAGGACGTCGGGTCGAACAGGTAGACCGTCGGGCGAAATATCTGCTGGTCCGGCTGTCCGGTGGGGACGTGCTCGTTGCGCATCTGGGTATGAGCGGGTCGTTCCGCGTGGAACGCGCGACTGGGCAGGAGACGGCGGTGCGGTTGCATCGCGAAGTCCGCCGGTTAGGCGCGCACGACCACGTTGTGCTCGAAACGTCGGACGGGACGCGCGTCGTCTACAACGACCCCCGCCGGTTTGGCTTCATGTTTGTCGTCGCTGGAGAAGGTCTTGGTTCCCATCCGCGCTTGAGCGAGATCGGACTGGAGCCGCTCGAGCCGGCGTTGACGCCCGCCCGGCTGCTGGGCGCTCTTGCCGGCGCATCCGCGCCTCTGAAGGCTGTCCTGCTCGACCAGCGGCGGATCGCCGGACTCGGCAATATCTATGTCTGCGAAGCCCTGCATCTTGCCGGTCTGTCGCCGTACCGTTCCGCTGCTACGATGATGGACGATCGCGCCGCCGCCCGGCGTCTGGCCGATGCGATACGACGCGTGTTGACCCGAGCTATCGAAGCGGGAGGCTCGACGCTGCGTGACTTCTCCGGCGCGGACGGCAAGCCAGGGTACTTCCAGCACAGTTTCCGCGTCTACGATCGGGAAGGCGTGGCTTGTCCGCGCAATGGATGTAGCGGCCTCGTGGTTCGGACGGTGCAGGCCGGTCGGTCGACATTCTATTGCGCGAGCTGTCAGACGTGAGCCCTCGCTGAGAGTGAGATATCGACCGCTTCGTGTCGATGGAACTTGCGACTCGCCGGACTGCTCCGCAGTAGCGACTCAGGCGCGTCTTCGATAGACTCGGACGATGCGGCTCTTTCGGCGGATGGAGCAGACGCGCACGCAAGATGCGCAGCTCGAACTTTCACATGACGGCGAGACATATCGCGTCCAGCTGCGACGCGTGGATAACGCGCGACGCTTTATCCTGCGCGTCCGAGGCGCGACGCGGGACGCTGTCCTCACGATGCCGCGTCGAGCGTCGATAAAGGATGCGACCGAGTTTGCTCAACGCAACGCCGCATGGGTCGGCGCGCGGTTGCGTCGTCTGCCGGAGCAGGTGCTTTTCGTCGATGGTTCGGTTTTTCCTTTGCGCGGAAGGGCCACGCGGATTGTCCATGCGCCGGGCGTTCGCGGCGTGGTGTGGCAAGTCGAGCGCGAGGATGAGAGACTCCTCTATGTCGCGGGCGACGAACCGCATGTCGCGCGACGAGTGGGCGACTGGTTGAAAGCGCAGGCGCGTCGGGACCTCGAGGCCGCCGTGCGACGCCATGCAGCCCAGCTTGCGTCGCCGATGCCGAAATTTACCCTGCGCGATACGACCACGCGGTGGGGCTCGTGTTCGTCTGCAGGCGCGCTGAATTTTTCGTGGCGTCTCATCCTCGCTCCGCCGGAGGTCCTTTCCTATTTGGCGGCGCACGAAGTCTGCCATTTACGCCACATGAATCATTCCGGACGCTTCTGGGAGCTCTGTCGATCCATTTGCGACGACACCGATCGGGCGGAAGCTTGGCTAAATCGCCACGGAGCCGATCTACATCGCTACGGAGCCCGTCCCGCTGGCGCTCCCTCTGCGGCGATCAGTTTCTGATGAACGTGAGATAGACGGAGGTACGGCCTTCCTGCCGCGCCTTCTGCTCGTAGCGCGTCGGAACCCACCCTTCCCAGGGCTTCAGCCATTCGACGGGTCCCTCGGCGGTCCAGGTAAAATCCGGAGAACGCAGGATCCTGGCCAGCGTCCAGCCGCAATAATCGTCGATGTCTGTGGCGAAGCGCAGTTTGCCGCCCGGCAGAAGCACGCGGGCGCAAGCGGACAGAAATTCATCGGAAACGATGCGGCGCTTGTTGTGACGGCGTTTGGGCCAGGGGTCCGGATAAAGGACTTCGATCAGATTGACGCTCGTCGCCGGAAGCGCTTCGAGGACATCTCGGCCATCGCCGCTATGCAGGCGTATATTTTCGAGCTTGCGCTCCGAGATGCCGGCGAGTGCCTTTGCGACGCCATTGACGAACGGCTCGCAACCGATGAATCCGGTCTTGTCGTGGTCGGCGGCTAGAGCGATCAGGCGCGCTCCGTCGCCGAAGCCGATTTCGACCCGCAGTTCCGCAATGGGTCGAGCAAAAAGGCGCTCGGGCGCAAGCGCGCCCGAGGTCATGTCCAGACTGACTTGGGGAAGAAGCTCGGTGACCAAGGAATCCTGGTGTCGCCGTAGCCTTTTCCCTTTTCGTCGGCCGTAGAGTTTCTGCAAGCGCGGGCGCTCAGAAGTACGCCTTCAGCTTGTCGGCGATGTCGGTCTTCTCCCAGGAGAAGCCGCCATCGCTGTCGGGCGACCGACCGAAGTGCCCGTAAGCCGACGTACGCGCGTAAACTGGACGATTGAGCTGGAGGTGCTCGCGAATGCCGCGCGGCGACAGGCGCATCGCCTGCATCAGGACCTGTTCGAGCTTGCCTTCGTCCACGTTTCCGGTGCCGTGCAGGTCGGCATAGATCGAGAGCGGTTCAGCGACGCCGATCGCGTACGAGAGCTGCAGCGTGCAGCGTTCGGCCAGGCCGGCGGCGACAACGTTCTTCGCCAGATAGCGCGCGGCATAGGCGGCAGAACGGTCGACCTTCGTCGGGTCCTTGCCGGAGAAGGCGCCGCCGCCGTGCGGAGCCGCGCCGCCGTAGGTGTCGACGATGATCTTGCGGCCAGTGAGCCCGCAGTCGCCGTCGGGGCCGCCGATGAAGAACTTGCCAGTCGGATTGATGTGCCAGACCGTATCGGACCCGATCCAGCCATCCGGCAGCGCCTTGCGGACGTAAGGCTCGATGATGTTGCGGATGTCCTGCGACGACAGGTTTTCCTCGACATGCTGGTGCGACACGACGATCTGCGACACGCCGACCGGCTTGCCATTCTCGTACCGCACCGTCACCTGGCTCTTCGCGTCGGGACCCAGAGCTTTTTCGCGGCCGGAGCGGCGCGCCTCCGAGAGTACGTGCAGGATGCGATGGGCATAATGCAGCGGCGCCGGCATCAGGTCGGGCGTTTCGCGGCAGGCGTAACCGAACATGATACCCTGGTCGCCCGCGCCTTCGTCCTTGTTGCCAGCGGCGTCGACGCCCTGGGCGATGTCGGCGGACTGTGCGTGCAGAAGCACGTCGACCTGTGCGTTCTTCCAGTGGAAGCCGTCCTGCTCGTAACCGATGTCCTTGATCGCCTTGCGCGCCACGTCCTCGATTTCGGCGGTCGAAATCTTGGGGCCGCGGACCTCTCCGGCGATCACGACGCGGTTGGTCGTGGCCAGCGTCTCGCAGGCGACACGAATCTGGTAGGGGTCGAGGCCGGCCTGCGCGCCGCGCGAAAAGAACAGATCGACGACCTCGTCCGAGATACGGTCGCAGACCTTGTCGGGGTGTCCTTCGGAGACGGATTCGCTGGTGAACAGATAATTCTTGCGGGCCAAAAGCGCCTCCTCAGCGTCAACTGATGCTTCGCCTTCGAAGCGCGGGGGTTCTGGCAGCCGCCGTTCGGTTCGTCAAGCTTTTTCGGCCGTTTCGTTCTTTTTGGCGAACGACATCAGGACTTTGCCCCGTCGGCGACCGCCTTGACCAGATCAACGATGTTCCGGCGAACCTTCTTGCTCTTTATGCGCATGAACGCCGTATGAAGTTCGTGACCCTCGCGGGAATCCTCCGGATATATGGCCGACTGGCGCTCTGAAAAACCCGATTGTGCTCCAGCGTCGGCCAGGCCGGCGTAGAAGAAGCCAGGATCGGTGTCGAGAATCCTGGCGATGTCCAGGAGCTGTTCGACCGAAATCCGGTTCTTTCCGTTCTCGTATTTCTGGACTTGCTGGAAGCTGACGTCGAGTTGAGAGCCGAGTTTTTCCTGGCTCAAACGCAAGAACTCGCGCCGCATTTTGACCCGGCTGCCGATATGAGCATTGACGGCGGACACCGGTTTGCTTTTTTCCGTCATTTCCAGTCCCGATCCGCCTGCGCGGGTCTTGTCGGCCCGACCTTCATGCCCGGCCGTCTCATGAGCGAACCCGCCAGCAACAAGCCATAGACGACCAGCACGCTCGTCCACGGATAGCGGGCAAATATCGGCGGTTCAATTCTCTTCGGCAATTGGCCGTCCAGAACTCCCGCGACGCCCAGCGGCAGTTCCTGTGTCGCCCTGCCGTAGGGATCGACGATTGTCGAGATGCCCGTGTTCGCCGCCCGCACCAGCGGCAACCCCTCCTCAATGGTTCTGAGACGCGCTTGTGCAAGATGCTGATAAGGGCCGGACGTAATGCCGAACCAACCGTCGTTGGTGACATTCAGGAAAAATTCCGGACGTGGCCGGCCGCCTTCGACGCGTTTTGATGTGACGTCGCCGGGAAAGATGGCCTCGTAGCAGATCAGCGGCTGAAAGGGCGGCAAACCCGGTACATTCATGACACGGCGCTCGACGCCGGGGTCAAAACCACCGGGAAGCGCGATGAATTGCCGCAACCCCAACGCTCTCAGCAGGCCGGAAGCGGGAAGATACTCGCCGAAAGGCACCAGATGCGTCTTATCCGCGCTGGCGATGATCTGGCCGCCGCCGTCCAGGGCCTGCAGGGAGTTGTATGCGCGAGTCTGAGAGGTCTTGTCCGATTCCAGACGGATGGCGCCGGTCAGCAAGATTGCACGTCCGGCGAGCGCGCTTCCGATCATGGACAGCGCCGAGGGTTCGCGGCCCAGGACGAAAGGAAACGCCGACTCCGGCCAGATCAGGTGGGTGACATTGGCGAGGCCCGCGGTAGTGGGCGACGTGGGCCGGTCCGAAAGCTCCAGATAGCGCCGCAATATGTCGTTGCCGGCGGACGGCTTGAACTTTGCACCCTGGGGCAGGTTCGGTTGCATGATGCGCAGGCGTACGCTGGACAGAAACTCGACTTTCGCCCCTTGCAGGCGAGCGGCGCCGAAGACGACGAGAAACACGGCGGCGATCGCGGACAACACAACCGGCGAGCGCCACACGGCGTGGGAGGCGCGATCAGGGTCGCCTAACGTCGCCAGCGCGGCCGCAAGCGCGATGACGATTGCGGTGAGGCCGTAGAGGCCGAAAATCGAGGCGCTTTGCGCGAGTACGGGAAACTGGCCGAAGGCCATGCCGTAGACGTTCCACGGGAAGCCGGTGAACAAGGTCCCCCGAGCGATTTCCGACACACCTAGTGCGAAAGCGAGCACAAGGATGCGCGCGCCATCTGCGCGCCAGAGGAGGCTTGCGAGAGCCAGGCCCATTGCCGGAAAAACCGCCAGCACAGCCGGCAAACCCAGAACCCCGAGCGGCAGGAGCCAGGCAAAGCGATCCGGTTCGACCAGAAAGGCCGCGCCGAGCCAGTAGAGGCCTGCAACGAAATACCCGAACCCGAGAAACCAGCCTGCGATGGCGGCTTGTTTTGCTCGAGACAGAAATCCACCGCCGCCGCCACCACCGCCACCACCGTCGACCAGCCATACGGCGACCGTCATGGTCGCTGCGATGGCGGGGACAAATCCGACCGGAGGCAGCGCCAGCGCGCCAGCCGCGCCGGCCGTGAAGGCAATCAGGGCGCGCCGGGCGCCATGCGCCAGAACGACGGCATGCGCGATACCAACCAGCGGGGCGAATTTGTCAGATCGGATCGGATCGGTCACGGGCGCCTGCATCATCGCCAGCTTCCGGGAGAAGCGAATCGGCGTGCAAGCGTAGCCGAACCCTCTTGACCCGTCGCGGGTCTGCTTCGACCACTTCGAACTCGATGGGAGGGGTGGCGAAGCGAACGACCTCGCCGCGCGCCGGAACCCGTCCGGTCGCGCTGGTGATGACGCCGGCGAGCGTCTCGATGTCGTCCATGTCCGAGGAATGTGTCAGGTCGATGCCGGTTTCGCGGGCGACCGAGGTCAAGTCGGCGCGCGCATCGATCAGGAATTCACGCGGCGAAACGCGCTGGATCGTCGGCGGCTCGTCGAAGTCGTGCTCGTCCTCGATGTCGCCGACGATCATCTCGACGACATCCTCGATGGAGACCAGACCGTCGGTTCCGCCATATTCGTCGATCACGAGCGCCATGTGCGTGCGCGCCGCCTGCATCTTCACGAGCAGATCGAGCGCCGGCATGGACGGCGGAACGAAAAGCACCGGGCGGATGATGCCCGCCTTCGACAGCGGCGACGAGAGGTCGATTGCGCCCAGCGCAGCGAGCCGTTGACTCCGCACGTCGGCAGCCCCGGGCTGCGCGGCAGCTTGAGCTTCCGCCGGCGCCTGGAGTCGCGCCTTGCGCCCCCGCGCGCCCGTTTCGACGAAACCTGCGACATAGTCGACGAAGTCCCGAATGTGCACCATGCCGCGCGCATCGTCGAGCGTGTCGCCATGAACAGGCAAGCGTGAATGACCGGCGGTCCGGAATACATTCAACACGTCGCTCAGTGCGGAATCGATTCCGACGGCCACGATATCGGCTCGCGGCACCATGATGTCGTGCACGCGATGTTCATGCAGATTGAGCACGTTCCGAAGGATGGCGCGTTCCTGCGCCGAGAAATCTTCTCCGGGGCCGGATTGCTCGAGCGCATCCTCGATGTCGTCGCGCAACGATGGCGGGGCGATGCCCAGCGCCTGTCGAAGACGCTCCATCAGACCGGGCTTCGACGCCGGAGGGGTCTTGTCCTGGCTGGAATCGGTCATCTGGCGGATCGTCGCGAAGAGCCACGCTTCGGCACAAGTACGTCGGCGCCGGCATAAGGATCGGAATATCCGAGCGAGCCCAGAATATCCCGTTCGAGCGTTTCCATGATTTCCGCCTCGGAGGTCGTCTCGTGGTCGTAGCCGATCAGGTGCAGATACCCGTGCACGATCATGTGGGCGAGGTGGGCCGCGACGGCCTTCCCCTCGTCTGCGGCTTCGCGCACGACGGTTTCATGCGCCACGGCGATATCGCCGAGATGTGGAATTGTCCCGTGCGCGGGCGAGGCCGGAAAGGACAAGACGTTCGTCGCCTTGTCCTTCCCGCGCCACGTCCTGTTGAGTCGACGTATTTCCGCGTCGTTGCAGAGGACCACGCTCAATTCCTCGTGGCCGTCGCGTCGCACACGAACCCGCGCGGCCTCGAGCGCCCGCGCAATCAGGCTACGCGCGCCGCGCACCTTCCGCCAGGCGTCTTCGGTAACGGCGATGTCGACGGCGCAAGTCATGGCCGCTCGGTCTTGGCTCCCGCGCGTTCGGCGACGCCGTAGGCGTCGACGATGCGCCTGACGAGATCGTGGCGGACCACATCGCCTTCGCGAAACACGACATGGCCGATTCCCTCGACCTTCGAGAGAATCTGCAGCGCATGGCCGAGGCCCGACTTCTGACCCGGCGGCAGATCGGTCTGCGTCGGATCGCCGTTGATGATCATGCGCGATCCTTCGCCAAGGCGCGTCAGGAACATCTTCATCTGCATCGTCGTCGTGTTCTGCGCTTCGTCGAGCAGAACGCAGGCGTTGCTGAGCGTGCGGCCACGCATGAAGGCAAGCGGCGCCACTTCGATCATGCCGGTCTGCATCCCGCGCTCGATCATGCGCGCGTCCAGAAAGTCCTGCAGCGCATCGTAGATCGGGCGCAGATACGGATCGACCTTCTCGCGCATGTCTCCGGGCAGGAAGCCGAGGCGCTCGCCCGCCTCCACGGCCGGCCGGGACAGGATGATGCGCTCCACCACGCCCTGCTCCAGCAGCGAAACCGCATGTCCGACGGCAAGCCATGTCTTGCCTGTACCCGCGGGGCCCTCGGCGAAGACGAGCTCGTATTTCTTCAATGCGCGAAGATAGGCGCTCTGCGCGGCGTTTCGCGCCCGCACTCCCGGCTTCTTGCGGGTCCGCACTTCCTCGAAGGGCTGGGGCCCCGATCCGGCGTCCGCCGGAAACAGCAAACCCTGCAACGCGCTTTCCTCGAGCGCGCCGTCCACCTCGCCGAGCGTGATCGGATGGCCGGCCGCGGCGCGCGCGTACAATTGCTCGAGTGCGCGACGGGCGTGATCGACGCTGGACGTTGCCCCACGGAGGGTGACGTGATTGCCGTTGGCGGCGGCGATGACGTTGAGGCGGCGTTCGATCTTCGCGAGATTGTGGTCGTATTGGCCGAAGACGCTGGACGCCTGCCGGTTGTCGGCGAAACTGACCGTGATTTCCGTCTCGGCGGGTTCGCCTCCGCTGCGCAAGGGCGTGGGATCGCGTCGCACGCCTGTCGGTTCCTTGCCGCTCAAATTGCTGCCTCGTGCGGTTGAACGGGTTCCACAAGCCGGCCCGCCAGGGAATTCGGGCCGCAGGCCAGGATAGCCGTCATCGCGGTCGCGCCGATCAGATTCTGCGGACCATCGACGTGAACGCTCTGCAAGTACGGCGTGCGGCCTACGATTTGCCCGTCGTGCCGACCCGACTTCTCGAAGAGGACCGGAAGTTCGCGGCCGATGAAGGACCGGTTGAACGCAGCTTTCTGCCGTTCGAGTTCATCCTGAAGCTCGTGAAGCCGTTCTTTCTTGACCGCTTCCAAAACCTGATCGTCGCGCTCCGCCCCCGGCGTTCCCGCACGCTTGGAATACATGAAGGAGAAGGCGCTTGCGAAGCCCACCTCGCGCACGAGTGTCATCGTGTCCCGGAAATCTTCGTCGCTCTCGCCGGGAAAACCGACGATGAAGTCGGATGAAAGGGCGATGTCCGATCGCGCGGCGCGGATGCGCTCGATGAGTTCGATATACTCTCGCGCCGTATGTTTCCTGTTCATGGCCCGCAGGATCGGATCCGATCCGCTTTGCACCGGCAGATGCAGGTAGGGCATCACCTTCGGAAGGTCGCGATGCGCGGCGATCAGGTCCTCGCTCATGTCGCGGGGGTGACTGGTCGTGTACCGAAGGCGGTGGAGGCCGCTGATTTCCGACAACCTCTCGAACAGGCGGGTCAGCGTCCAGGCTCCTTTGGCGTCGGCCNNAACAGGCGCCTCAGCGTCCAGGCGCCTTTGCCGTCGGCCCAGCGATAGGCGTTGACGTTCTGGCCCAATAGCGAAATGTCGCGCACACCCGCGTCGACCAGACGTTCCGCTTCCCCGACGATGTCCGCCGGATTGCGTGAAACCTCCGCTCCGCGGGTATAGGGCACGACACAGAAGGCGCAGAACTTGTCGCATCCTTCCTGCACGGTGAGAAAGGCGGTGACCGCTCGCTTGGGCAGAGCGGCGTCCCGGCGCTTCAGGCCTTCGAACTTCTCTTCCGTTTCAAACTCGATCAGCAACGATCGTTCGCCGGTTCGGGCCTTGTCGAGAGCCTCGTGCAGGCGATGGTAGGACTGTGGCCCGACGACGAAATCGACAGCGGCCTCGCGCCTGAGAATTTCGGAGCCTTCGGCCTGGGCGACGCAACCGGCGACGCCCACGATCATGCGCCGTCCTTCCGCCGCGCGCCGTTCCTTCAAGGCCCGGATCTGGCCGAGTTCGGAGAACACCTTGTCGGCCGCTTTCTCCCGAATGTGACAGGTGTTGAGAACGACGACCTCGGCGGTCTCCGCCGCGTCGCTCGAAGCATATCCCGCCTCGCCGAGCAGACCCGCGATGCGGGTCGAATCGTAGACGTTCATCTGGCAGCCGTAGGATTTTACGTATCCGCCGCCAGTCTTGCCCGCGCCTTCCGTCACTCCCGTCTGATCCTGTCTCGTTCAAGCCCGGCGCTGACGTCCAAGGCGCCTCGCGCCCGATCATATCCCCGGCGACGGCGAAATAACACCGAGGTCCATCGTCGTTCCGCCGATTCCGGTGAGAACCCTGCGAACCTCGGCGCCGACGGCGGCCTCCGCGGCCCGGGCGACCGCCTTGCGGTCGCTTTGCCGATTGTAGGACAGGCTGGGAAGGTAGGAGATCTGACACTCGGCTCCTCCGTCGCGAACGAGTTCGAGCAGGTGCGGCGCAAACTCGCTGTCCCCGTACCAGGCGACACGCGCCCTCTCGTCGCGGCCGAGCGGCAAGCCCCGACGCCGCGCGTAGACAATGGCCGCCGGAGCTATCGCGACCGCCGCGACGTGCGGATCGGCGCGCAACAGGTCGCGCGCCGCAGCCAGGTGGACTGCGTGAAAACGTCCGACACGGGTGCCGTCCCCCGTCGTCGCCTCCGGAAACAAGGCCACCACGTCCCCCTTCCGCATCCGCGACGCCATCTGCGCATTGACAGCCGGGATCTGCCGGATCCGGCCCCGCTCGACGAAAAGGGTTCCAAACAGCCGGGCGAGCAGGCCGAGCGCCGGCCAGCCCGCAACATCGTGGCGGGCCAGAAAGCAGACAGGGGCAATCGCCCCGAACGCAAGGATATCCGTCCAGGAGACATGATTGGAGAGCATCAGGGTCGGCCGGCCGGCCGGAGGTTCGCCCGTGACGGTCACCCGCAGGCCCAGCGCCCGGCACGTCATTCGGCAAAGCAGCCGGCTGGCCCGCCCCCGGCTCCGATCGGAAAGGAGGCGACAGAAAACCCCCGTCCCGATTGCGAGGAAGATCACACAGGGAATCGCAACCAGCCGAAACACGCTCATGTCCCGAGTCCTGTAACCGGGAAACGCGATGGTCGTATGACTGAAGCGATCAGATTTCGCACCGCATGACGAGAGCTGTAGCCCGACGTCCGTCCGGAAGCGCGTAATATCCCTTGCGTTCCCCTACGCGCTTGAACCCGTAACGACGATAGAGCGTCTGCGCCGCCACATTCGCCTCGTCCACTTCGAGAAAAAGTGTGGAAACGCCGGTTTGAGCCAGTCTGGATAGGTGAAAGCCGAGTAGCGCGCTGGCCAGACCCTGCTTCCGGACGATCGGGTCCACCGCCACGGTCAGGATTTCCGCTTCGTCCGCCGCGCGGCGGGACAGGATGAAACCCGAGATGGCTCCTCCCTGTCCGGCGCCGTCGGCCAGGACCGAAGCGCTCGAGAGAAGCCGCTCGAACTCGGCAACGGGCCAGCCTTTCGCGAATCCCGTTTTATGCAATGCGGCGCAACGCGCCGCCTCGCGAATCGACAGCGGCGCACACCGCCAGTTCGGTCGGCGATCGAGCATCGCTCAGACGACCGGCAGAGCAGCCGAGGCTGGCGGTTTCACGTCTGGCGCGCGCAGGTAGCTTGGCTCCGGCTTCGCGACATTGGGGTCGGCGGCAATTCCCAACCGCGCGACGAAACTCACGTCGGGCTCGGCGGCGGCGCCGACGACCTCAGCCGTCAGGCCGATTCCCCACGCCTCGATCGCCAACGCCGGCGCGCTCGGCCCGGTCAGCCATAGGGGACCCGCCCCCATGGCGCGCACGGCTTCGCGCGGCGAACAGACGCGCGGAGCGACCACCGGCCGCCCATTGGCGAACGCCGCCACGAAGACCCGTCCATGGCGGGCGTCGATTGCCGCAGCGACGACTCCCTCGGTCTTGTCGAGGACGACCGGCGCTGCATAGGCAGCGAGCGTCGAGACGCCGACCACCGGAATGTTCAAGGCGAGCCCGATCGCCCGCGCCGCGGAAATGCCGATCCTGATCCCCGTGAACGACCCCGGTCCGACGGTGACTGCGACCCGATCCAGCGCTTTCGCGCCTCCTGCGGTCACGCGGTCGATCAGCGGCAGGAGCGCCTGATCCTGCCCCCGATCCATCGCCACGGTCTCGCGCGCAACCACTTCGGCTGCATCGCTGTCGTAAACACAGGCGGAAGCGGCGGCGAGCGCCGTATCGATGGCGAGTATTCTCATGGGCGCATTCTGCGCGCAGTCTCGACCCTCTTCAATCTACTTCAGATCTGCTCGACCGATCGAACCTCCGGCACGAAGTGCTTGAGCAGGTTCTGAATACCGTGCTTGAGCGTGGCCGTTGAAGAGGGGCAACCCGAGCAGGCGCCTTTCATTGCGAGATAGACGGTGCCGTCCCTGAACCCGCGAAAGTGGATATCGCCGCCGTCTCCGGCGACTGCAGGACGCACGCGCGTTTCCAGCAGCTCCTTGATCTGCTCCACGGTGTCGGCGTCTCCGGCGTCGAAGAACTCCGCGTCCGGCGCCTGGCCTGCGTCGTCATCGAGGAAGACCGGCGCGTCGGCGACGAAATGCTCCATGATGACGCCGAGAATGCTCGGCTTGAGATGAGCCCAATCGCCGGACGACTTCGTCACCGAAATGAAGTCGGAGCCGAGAAAGACCTGCGACACGCCGTCAACGGAAAAAAGCGCCGCGGCCAGCGGCGAACCGCTGGATTCCGCCGGCGACCGATATTCGGTCAGGCGCGCGCCGGCGACCTCGCGTCCCGGAAGAAACTTGAGCGTAGCCGGATTGGGAGTCGGTTCGGTCTGAATGAACATGGCGCGCCTGCTGGCCTGAGTGCATTTACGCCTCAAACTATGGATTTGGCGCGCAAATTCAACCGATCAGGCCAACGCGTCGATTTCCGCGTCGGAAAGCGACCCCGGAACGACCACGACCGGGATCGAGAACGCCGAGCGCGAAGCCAGCATGGAGACGAGAGGGCCCGGCCCGGCCGTACCCGTGCCCGCCCCGAGCACGAGAAAGGAGATATCGAGGTCCTCGTCGATCAGGCGCATGATCTGGTCGGCCTTCTTGCCGGAGCGGATCGTGGTCTCGATCTGGTCGACACCGAGGTCGCGGCAGTCACGCGCGAATCCGTCGATCAACGCCTGTGCGCTTTCGGTGGCTTCCTGCTGCATGAGGTCGCCGACGCCGAGCCATTGCTGGAAGTCGCTCTTGTCCGTCACGGACAACATCATCAGGCGGGCGCCGGTATGCACCACGCGGCGTGCGGCGAAGCGCACCGCGCGGCCGCATTCATCCGAATCGTCGACAATGACGAGGAATTTGGGCTTGTGCCCCGGTTCGAACGACCGCCTCAGTCTGCTCGTCATGTGCGCCCTCGACTCTTCGAGACGCGGACTATCGCACGAATCCGAGAATATCCTTCACGGCCACCATGTTTTCGCGCGCAAGAACCCCGGCGCGTTCGGCGCCCTTGCGCAGGATCCCGTCGATGTATGCGTGATCGGCCTGAAGACGGTTCATCTCCGCGCCGACCGGCCCGAGTTTCTCGACTGCGAGGTCGACCAGCGCCGATTTGAAACTGGAGAAATTCTGGCCGCCGAAATCGGTCAGGACCGATTCCTTGGACACCCCTTGCAGCGCAGCGAAAATGCCGACGAGGTTGTCCGCCTCCGGTCTCCCCGACAATCCGTCGGTTTCCGAAGGCAGCGCGTCGGGGTCGGTCTTGGCCTTCCGGATCTTCTGCGCGATCTGGTCGGCGTCGTCGGTCAGATTGATGCGCGAATAATCGGACGGGTCGGACTTCGACATCTTCTTCGACCCGTCGCGAAGACTCATGACGCGCGTCGCCGGCCCCTGGATGACGGGCTCCGGCAAGGGGAAGAAGGCGTCGCCAAATCCGCGCGCGGCGATGGACCCGGCGAAATCGTTGTTGAACTTCTGCGCGATGTCTCGCGCAAGTTCGAGATGCTGCTTCTGGTCTTCGCCGACGGGTACATGCGTCGCGCGATAGATCAGAATGTCCGCAGCCATCAACGCCGGATAGGCATAGAGACCGACGGAGGCGTTCTCGCGGTCCTTGCCCGCCTTCTCCTTGAACTGCGTCATGCGGTTCAGCCAGCCGAGTCGCGCCACGCAATTGAATACCCACGCGAGTTCGGCGTGCTCGGGAACCTGGCTCTGGTTGAAGACGATGTGCTTCTCGGGATCGATGCCCGAGGCGATGAAGGCGGCGGTGACTTCGCGGATGTGCTTCGTCAACTCGACCGGATTCTGCGGCACGGTGATCGCGTGCATGTCGACGACGCAATAGATGCAGTCGTACTTCGTCTGCATCTCCACGAATTTCACCAGCGCGCCGAGATAATTCCCGAGATGGAAATTGCCGGTCGGCTGCACGCCGGAAAAGACGAGTTGCGGAAAGCTGGCCATGGAACGCTCCGAAAGAGGGCCGGTCATAGCTCAGGCGGCCGGGCCGGGCAAACCCGGCGCGGGCCTAGAGAATAAAGCGGCTCAGATCTGCGTTTCCGGCAAGTTCGCCGATGGTGCGATCGACGTGGGCGGCGTCGATGACGATTGTCTCGCCGGAACGATCCGGGGCGCTGAAGCTGATCTCCTCGAGTATGCGCTCCATGACTGTCTGCAGGCGGCGTGCGCCGATATTCTCGACAGATGAATTGATCTGCGCCGCGTAGCGGGCAATAGCCGCTATGCCGTCGTCGGCGAAATCGAGATCGACGCCTTCGGTCGACATGAGGGCGCGATATTGCTTGGGCAGGCTCGCTTCCGTTTCCGTGAGGATGCGCTGGAAATCCTTTTCCGTCAGCGGCGACAGTTCGACCCTGATCGGCAGACGGCCTTGCAGTTCTGGCAGCAGGTCCGAAGGCTTCGAGACATGGAAGGCGCCGGACGCGACGAACAGAATGTGGTCGGTCTTCACCGCCCCGTGCTTGGTGGCGACGGTCGTGCCTTCGATCAAAGGCAGCAGGTCGCGCTGCACGCCTTCGCGCGACACGTCGCCGCTGCGGCCGTCGCGCGCGCAGATCTTGTCGACCTCGTCGAGGAAGACGATGCCGTTGTTCTCGGTCTCGCGGATCGCGTCCTGCACGATCTGATCCCTGTCGACGAGTTTGTCGGCTTCGTCGGCGATCAGCGGCTCACGCGCATCGCGCACTTTCAGACGCCGGCGCGCAGGCTTGCCGCCGCCCTTCCCGAACAGGTCGCCAAGCGAAATGGCGCCGATGGCGCCCGGCATGTTCGGAAGATCGAGGAAAGGCGCAGCCGATCCCGCGTTCGTCGTTTCGATCTCGACGTCCTTGTCCTCCAGTTCGCCCGCGCGGAGCATCCGACGAAACGAATCCCGCGTCGCCTGCGAGGCGGTCGCGCCGACCAATGCCGATAGAAGTCGTTCCTCGGCGGCGGCTTCGGCCTTCGAGGCGACCGCGGCCCGCTGCCTGTCTTTTAGGAGAGAGATCGCGATCTCGAGCAGGTCCCGCACGATCTGCTCCACATCGCGACCGACATAGCCGACTTCCGTGAATTTCGTCGCCTCGACCTTGAGGAACGGGGCCTGCGCGAGCTTTGCCAAACGGCGCGCGATCTCGGTCTTGCCGCAGCCGGTCGGACCGATCATCAGGATGTTCTTGGGCAGAACTTCCTCGCGCATCGGCCCTTCGAGCTGAGCGCGCCGCCAGCGATTGCGGAGCGCGATCGCCACTGCGCGCTTGGCCTCGTTCTGGCCGACGATGTAGCGGTCGAGTTCGGAGACGATCTCGCGCGGGGAAAACTCGGTCATTGCGCTTCCCTCAGACCGAATCGACCGACTCGATCACAATGTTGCGGTTGGTGTAGACGCAGATGTCCGCCGCAATCTCCAGCGCCCGGCGGGCTATGGTTTCCGAATCGCCAGGACCGTCCAGGAGCGCACGGGCGGCCGCCAGCGCGAAATTGCCGCCGGAGCCGATCGCCATGACCGAACCGTGCGGGGTCTGTTCGGGCTCGAGCACGTCGCCCGTCCCCGACAGGAGGAAGGAGGAGGACCCGTCGGCGACCAGCATCATCGCCTCGAGCCGGCGCAGGTAGCGGTCGGTCCGCCAGTCCTTCGCCATTTCGATCGTGGCGCGGGTCAGCTGGCCCGAGAATTGGTCGAGCTTGGCCTCCAGCCGCTCGAACAGGGTGAAGGCGTCGGCGGTCGCCCCGGCGAAGCCGGAGATGACGTTTCCCTTGCCCAGCCGCCGGACCTTGC
>CXWK01000649.1_pt2 | contig 25188 bp, 23 predicted proteins | sample 590851 | NCBI WGS metagenome assembly CXWK01 (sample SAMEA3498364, study PRJEB10139) | wastewater metagenome | biome: wastewater treatment plant; material: activated sludge | place: Denmark | collected 2014-08-01
CAATGTGATGGTAAAAAAATTAGGCTGCCATTACAACTTGGCAGAGAACCAGATGAAAAACAGGATGAAAAAGTAAAAGAATTCTATCGTAATCTTTTTAAAATTACTAAAGCAGATGTATTTAGAAATGGAGACTGGAAAATTCTTGAGCCTGTATCAGTTGGTAATTCAGATTTTACATTTGAAAATCTTTTTGCATGGGAATGGCGTAACGAAATTGATTTAAGAATTATAGTAATAAATTACAGTAACTCAACTGCTAGATGTAGATTACAATTCGAGGTTCAATCCGAAGCAGAGGATGTGATTTTAGCTGATCTTATTAATAATGTTAGTTATAAAAGATCTGCTAAAGAGATTTCTGAAAAAGGATTATTTGTGGAATTAAAATCCTTTAATAGTCACATTTTTTCAGTGAGTAAATCAAATCAGGAGCAAAACTATACTGATTCTTCTAAAAATGGTAATAAATTTTACCCATAATTTTAAGTCAGGTATTTTTAAGTTAACGAAACCAATAAGTAAAATAGGCATCATACAGGTTGAAATATGGCAAAGAAAAACACCAACATAAATCGTGAAAGAAAAATTGGTAATCAAGTTGTTGATAAAAAAACAACGATGGATCCAAAATTAAAAAGTACAATCTGGACGGTTTTAACAATTATAATTTTACTTGTATTCTTTATTGTAAATAATACAAGAACAGAACCTGAAGAAGGTCCATATCCGCCAAATTATACTCCAACAAAGAAATTATCTGAATAGAAAAATCTAAAAAGGAAGGAACAAATAAATATGGCAAAAATAATATTAATATTTATTCTTGCGCTAAGCATAAATGCATTTAGTGGCGATAATAAACTGAATAAAAACATATCTAATGAAAATAAAGTTATAAAACTTGATGGCGATAAAGCTCCTGAATTTTCTCTTAAATCTGTTGATGGAAAAATTGTTAAACTTTCTGACTATAAAGGAAAAGTTGTGATAATCGATTTTTGGGCAACATGGTGTCCTCCTTGTAGAAGAGGAATTCCCGATTTGGTTGCAATACAGAATGAATTTAAAGATAAAGTTGTAATTGTAGGAATTTCGTTGGATAGAGAAAAAACAATAAAAGATGTACCCGGTTTTGTTAAAGATTATGGTATCAATTATCCAATAGTTTATGGCGACGATAAAGTGGTTATTTCTTATGGCGGTATTCAATCTATACCCACTTCTTTTGTTGTTGATAAAACTGGAAATGTAGCAGATATGCACGTTGGATTAGTTTCCAAAGAAACTTATACAAACAAGATTAAAGAATTGTTAAAGTAATTTTTTTTAGTGTTTAAAATCAAAAAATCCTTATTCATTTATTTGAATAAGGATTTTTTTTGAATCGTTTCGTTTTACAAAAACTAGATACCGTCCCTTAAAAATCTTGGTTCTTCTAAAGTTAACATTATAGAAATTCTATGCGAGTCATCTAATCTCTCAGTTGCTGATTCGTTAAATCTTGCAAATGAATAATCTATATTTAATTTTGGAAGTTTTACACCAGCGCCAATTGTAAACTGTTTAACATCGTTATAACCGCCTCTAACGTATATTAAATTTTGAAATGTGTACTCTAATCCTGCGTGCATATCAAAACTAACAGGTCCTAGATTAAAGTTAGAAGCAAATTGTCTGTTTTCAAATCTAATATCAAAATCTAAAGCAGGCATTATATAACCGCCTAAAAATTCTGCAAATTTATAAGCACCGCCAATTTTTAAAGTAGGTGAAACAAGCTCATTCCTACCTGTACTCCATGCAACTAAGGTAGTTGTAGCATCTTGTAAATTTGCACCGAGAAATAAATTTTCCATTGGTGTGTAATAAGCACCTACATCAAAACCAATTCCGGTAGCACCATACTCAGCTAAATCTCTTCTGATAATTTTCGCATTTATTCCCCAATAAAAATCTTCCGTTTGTCTTTTGGCAAAAGTCAAATAAAAAGCCCAATCCTGATTGCTGAATTCTGTAATTCTTGAATAATCAAGTCTATCATCATTGATATCAATAATTCCATCGCCATTGGCATCATAAAGAGCATTACGTGTATCAGGAATTCCATCAACACCTAATCTCATAACACTTAATCCAAAACTCATATCTTCTTGAAAGGGAATTGCAAACGCACCGTAATCATAGTTAACCAGATTGCCAAATTGCTCCGAGTGCATAAGTGCAACTTGTGGATAGTTTAGGTTAGCAAGACCTGCTGGATTATAATAACCTGAAGTAACGTCATTGGCAACTGCAACAAAAGCACCACCCATTCCAAGTGCTCTGCCGCCAACACCTAGAGCCATAAACTCACCGGCATATTTAGCTATTACGGTTTGTGCGTTTAGTGAAGAACTTAAAAAAATAAGTGTTGTTAAAAGAAAAGCTGATTTTTTGAGCATAAATTGTAACTCCTGTTAGCAAAGGATATAAACTTGGTAGAGAAAATTGGGAAACTGTAATATAAAGTCAAGGCTAAATTAATGAGAAAAGAGAGAATAATTAATAAATACAAAAAAAATTATTGACTAGAAATTTACGGCAACTGGAAGTTCAAGCTTATTTATGCGTAATAATTTTAATCTTGATCTCTGAATTTTAACAAAATCAGGAATTGATCTTAAGTTTTCATTTGGATATGGTTTTTGTTTTGCAATCTCTAAAATTAAATCCATCCCTTTTTCAAGATTATCTTTAAATCCCTCAAGATAATTTATTTCGGCAGTAGTGCTGCCCATTGTAGAAATTATTTTTTCAAAATAATTAACATACAATTCAAGTTCCTGGCAAAACATATGTGGCCGTACTGATGAAACTAAAGATTCACCTTTACCATAAATATGATTGATCATTTCAGTTAGTGAATATTCTCGGTTAAACCAAACTACATTCGGTCCGGGACAAATTGATTGTGGTGCTTTTAGATTTGGTGTGATCCCAAGTTTTATCAATGCTCCATTGCCAAGATGTTCACACAAACAAACTTTTACAAAAAGTGATTCCTCTAAATCATTTTTTTCATCAACAGATAATTCTAAATGAGATATCTCATCAACTTTTAATTTTTGATATTGTCTTGATGCAGTACAAATTGGTTTATCAGTAAACTCTTTATTAGATATTAAAAGTCCTTTTGGGCAAGCAGAACCTGGATTTCCTTTTTCTGCTCTTTCTCTTGTCCAATTTTCTGAACCAGTATTACGCAGATTGTTAAACGGAACTCCCAATGGTGATGCATTACTTAAGTAAAGATCTTCTTTTTCTGCATTCATTAAAATTCTCATTGTGTCATCATCAACACAAGTTGCTTCGGGAACTAGTAAAAATGGACTTCCCCAGCCAGTAGAATCACAACCAAAATCTTCTAACATTCTTGTTGCTTCTCCACATGTTCCTATTCCACCTTGCACAGTAATCAATGGTGGTTCAATCATTGCATTATCAGGAAAGTTTAATCCAGCTCTATCATAATAAGCTTTTACCATTGGACGAAATTGTGCGTTAAGTTGATTTTTATTTTCTGCAAACTCACTCATAATTGTTGGAAGTAAAAATCCTTGCGAAGCAAATGCATGTCCGCCGCAATTTAGTCCTGATTCAATTCTAAACTCGCTTACTTCTAATCCTTTTGATGCTAAGAATTTTCCTTGAATTAAAGCAGAGCGATAATCACTTACTTTAATAATTATTTTTTTCTTTAACTCGACCGATTCCTTGCGATAGAAATCTTTAAACTGTGGAAGATAACCAAATAATCCTCTGTTAAATCCGGCAGAAAAAACTATTGAAGAACTTAAGTTACTCTCGGCATATCCGCGCAAAGCTGTTTTTGCATCTGTAAATTCTTCGCTTAACATTGATCCATCTTTTGCAAAAGTTGTTCGATCAACTTTAGACATAATGTTTACATCGATGGATCCTGCTTCCATTGAGTTTGTTAACTCATTTGCAAGATTTTCTTTTTCAATTTCATCAGTAAGATTTAATAATTGATTGTACTTTTGTTTTAACGGACTGCTTTCAGGTAACAATTCAAAATATTTTGTCTTGTCATTCTCTTCAAAGAATGGAAGTTTTTTTATTGCTTCTAAATTTCTATTAACAATTATTTCAACCGCATTTAAATATTGTGTAATTCTTTTTGATCGGGCTAACAAATCGTTTTTGGAAATTTCAGTGAATGGGAGTTCAAATTTTTCACAATAGTATTTGCAGATTTTATCAATTAAAACATCATCTACGATTGACATAACAGATGAAATACCAAAGTGCGCAACTCTGATTGGGCTATCAATTGAATGGCCTGTTCCCATTACAGGAATGTGAAATTTGTGATTACTGTACGGCATAAAATCCTATTGCGCAATCAATCTTATCTAATGATTGCTCAAAATTGTTAATAAAACTAAAACTCAATAATTAAGCATCGATAAACTAAAAAAATTATAAAGTATTAAATGATGGAAAACGCATTGTTACAATACTTTTACAATTGAAAACCAAGATAAAAAGAGGATTTATCCTGCTTTCTGCTTGATTTTATTTTTAAGAAATAATGTTGGGTTTTAACATTTAATAACGGGCAGTTATCAATTTAATAAGATATAAAGAATACAATTAAGTAGTCTTTAATTAATCTTCCCTTATAGCATCTTTTTTTACATTTAGAATCCCGAAGTAATATTATTTATTTGGTGCGATTTGTGCAATGTTAATACAAATGAAATTAAATTACTTTATTATATTCTCTTAAGTAGTGTAGAGATGACATCTTTCCAAATGGATTTCATCTCTGTTAACAATGAGATCAAACAAAACCAAGAAAAAATATGAAACTATTTATAACCAGCTTTTGCTTTTTATTACTGCTGAACATTAATGTTTTTACACAAACTGTACCTGTCGGCGCAGGTAGTTACAGCACAGTTCTTCCATCCGGCGCAGTTGGTCCGCAATATTCCAACGGCAACACAGCAGTTCCAAAAGTATCATCAACATTTACAAAACCTCCGCAAACTTGTGATTACTGGAGCAGTTTAATTTATCCGTTTTATGGTGATCAATTTTCAAATGTTATGTATGCATATCCGCTAAACTACAAAGCAAAAAACAACGGTTTGCAATTAGGTTATACCACAACTCCCGTTTATGCTGCGCAGGATTATTTATTTCCATTCCAAAAACAATTAACTGTTGGCGTTGCTGGATTAAACGCAGTAAAAACTGTTACGGATGATTACGGTGATTGGACAGTTACCGCACTTTGGAATGATGGCACTCGTAGTATGAAAGCAACTTTGGGTCACGGACTTCCTTATGCTTTCTTCACCATCTCAGGAGGGAATGCAGTTATAACTTGCAACGCTGCACCAACAATATGGTTTAATCAAAACGGAGTTCTCGGTATTACTGTAGAAGGCAGGCATTATGGAATTTTTGCTCCTGATAGTTCAACATGGTCCGGTACAACTACACTTCAATCATCTTTAAATAACAAAAATTATTTTTCTGTAGCACTGCTTCCAAATAACAATTTGGCAACGTTAGAAACATATCGTAAACACGCTTATGCATTTGTAACCGGCAGTACCGTTGCCTGGAATTACGATGAGGCAACTGCAAAACTAACTTCCACATTTACTTATACAACAGAATTAAAAGAATCCGGTAATGGAAATCTAAACGAAACACTAACTGCATTGTATCGTCATCAATGGTTAAACACTTCTGCACCATTAACAAGTTATGAATACATCTCAGTTGCAGGAAAAATGAAAGTGTTCGAAGGTAATCAGTTCACAACAGAATTAACTTTTGAAGGAGTACTACCAGCCTTACCTGATGAAGGAGTTTATAATCCTGCAGATTTACTTGCAATGGTAAATGATATTGCAACAGAAACACTTCCATCAAGCGGTAATCTTGCAGGTACATACTGGAATGGAAAACTAATTGCACGCTTTGCTCATCTTGTAAATATTGCAGATCAGCTTGGTGCCATGACTGCGCGCGATCATTTTTTAACTCAGATTAAAACCAGGTTGCAGGATTGGTTTACCGCTGGCGGTTCGCAAAGTTATGTTTACAATTCTACATGGAAAACTTTAACAGGTTATCCATCAGAGTTTGGTGCAGATAATCAAATTAACGATCACAATTTTCATGCTGGTTATGCAATTATGGGTGCGGCAATAGTTGCGCAATATGATTCCGTTTGGGCAGCAAATGAAAACTGGGGCGGAATGGTTGAGCTGCTGATAAAAGATGGAAACAATTATGATCGTAACGATACACGATTTCCATTCCTTCGAGCACTTGATCCGTATGCAGGGCATTCGTGGGAATCAGGGCATGGTGATTTTGGTGATGGAAATAATGAGGAGTCAAGTTCTGAATCTATGAACTTTGCAACAGCAGTAATTTTATGGGGATCAATCACAAAACAAAATGATATTCGTGATCTGGGAATTTATCTTTACGCAACAGAACGAAGTGCCATCGAACAATATTGGTTTGATATTGATAACGAAGTTTTTCCAGCTCCATATCCTTACAAGGCATTAGGAATGGTTTGGGGAGCCAAAGGTGTGCACTCAACATGGTTTGGTGCTGATCCTGATTTTATACACGGCATTAACATGCTTCCGTTCAATGGCGGATCACTTTATCTTGGCCGTCATCCGGAATATGTTCAGGCAAATTATGATGAAGTAATTGAAGAGTTGAATGGTACGCAGGCAACCTGGAAAGATATTCTCTGGCAGTATTTGGCTTTGTCCGATCCGGCATCTGCAATGGCTTTATTCTTTGCTGATCCTAATTACATTCCTGAGGATGGGGAAACAAAAGCACACACATATCATTGGCTTGGCAATATGAAAAAGATGGGGCAGTTAGATATTTCAGTTACTGCAAATATTCCAACGTACTCAGTTTTGAAGAATAGTGCTGGAGAAAAAACATACATAGCCTATAATCCTTTTTCTGATTCTATCACAGTTCATTTTTCAGATGGATATTCAATGAATGTTCCTGCAAGAGAATTGAAATCGGTTAACACTTCATCTGCAAACACTAACGCACCAGTTGTAATTTTAGTTGCAGATAAAACATCGGGAAAAATTCCATTAACAATTAATTTTACAGGCAGCAGAAGTTTTGATAGAAATGGTTCACCACTTTCATTCGAGTGGAATTTTGGTGATGGAACAACTTCAACTGCAGTTGATACAAGTCATTTGTTTACAGTTCCGGGAACGTATGAAGTTATTCTCACCGTTACTAACCAGCAGCAGCTTTCATCAAAAGATAGTTTAACAATTACAGTAAATGGAAATGGAACTCCATATTCCGGAACACCTGTTTTAGTTCCTGCAACTATTCAGGCAGAAAATTTTGATAATGGTGGTGAAGGGGTTGCTTATCATGATGTTGATGCAAATAATATCGGTCTTACATATCGCCCGAATGAAGGCGTTGATATTGAACCGTCGAATGATCAGGGGTTTGATGTATACTGGATGGTAGCGGGTGAATGGCTTGAATATACAATTAATATTCCATCAGATACATTGTATAATATAATTCCATACGTTTCAACAGTCCCGGGTTTTGGAAATTTCCGAATCTTCATAAACAATGTTGATGTTAGCGGTAAACGACAAGTTTTAAATACAGGCGGATGGCAAAACTGGCAGCCTATTACAGTTTCTAATGTACCTCTGCAAGCTGGAGTTCAGATTTTAAGATTTGAGATTAATACAGACTATCCTTCAGAAATAGGCAATTGGTTATTCAGTTTAAATTATATCAAAGTAAATATCGCTGGCACTGTTGATGTTTCTGATAATGATTATATTCCAAGTACTTATTCGCTTTCACAGAATTATCCAAATCCATTTAATCCAACAACCACAATTAAATTCGATTTACCTGTAGATGGAATAATTACTTTAGAGATATATGATATACTTGGCAGAAAAATTTCAACACTGATAAATGAACATCGGCAGGCAGGAAGTTATGAACAGGTTTTTGATGCTTCATCGCTATCAAGCGGCGTTTATCTTTATCGCATAGCGATCCATTCGGATAAGCTTCAAGCTGGTGATTTTGTAGATTCTAAAAAATTGATTCTACTGAAATAAGAATTGCTCGAATTATCTTAAAAAAGAAAACCCTGATGTTAAAGCATCAGGGTTTCTTTTATAAAACGGTTTAAGGATTATTTTACTTTACCTTGATTAGCGACAGCAGCAGCAGCTTTTGCGATTTCCTCCTGATCACCTAGATAATAATGTTTAATCGGTTTTAAGTTTTCATCCAGCTCATACACTAAAGGAATACCGGTTGGAATGTTTAATTCAACAATTTCATTATCCGGAATGTTATCAAGATATTTTACTAAAGCACGCAAACTATTTCCATGTGCAGTAATTAAAACTTTTTTACCGGATTTTACCACTGGCGCAATTGTACCAAGCCAGTATGGCACAAAACGATCAACAGTATCTTTTAAACATTCTGTTAATGGTAGTTCATTTGCTGTAAGATCAGCATAACGCGGATCTTTACCTGGAAATCTGTTATCAGTTTTTTCAAGGGCAGGCGGCGGAGTATCATAGCTTCTTCTCCAAACTTTTACTTGATCTTCGCCAAACTTCTGTGCTGTTTCTGCTTTGTTTAATCCCTGCAATGCACCGTAATGTCTTTCGTTCAATCTCCAATGGCGGATAACAGGAATCCACATTAAATCTAATCCATCAAGAGTAAACCATAAAGTTCTGATTGCTCTTTTTAGAACAGAAGTATAAGCGATATCAAATTTGTATCCTTCTTTATGTAAAACTTCTCCGGCTTTTTTTGCTTCCGCTAAACCTTTTTCAGAAAGATCAACATCGGTCCAGCCGGTAAAACGGTTTTCCTGATTCCAGGTGCTTTCTCCATGACGTAATAAAACTACTTTGTACATTTATTTCTCCGATACTTTTTTAAGTGTTATTTCAAAATTGTTGTTCAAAAATAGGGAATGATGATTAGAAGTAAAATGGAATATAGTTGATGATAAATGAAAAAATAATCTCCGTGGTTCTCCGTGCAAAATCTCTGAGTTACTCCGTGAAATGACAAAATCAATAATTTTTACACAGAGAGCCACAGAGCAAACACGAAGAAACACAGAGAAAAAGCAATACAGCTATCGAATAATGAAACAGAAAATTATTTTTTGTTCAAAGCCGATTTAAGAATAATAAATCCAACTATTCCGGATAACAATGAACCAGTAAGAATTCCAACTTTAGAAATATTTAAAAGATCTGGTGAATTAAACGCTAGGTTTGCAATGAATAATGACATTGTAAATCCAATCCCAGCAAGAATAGAAGCAGCATAAATCTTTTTCCAGCTTACTCCCTCTGGCTCTGATGCAAGTTTTAATTTTACTGCAAGATAAGAGAATCCGAAAATTCCTATTTGTTTACCAATAAATAATCCAAGTATTATTCCAATACTTACCGGATGAGTTAATGCTGAAGAAAAGCCAGAACCAATTGTTACACCAGCATTTGCAAGTGCAAAAACCGGCATAATAAAAAATGAAACCCAGGGATGAAGTCCATGTTCAAATCTTTGTAATGGAGTTAAGATTTTCTCACAATTATTTTCTATCTGATCAACAATGGTTAATCTTTCTGAGTTTGTTAATACATTTTCCCCGTGCTCACCCGCATTATTAAAATCTTTTAACAACGATTCAGTTTCATTTTTAAATTTCTTCGTATTTATTCTTGATGAAACCGGAATTGTAAATGCAAGTAAAACTCCGGCTACAGTTGCGTGCACCCCGGATTTTAGAAACGCCAGCCAAAGTGCAATTCCAACTAGTGTATAAACTAATAAATTTCTAACACCCATTTTGTTCATTGCGATTAGCAAAACTATTAATCCCGCACCAATTAGTAAACTTGTATATGAAATATTAGATGTATAAAAAATTGCAATTACTAAAACAGCGCCAAGATCATCCACTATTGCAAGAGCAAGAATAAAAATCTTTAGTGCAAGCGGAACTCTATTTCCAAGTAGAGCAAGTATTCCAACAACAAAAGCGATATCAGTTGCCATTGGTATTCCCCAGCCGGATGAACCTTCACTGCCCAAATTAAAAATTGTATAGATAAGTGCTGGAAATATCATTCCGCCTAAAGCAGCGGCAATTGGCAACGCAGCTTTCTTTGCTGAGGATAATTCACCAACAAGCATTTCTCGTTTTATTTCCAATCCAACGACAAAGAAAAATATTACCATTAAGCCATCGTTAATCCAATGATGCAGGGAGTAATTTAATCCGATGCCCCCGATATCTAATTTAATATAAGTATGCCATAAGTGATAATATGATTCTGAAAACGGAGAATTAGCCCAGGCTAGCGCAATAACAGTAGCTATGATTAATAATATTCCGCCGGATGCTTGCTGATGCAGAAATTCCTGAATCGGGTATGTTAATTTTTCTATCGGGGTTCTATTTAATTTTTTTTCCATATAATTCTCATTTTAAAGACAGTGATGAAAGTTTGATGTTTTTCTAACAAGAAACTTTTAAATATAGTTTCAAACAATGTTTTCTTTAGAAATTTTTAGTTGTACGCTTTTAATTTTGTCATCCATTGATTGTTCTCGATCAGTTCTTGTTCCAACTCTTAATGTTGAAGATATTCTTGGAGCCCCCATTTCGTGAACTCGCTCATGGCATTTTTTTACAGCAGCAAATACTTCATCCCATTCACCTTCAATGTTGGTTCCGTATGCATGCAGCATTGATTTTAATCCGGCGTTTTTTATAATTTTTTCACATTCTGCAATGTATTCTGAAACAGACAATCCAACTCCAATAGGAACAACGCAAAGATCTACTATTACTTTCATAGTCATTTCCTTCGATTTTAAAATCCAATATAATATTAAAAAATTATTTTGTAAAAGATTTGTTAGATAGTTATACAGAGTTAGAGCAGATTAAAAGACTTTAATAGTAAGATCCCAAGCGAAATTGTAAATACCGAGCCAAGAGTAGTAATCATAATTATATTACCCGCTAGTTTAGAATTTGCACCCATCACATCAGCCATAACAAAACTTGCGATAGCTGTGGGGCAGGCAAAAACAATAAACATAATTCCCAGATTATCATGTCTATATCCTAAGAGTATTGCAATAAATGTTAGAATAAGCGGAAGCACTACAATCTTAATTATTGATGATGAGAACGCTAAAGTTGAAGCTCTTTTAAGATTTTCGATATTTAATGAACCGCCTATTCCAACGAGCGCTAATGGCAAAGCAAGATCTGCAAGATAATTACCGGTCGAGATAAACATTTCCGGTAATCGTATTTTGAAGAAAGAAAAGGGAAGTGCAAAAATAACAGCAAGAATTAGAGGATTAAATAATATTTCAATCAACATTGATTTGAAATTTAATTTTCCCTGTTGCTTTGGAACCGTGAGTACAATTACTGCAAGTACATTGTAAACCGGAAGTAGAAATGCCAGTATTAATGTTGCTTTTCCAAGAGCATCATCTCCAAATAAATTTGATATTAGTGCAAGACCAACAATTGCATAATTACCTCTGAATGAGCCTTGTATAAAAGCGCTTTTATCTTCAGCATTTTTAATATATGGAATTGTGCCAATCCAGATGAGCAGATAAGTAATGAATGTGGCAGAAGTAATAAAAACTATTTGCTCAACTTCAAAAACTTGTGATAGATCTAGTGTGGAAATTTCTAAAAATATAAAAACGGGAAGGGATATCCGGAAAACAAATCTAGAAGTTACATCAACAAAAACTTCGTTTATAATTTTTCTTTTTTTTGCAAAGTACCCAACAGCGATGATCAAAAATACCGGCGCTACTATGTTTGCCGTAAAAACTATATTATCAAACAACTTGCTTACCTAGTTATAAATTATACTTTTAGTGAATCGATAAGTGATCTAAACTTTTCTGGAACAGCTACTAATTTGTTAGACTGATAATCAAAAAAAGCTATTCCTGTTTTAGCGCGAGCAATTTCTTTTCCCGTTGCTTTATTAGTTATCTTAAAAAAGAAATCACATCCGTTCTTTATAAAATTATCAACCGTTACTTCAAATAATAAAATATCTCCGTGATAACCCTGAGATTTATATTGAAGTGCCGCATCAAACATAATTATTCCGGCACCACAAGTATCAACTTCTGAGTAATTCCAATTTTTCAAAAATAAAATTCTTGCTTCGTGCACCATTGAAAGTATTGAATCATTGCTAAGATGTCCTGCAAAGTTTACATCATAAACTCTAACAGAAATTTCTGTGGCGAAAACAAATTTTTGTGGTAAATCGATTTTAATTCGTTGCATTGTATTCTTTATTAAAATTGTATATGACAAAATATAGAAAAGAATTAAATCTTTTTAAGGTGAAGAAGAGCAAGTTATACTAATTGATAAACTGTAATTGATTCAGTTATTCCTTTAATAATTACGTCCTTATGATATTTTGGTTCTTCAGCCAAGGTTATGCGTTTGTACACATTATCTGAAATTAAAATAACAGAATTCAGTTCTTTGTTAATTTGTTCAAGTCGTGCTGCAATAATTACGGGCTGCCCAGTTACCGAATATTGCTTTCGTTCACTTGTTCCGACATTTCCCGTTACAACTTCTCCAGCATTTATTCCGATTCTAATTACTGTTTCAGGAATCAATCCGGCTTCATTTCTTCTATTAAGTTCTTTATTAATTTCTAACGCTGCATTTACAGCAAGCTGGCAATCATTTTCATGTTCGATAGGAGCCCCAAATATTGCCATCAATCCATCGCCCATAATCTGAGTTACAATTCCTTTGTTCTCGTTAATTATCTCAATTATGAATGAGAATACATTGTTCTGATAAGCGATAATTTCTTCAGGCGATTTATTTTGTGCAAAGATTGAAAAATTTCTTATATCCAAAAACATTATTGCAGCAAATCTAACTCTGCTCTGGATTTCGTATCTATTTTCAACCAGCTCATTAACAATTTCTATCGAGATCTGCTGTCCGAAAAGTTTTTGTATTTCATTTCTTTCTTCTCTCACTTTGTAATGCTTTAACAACCCTTTTTTTATTTGATTAGTTATAAGTCCGGCTGTGTGACCTGATATAAAAAATAATGCTGCATTTCCGATATAAGAAGGGAAAAACGATACTGCACTAATAAATTCATCTGTAAAAGGTTTTGTGCTTAAGAACCAGGCAATTGCCAGGTATTGCAAAGCTGCAATTGTTCCGGTAAAAACACAAAGTTTAAAATCAAGTTCAAGAGATGAAAGCATTATAATCAAAAAGTATAGCAGCGCTAGCGGTGTAAATAAAGGATAAACTGAAGGCAGTTGAAAGGAGTATAAAATAAGTATAACACTTGGAATACTAATTTCAATAAATGCATTTACGTATCTTATTATTATAAATGCTTTAACACCAAATCGATTCCAACGTTTGACAGCACGACTTACAAACAACGCTCTTACAAATATCGCTCCAAGAACCAGCAATGTTAGTTCAATTATTATTGGGAAATGAGAAATATCCTTGAATTGTTTGTTGAAAACAATAGAAAGCAATAATACTAATACAATTAAAAATCCAATTATACCGGCAAGTACCTTGGATCTAAAACTTTCGTTTGATATTATTTCTTCAGAAAATAATTCTTCAAAAAGTTGTGTGGTGTTTTTAATCATTAATAAAAAATATTTATTTCAAAGAAAAATAAAATCAGACAGTGTAATCTACTAAACAGTTTTTTTATACTTAAATATTGCCAAACCATTAAATACAATTGCAAAACCAGTTACTATTAAAAAATGATATCGCAAATCCCAAAAGCTACTGCCTTTTAGTACAAGCATTCTCATTACTTCTATGAGATAACTTACTGGATTGATATATGTTAAATATCTTGCCCAATCTGGCATGTTTTCTGTTGGTGAAAATAACCCGCCAAGAAGAATAAAAACCAGCATAAAAAAGTAAGCTATAAACATAGCTTGTTGTTGTGTATCCGCATAAATAGAAGTAAGTAACCCAAAACCAAGCAACGCAATTAAATATACACCGGCAAAAAGATATCCAACCCAAAAACTTCCTGCCGGATAGATTCCGTAAATAATAAAACTTATAATAAATCCAATTGTCATTACAAGCAGTCCAAGTACCCAAAATGGAATTAGTTTACTTAAAATGAATTGATATTTTTTAATTGGTGATACATTTAATTGTTCAATAGTTCCGATCTCTTTTTCCTTTACAATATTAAGCGAGGACATTAAATATCCAACTAATGTAACCAACAAAGCTAATACGCCAGGAACAATAAAGTCTTTGTAGTTCATTAGTTGATTGAACCAGTTTGAGTTAGTAATTTCAATTACAGGTATCTGACTTAATCTTGATTGCGGGAGCCACTCAACTCTTACATCATTATTAAAATCTTTAACAATTGAATTTGCATACGCAACAGCCAGTCCGGCAGTTTGTCCGCTTATTGCATTAGCAGAAAACATAATTATAGACTCATTTTGTCTTATTACATCTTTCTCAAATCCTTCAGGAATTTCCACAATCAAATCCGCTTCATCATTTTCAACTTTGTCTAATGCTTGTTTATAAGTGTTTGAATAATCTGTAAGTAAAAAATATCCAGATGCAGTAAATTTATTAATTAGCTTGCGCGAATATTCTGAATAATCATGATCAACTACGCTTAGCGTAATATTTTTTATTTCGTATGTTGCAGCGTAAGGAAGTAAAATCAACTGTATTACAGGTAATGCAAAAATCATTCTTAGAATTAATTTGTTTCTAAATATTTGAAGAAATTCTTTTCTTAGTAAAAACTTTAATATTCTCATCACAACCTGATTTTAAATCTTTTAATACTGATTGTTAAAAACACAGCAGTCATCGCAACAATGATTAAAAGTTCCTGCCAGATTTGTGTAAAACCAATTCCCTTAATCATTACACCTTTTACAATTATGATGTACCACTTTGCAGGAACAAAATTAGAAAGTACCTGCAATATTGTTGGCATATTTGCGATTGGGAAAGCATAACCGCTTAACATTACAACCGGAAGCATTAGTCCAAGCAGTGATATTAACATTGCCGCTTGCTGTGTATCTGTAATTGTTGAAATTAGTATTCCAAGTGACAACGCACAAAAAATGTAAATAATTGTTGAGCCAATTAGTAATAACAAACTTCCCTCGATTGGAAGACCAAGTACAAATACACTAAGTAATAAAATAGTTGCAACATTTATTAAAGATATTACAAAATATGGAATCACTTTGCTTATAACTACAAGCCATGGTTTCATCGGTGATACAAGAAGTATTTCCATTGTACCGAGTTCTTTTTCTTTTACAATCGCAATAGAAGTCATCATTGCAGAAATAAGCAGAAGTATCATTCCCATTACACCAGGTACAGAAGAATAAGCACCTTTAAGCTGTGGATTGTATAGCATTCGCATTTCTGTATTGATTACATAAGGTAATTTATTTTGTTGATTCATTTCGTTTTGATAATCCATAACAATTGAACTAACATAATTTGTAAGCGTTGTTGCCTGGTTTGGATCCGTTGCGTCTGCAATGATTTGGAGTTGAGATTTGTTTGAGTGTGCTAATTCATTTTGAAAGTTTTGTTGAAAGATAATTGCAAGTTTTATTTTTCCTGTTTTGAAAGCATTTTCAATTTGGTCACTTTTTGAAATTGTTCTGTCAATATCAAAATACTGTGAGCTTTCAATTTTGGTAATAATATTTTGTGTTACTTCATCTTTAGAATTATCGAGGATTGCAATATTTGCATTTCTCACTTCGGTCGTGATCGCAAATCCAAAAATAAGTAATTGAACAATCGGCAATCCAATCAGAACAAGCATAGAACGCGTATCGCGCAAAATGTGATGAAATTCTTTTTTTACAAAAGTGATTAACTGTTTCATTAATAATTATTCTCCACGTTTGGCACCACGAGCAAGCATTAAAAAAACTTCATCCATTGATTCAGCATTATATTTTGATCTTAAGTTTGCCGGGGAATCAAGAGCCTGAATTACACCATCAACCATTATTGAAACACGATCACAATATTCTGCTTCCTCCATATAATGCGTAGTTACAAAAACCGTAATGCCGTTGTGTGCCGCTTCGTAAATCATATCCCAGAATTGTCTTCGTGTAATCGGGTCAACGCCTCCAGTCGGTTCATCAAGAAAAACTATTTTTGGTTGATGAAAAATTGCTATACTGAATGCAAGTTTTTGTTTCCATCCAAGTGGAAGTGAAGCAACTAGTTTATCAGCTTCATTATTTAACCCAAGTTTGTTTATAAGTTCTTCACTTTTGGATTTTATTTCTTTATCGCTCAATCCGTATATGCCGCCAAAAAGTTGTATGTTCTCTTTGATTGTTAAATCTTCATACAAAGAAAACTTCTGGCTCATATAACCAATACTTTTTTTGATTTGTTCAGTCTGTTTGTAAACATCAAATCCTGCAATTGTTGCATTGCCGCTGGTGGGATTTGAAATCCCAATTAGCATTTTCATCGCAGTAGTTTTACCTGCACCATTTGCACCAAGAAAACCAAAAATCTCGCCTTTATAAACTTCAAAAGTGATTTCCTTTGTTGCAATAAAATCGCCAAACTTTTTTGTAAGCTTATCGGTTTTAATAACTATTTCGTTTTCAGTTATCATATTATTTCATTAATTCCATAAAGCAATCTTCAATTTCCGGTTTGATAATTTTTATAGTTGCTTCTGCATGTCCGGCTTTGATCAAATAATTTTCTAAATCCAAAATACCCATTGTATCATCCTTTAAAGTAAGGTGATGATTTTCCCCAAATCCAAAACAGCTTTCAGTATTTTCAAACGATCTAAGATCATTTAAAAGCTTAAACATATTTTCTGAGTGAACAGCAAATAGTTTCTTTTCAAAATTATTAACAATGTTTTGTGGAGTATCAATTTTTAAAATCTTACCAGTTTGAATTAATGCAATTCTATCGCAAAGCTTCGCTTCATCCATATATGGAGTTGATACTAAAATTGTTATACCCTGATCTTTTAATCTTTTTAACATTTCCCAAAATTCTTTTCGTGAGACCGGATCAACTCCTGTTGTTGGTTCATCGAGAAAAAGTATTTTTGGTTTGTGTATTAGTGCACAGCTTAACGCAAGCTTTTGTTTCATTCCACCGCTTAATTTTCCAGCTCGACGAGTTTTAAATGGTTCGAGTTGTTTATAAATGTCTGATATTAGATCATAATTCTCTTGAATAGTTGTATTGAAAATCGTTGCAAAGAAATTAAGATTTTCTTCAACTGTTAAATCCTGGTAAAGTGAAAATCTTCCTGGCATATATCCAACAATATCACGGATTGCTTTCCAATCTTTTATAACATCAAAACCAAGAACAGTTACATTACCTTTATCAGCAAGTAAAAGCGTTACTAAAATTCTAAAGATAGAAGTTTTACCTGCGCCATCAGGTCCAATTAAACCAAAGAGTTCACCTTCACTAACAGAAAATGAAACATCATCAACTGCGGTAACAATAGTTTTTCCGCTGGAATATGTTTTTGTAAGATTATTTAATTCAATCGCATTCATAAAATTAAAATTTAACTTCTCCGTACATACCGATCTTTAAATAACCGTCGTTTATTACTTTTACTTTTATGGCATAAACAAGATTTGCACGCTCATCTTTTGTTTGAATTGTTTTTGGAGTGAACTCAGCTTTTGAGGAAACCCAGTAAATTTCTCCGCTCATTTCTTTTTGATCGCCTTCACCTTTATCCACAAACACTTTTACTTTCTGTCCTAATTTTATTTCACCAAGCTGATCACCGTTAACATAAGCTCTTAAAGTCATTTCAGATAAGTTTGCAATTTTGTAAAGCGCTTTTCCATTTGAAGTTACTTCGTTTAATTTTGCGTAACGGGTAAGCACTGTTCCATCAACGGGATTTATTATGTAGCTCTTTTTTATTTGATCTTCAATTTGTTCAATCTGAGCAGTTAACGGAAGAGTTTCACTTTGCAAACCTTGCTTTGTAATAGTTAAGCTGGATTTTGTAGCGTTGTATTGCTTGCGTAAAACATCAAGTTGAGAATTAATGTCATCAAGTTGTTTTGTAGTTGCAGCATTTGATTTTACAAGATTATTAATTCTTGTTTGCTCTGTTTCAGCAGTTTCAATTTGCTTTTGTAATGATGCAAGTTGTGTTGCAATATCGGGCTGCTTACTTAATACAGCTTTTACTGATGCTAATAGTTGTTTTTTCTTTAGATGAAGTTGTGTTGTATCAACAACGCCAACAATATCATTTAGTTTCAAATTCATACCTTCTTCAACCTTAAACATTACAAGCTTGCCCATTGCTTCGGATGAAACAATAATTTCTTCCGATTCAAAAGTTCCAGTTGCATCAAAATCACCATCGCCATTTGAACATGCAAATAAAAATGTTAAGCTTAAGATAAAAGCAATAATTAATAATTTGTTTTTCATAGTATTCTCTTATTAAAAATTAATTTCCGGTTGTAATTTTATAATTATACTCAGCGAGTAATAATTGGATTTCGTGAATTGCAAGATTTTGAAGCGCAGCATCTTCAGCATTTAGCTCTCTAATAAAATCGTTAGAAGTTATTACTCCATTTTCAAGTTTAGCTTTTGCGGATTCTTTGATTGAAGTTCTGAGAGTAATTATTTCTTTATCAACGTTTACTAGTTGTTTAAGTTTTTCAACTTCCTGCAACTGCTGCCTGATAGAAATATTTGTATTCAGTAAAAATGTTTGTTTCTGTGTTTCAATAATATTTTTATTGATTTCATTAATCTCGCTCTCATTTCCGAAGCTATATAGATTTGATAATGGCCATGATAATCTTGCCCCGGCAATGTAGTACCAATCAAATTCGTTAACCAACATATTTAAAGTTGGTTTGCCATATCCACCTTGAAAAAACAAACTTGCTTTTGGTAAGATTTTAGAAGTTGATAATCCATCCTGGTTTTCAATCATGTTTTGCTGCGACGAATATAATTTTAGTTCAGGCCGATTTATCTCAACTTCGGATTTTAAACTAGTTGATACTGGTTGAATGAGTTTTGTTGATTGATTTAATTGTTGGTTAATCAACAAACCGAGCATATCTAAATACGCAATACGCGAAGAATTCAATTCAATTTCTTTTTGATTTGTTTTTAATAGTTCAGCCTTCAAAACATCAACATCTGATTTCATTGCAGTACCGTTTTCTAAAGCCGCAGTAAGTTTTGAAATGCTTGCGTTCAAATCATTCCTAATAAAACTTATTTGAACCAGTTGAGCATCAAGTAAAAGAACTCCAAAATAAATTTGATTAACTCTTTCTTTAACCTTAATTAACTCAACTTCAAGTTTTTGATTATCAATTTCTGCAATGGATTGCTGGATGCCGGATTGCGAACTCATTATTCCGCCATCGTAAATAGTTTGGGTTACATCCGCATAAACTTTGTACTGATCTTTTGTCAGCTTATCGATAGACATTCCCGGAATTGAAATTGGCAGGGAAGTAACATCAGATTGATAAGTTGCCTGGCCGCTAATTGTTATCTGAGGAAAATATCCGTTCCATACATTGCTTACGTTGTAATCTTTACTTTTGGCAATATATTCTTTTTGCAAAATGAGAGGATAATTTTCTCGTGATTTTGTATAGCATTCATCAAGTGTGAGTGTAGTTTGCGGTTTTAATATTCCAACACTTGTAAAAACGATTGCAATGATGATAAATCTTTTCATATTAAATCTTATTTATTGTCTTATTAAAAACTTTTTTACCTTTTTCAGTTAAGATTCCACCAATAATAATTTTAAATGTGAATCGTGCACCTTCAACGATTGAGAAACTATTATTTAAAATAAAATCAGGATTAACAATTGATCTAACAGATATGACCAAAATCGTCATTATAATAGATGTTGGATAATCAATAAATAAACCTTCTTGCTTTCCTTGTTCAATTACCTTTGTAATATTTTCAAACATCATTTTTGTGCGGAATCTATCAATCTCATTCCATATTTCCGGAAAATGCTTTTTCATTTCTTCCATTCTTTTGTTTGAGATTTTGTCGGCTGCACTTGCAAGTATGTTTATTAGTTCTGCTAACTTTTCAATTGCATTTTTATCTGAGTTTAATGCAGGTAAAATTTTACTTTTCATCCGACCCATAAAATGCCTGGCTATTGCCATTACAAGATCTTCTTTTGAAGGGAAAAACTTGTAAATCGTTTTTTTGCTCATCCCAAGTTCAGATGCAACTTCATCCATAGTGGTTTTGTAAAAACCTTCTTTAAAAAGCTTGTCCTCTATTTGCTCAATTATTTGTTCTTGCATTTCAGAATTCCTTAAGGAAACTATATTCGTATTTTTGGTTTCCAAACTAAACTTTTATTCTGCATTTGTCAAGAATTATTTTTTCAAAATTTTATTTAAGTATTAGCAATCACAAATTTGGCTAATAAAATAAATCTTAATAATATTGTCTATCATTTAATAAATATTTGAGGGTTACATGAGAACGGTATTTATTATCTCTATTCTTTTTCTTTTTTCAAACATTTCCTTTCCGCAAGAACAAATTGAAACAAATATTGAAAGTGCGGTGCAAAATGCCAAAAAAGGTGTTTACTGGGCTTTATCCAATATTCCTGTTAAGAAAGCTAAGATTGAAAAATCAATTGTTAATGAAGATAAGCTTTTAGCAAGGGTAAAAGTTGCAAAGGAACTTAATGGTGTTCGAGTTGAATCAACTGGGTATTATCAAACGAATGAAGTCACGATTGTTCTTTATCGTTCAAGAGATAGTTTGGTTAGGGATGGTTACATCAAAAAGGGTGATCTTGAATCCTACTCTGAAGAAGATTAAACAATAATTAATTTTCGTAACATCTTGACTTAGTAAACTTTTTTTTGTAATTCTGTAACGGTTATTACATCAACTAATCATTTTGTAATTAGAGTTACAGATGCACAATCAAAGATTAATAGATCTTTTCTTAGAAGTTGCAAGAATCAATGCTCTTTCTGGCAACGAAAAATCTCTCGCTGAATACATTAAATCTTTTCTGACCCAATATGGATATCATGTAAACGAAGATAATTCTCAAAGTGCCACAAACAGTAATACTGGAAATCTGATTTGCAAAATTGGTAGTGGCGGTGATTATATGCTGTTATCACATATGGATACAGCAAGACCCACAGAACATGTTAAACCAATTATTCTTGAAGATAAAATAACTTCTTCCGGCGATACTGTTCTTGGAGTTGATAATCGTGCAGGAGTAGCTGTTTTGCTTTACACTTTAGAAAAAATTGCACTAGAAAAAATTCCTGTTAAAGATTTTACAGTTGCCTTTACAACTTGTGAAGAAACAACATTGTTTGGATCAAAAAATCTTGGAGTAAATGGAGAGATTAAACACGGATTTATTTTTGATTCGGGTTATAGACCAGGAAGTTTTATTTATTCAGCTTGCGGTGCTATTGGATTAACAATTAAAATTGTTGGTAAAGCATCGCACTCTGGAATTTCTCCTGAAAAAGGAATCAATTCAATGCAGGTTGCTGCAAAAGCAATCAGTCAATTACCACTCGGCAGAATTGATGAAGAAACAACCATGAACATTGGTTTACTAAAAAGTGGTTCTGCTGTAAATGTTATTCCCGAACTTACAGAACTTGAAGGCGAAGTTAGATCATTCAATCTAAAAAAGGCTGAGGATAATTTTAATTTACTTGTAAACATTTTCAAATTTGAAGCAGAAAAAGTTGGAGCAAAAGTTGAGATAAATTATTTCTGGGACTTTTTGCCTTATACNNGAACCAACACCAAAAATATCTCTCGGCGGAAGTGATGCTAACTCACTTAACGGAAGAGGAATTGAATCAGTAAATCTTGGTATCGGTGCACAAAATCCGCACTCGAATGAAGAGTTTATCTACATTGAAGATTTAATTAATTCAGCTAAAATTGCATTAGAACTTGTTAAGAAAGATTAAATAATATGAAAAAACTTTTACTGTTTATTCTTGCAATAATTTTAATTTCAATCAATGCAAACCTTGCACAAACAAAAGGTAAGTTAGTTATTGTTGGTGGAGAACAAACAAATGATATCGTAAAAAAATATGTTGAACTAGCCGGCGGATGTGATGCAAAAATAATTGTTATCCCTAATGCAGGTTCAGAGCCTAAATATTGGAGTGAAGTTCAGGTTAAAGAATTTACAGATCTTGGTGCTCAGGCTGAGTATCTTTTATTTACCAGACAAACTGCTGATGATGAAGTGAATCTAAAAAAGATGGACTGGGCAAATGCAGTATTCTTTTTAGGTGGAGATCAAAGTGATCTTGCAAGAGATATGCTTGGAACAAAATTACTTGAAAAAGTTTTTGGTATTTATAATAATGGTGGTGTTGTCGGCGGCTCAAGTGCCGGTGCTGCAATTATGAGTGAAGTTATGATTACTGGTAATGAGTTGATTAACAAAGATTCAACTGTTTCATTCGTTACAATTGAAAAAGGAAATGTTGAAGTTAAAACTGGTTTTGGATTTTTAAAAAATGCAATTGTTGATCAACATTTTTTAAAACGTAAAAGGCACAATAGAACAATAGCTTCTTTAATTGAACATCCAAATTTATTTGGAATTGCAATTGATGAATCAACAGGCATAATTGTTTACCCCGATGAAACATTTGAAGTGATTGGCAGTTACCAGGTACTTGTGTATGATCCTATTGATGGGGATAATATTCGTGAAGATAAAAATGGTAATCTTGGAATTTCTGATATGAGACTTCAAATTTTAATAAGTGGTGATAAGTTTGATATGAAAACAAGAAAAGTAATTAAATGACCGAAACAAAAAGGAAATTTAAGTTTAAGGTTCCAAACACTTACTTGTTAATATTTTCGTTGCTTGTACTGATAGCTGCGATGACATGGATAATTCCAGGCGGACAATATGAGCGTACCGTTGTTGATGGAAAGCAAGTGGTTGTGCAGAATTCGTTTAAGTATATTGAAAATGAACCTCAAGGAATTTTTGATCTATTTATGTCTCCACTTAAAGGTTTTTCTGATCCCCAAGGAGCATTGATTATTGGCTTTATACTACTTGTTGGCGGTTCATTTAATGTTCTTGCAAAAACTAATGCAATAAATTCTCTCATTCATAAACTTGCAAGAGCGCACAAAGATTCTAAACTTCTTCAAAAACTTTTCATTCCTGTTTTGATGTTAATGTTTTCTCTTGGTGGAGCAACATTTGGGATGAATGAAGAAATAATTCCGTTTGTATTGATTATAGTTCCAATCTGTCTTGCTCTTGGCTATGATTCAATTGTTGGTGTTGCAATTCCATTAGTTGGTGCGCATATTGGTTTTGCTAGTGCTTTCTTAAATCCATTTAATGTTGGTATTGCACAGGGCATCGCAGATGTTCCATTGTTTTCGGGAATTGGTTACAGACTAATTAGTTGGTCAATCTCAACATTTGTTGCGATATTATTTCTTTTATGGTATGTAAAAAGATTGTCAAAGAATCCAAAGATTAGTCCAACTTATGAATTTGATGAAGAGAGAAGAAAGAATGAAAATATTAATGGAGTTTATGAAAACGAAAGCGAGTTAACAACAAAACATAAAGCTGTGTTATTAACTTTTGCTTTATCTCTTGTATTAATTGTAGTTGGTGTAATAAAACTTGGCTGGTATATTGAAGAAATTTCTGCAGCATTTTTTATTATGGGAATTATTGTTGGAATTATTGGCGGATTAAAAGTTGATGAATTCACTAAAGCATTTATTGAAGGCGCAAAAGATTTAGTGGGAACAGCATTAATAGTTGCTCTTGCTCGTGCAACATTAGTCATCTCACGTGATGGACAAATTATTGATACGGTTCTTTATGGACTATCACCGTACATTCAATCATCATCGCCAATTTTTGCATCACAAAAAATGTTTATGGTTCAGGCTGTAATAAATTTCTTTGTACATTCCGGTAGTGGGCAAGCAGCGCTTACAATGCCAATTATGGCTCCGCTTTCAGATCTTGCTGGTGTCTCAAGACAAACTGCAATCTTAGCATTTCAATTTGGAGAGTACACAAATATTATAATACCTACATCTGCTGTAACAATGGGTGCGTTATCGATGGCGAAAGTTCCCTGGGAAAAATGGGCAAAGTGGGTTTTACCTTTAATGATAATTTTATTTGTATTAGGATTTATTTTGTTAATTCCACCAAATCTTTTTGGCTGGCAATAAGTTTTTAATTAATAAATGTTCAATCATTAAATAAAAGGTGTGTTATGAAAAAACTATTACTTTTGGGAGTAACAGTTCTAACGTTTGTTTTTGCCAATAAAACAAATGCACAAGTTGATATCTATCTTGATAATCTTAATGTTTATGTTACTGAATATGGCAGAGTTGCACTTTATTCATTACCTGATACCATTCGTCAGGTATACAGAACAGCATTATTAGTTGGCACTGGACCTGACGCAGTGTTTGATTTGATATGGGATCTTGAAGTGGAAGAGCCGACAACTTTATTATCAACACCCTCTTTTGGTGACTATGAGGTTTATGGAAGCTATAATAACGATTACTCTGGTGCCCCACCTAATGTACTAGAGAAAGAAAATGTTTATTGCTGGCAAAACATTAATGCTGTTTTAATCAAATACACAGTTATCAATCGAGAGGCAACAAGTATTGATGCAATTAATGGATGGGAATTTTTACCAAGAATTGAAAATAGCAGGAGTGGTGGAGATACTGTTACATATTATACACAAAGTAAAATACTTTCTGTAAAAAATAATAAAGCTGTAGGATTTAAGGTATTATCTGAAGAATTGAAATCAGTTGGATCATTCTATTACTTTACTGATTATGAGACCGATTCGTTATTCTGGAGTTGGTTGAGTTATAATTCGTTTGATACATTATTTATT
>CXWK01034529.1_pt1 | contig 25146 bp, 26 predicted proteins | sample 590851 | NCBI WGS metagenome assembly CXWK01 (sample SAMEA3498364, study PRJEB10139) | wastewater metagenome | biome: wastewater treatment plant; material: activated sludge | place: Denmark | collected 2014-08-01
GATCCGGAACCGGTCACGGTGAATATCAGCAACGACCCCGCGAGCGTCAAGACCAATATCAAAACCCTGGTGACTGCCTATAACGACATCGTGAAGTTCGTCAACGATCGGACCGGGTACGACATCACGACGAAGACCGGCGGGATCTTCTTTAACGAGAGCACGGCGAAAAACGTCTTGAGCCAGTTGCGTACGGCCATCTCCGGAGAGGTCAGTGAACTCTCCACCTATAAGTCGCTTGGCGCGGTCGGATTTAAAACGGAACGAGACGGGACACTCACTATTGATGACGCCAAGTTAGACTCGGCGATGGCGAGCAACTATGTCGCCACACGGGCCTTGTTTGTGACGCAGACGACCTCGAGCGGCATTGCAGACCGTATCGTGAAAGCGGTCGATTTCCTCGACAGCGTCGACAGCGGCGCCTTCACGGTTCGAAAAAACTCCATCACCAGCCAGATCAGCAGACTCACCGATCAAATCGGCCGCAAGGAAGATATCGCCTCGCAATATGAGGAGCGGCTGCGACTTCAATTCGCCTCATTGGATGGATTGTTACAGAAACTACAATCACAAACCAGCGCCCTTCAGGCGCTCAGATAAGTTATAAGGTCATTATGATCGCCACCGCCGCGAACGCCTATCAACAGACTCAAGTCATGACCGCCAGCCGGGTGCAACTGATCGTGCTGCTGTACGATTCCGCGATTCAATCGATGGAGCTGGCCCGGGAAGCCATTCTGACGAACCACTACAAGGACAAGGCCCGTTTTCTCGATCGCAGTATCGCGATTGTCGGGGAACTGTCCAGCGTCCTGGACTTCGAGCGAGGCGGGGAGATCGCGGTCTCGTTGCACCGGTTGTATGACTACATGGTGCAGCAGTGTATCCAGGCCAACCTTCGGCACAACGGCAAGCACCTGGACGGCCCGATTCGCTGCCTGACGACACTACGAGAAGGTTGGCACGTTGTTGCGAGGCAAGAAGCGGTGGCGCATGTCGGCAGCTAGTTCACTCGATACCGATCCTCTCCACGATCACCCCTCCATCGAACGGCTCACCATTCAAGCTCTGGAGGCTGCCCGGGCCGGCGACTGGGATCAAGTCGACGCCTGCTATAGCGCGCGCGGAATCAGGCTGGCCGCCTGCGAACTCGATCGCACAGTCGCGCAACAACTGCTGCGCATGGATGAAGAAGTTCGCGCGGCCATCCTGGTGGCGCAGGCAGGAATATCCGGCCAATTGGCCGATGCCGCTCAAGTGAAACGACACCTGCGCCAATTACGTGAAAGTAGCGGACAACTGGCTTCCGAACGTGTCACGATAGATCGTGAAGCCTGACGCGCTTGAGCCCGGGCGACATGCCTCGGTCGTGTTCCTTCACCGCAGAGGTTCGGTATGACTCCGTCACATGACCGGTTTCGTCAGGCCCCCCACACCGATAGCAAGAATGAAGAGCGTCGCGAATGGTTGCGCATCGAAGATCGCTTGCTACTCGAGTACCGTCGTTTCGACGAACCGGCCGAAGCCATGAACGCCCATCTCCCTCCGGCGACAGAAGATACGATCGCCACGGCCGTGTCGAAACCGACGATTGATCTGCTGGTCCGGGCAGGGGAGACGTTTGCAGGCTCGCCGTTATTACCCTGGGTCTCCAAAATCGACTGGATGCTGGAGACGATTCTCAAGTCCCTCGTGAAAAGTCATCCCGGGAGCGTCGCCATCGCACGGCTGACCGATGTCGATATCAGCGCCGGCGGGCTGGGCTTCGATACCCCGCGTCGGTTTCAGGCGGATGATCTGTTGGTGCTGAAAGTGATCCTGCCGCCGTTCAGCATGATCGAGGCGACGGCCCGCATCATTCGAGTGACTCCGGCCGAAAAGGAAACGACCGGGTTTCATGTCGCCACACAGTTTGTCGAATTGGGCGGGGACGAGCAGGAGCTGATTATCCGGCATATTCTGCAGGTGCAAGCCGAACGGCTGCGGGCAAGACAAGCGGCACACTAACGGCCGTATCGCGGCGCTTCGCGATGAACCTGCATCTGGTAGTTTCCGGAGGTTATGCAGCCTGTTCAGGCGCCGGAGCGGTCTCAGTCGGGATCGTGACCGGGCGAGCTACCAGGGTGAGCAGGGTCTGAGCCGCTTTCTCGAGGGCCAGCGCTGCGGGTGCCGTGGGTTCAAATTCGACGACCGGAAGATAACTACGCACGGCACGTGTCATCGCCGGATCATCCGGAATCTCCCCCAGCATCATCAGATCCCCGCCGACGTATTCCTGCAACAGTTTCTTCAACTGCAGTACATTCACACGCGACTTTCCAGACACCCGATTCACGATCAGATAGGGGTGAAATCCACGGAGTGTCCGGCTGGCGGTCTCCTTGGCGTTGGGATCGGTTTCGCTGACCGCCTGGATGACCTCGTCGATACTGCAGAAATCCCGATCAGAGAGGGTCTCGGCGACGGCATCTCGCGAGAGGAAGGCCGACAGGACACGACGAATCGCGGCCAGCTTGATAAAGCGGTACAGGTCGAGCACCGACGTCGGATCCGGAGTGGCCACGGTCAGGTAGTGGTCCGCCATCAGAAAAAAGTCCAGCGCATGGTAACTGGTGCCTGCGCCGATATCGACAATGATGACATCGGCTTGCAGTTGCCGGAAATGGCGAATCAAGCGTTTCTTTTTGGCATAGGGTAGATTGGCCGTCGCCAGGGTATCGCCTGTGCCGGGGATCAACCGGAGAAAGGGGTGTGCCGAGACCTGCTGGAGGACATCCTCCAGTCGGTCAACCCGTCGTTCAACAAAATCCGTCAACGTGCGGGGAGGGTTGAGCATGCCGAACAGAATATGAGCATCCGCGCCACCCACGTCCAGATCCGCCAGGACGACCCGTTTGCCTTGCTTGGCCAGTAACATGGACAGATTGGCAGCGATCACGCTTTTTCCTACCCCGCCCTTGCCTGAGCCGATTGACACGATCATTGCCATAGAGACTGGTCTCTCACCGTTGTGTGTGGTTGCTGCTGCTTCTTCTTTCTTCGGTTGGCACGAGTCAAAACCTTAGCTTCGGCGCCTTACCTCGGTTTGCTCGCGTTCTCAAACCACGGAAGGTCAAATTCGACCGGCATTTTTTTTCTTCAGGTTTCTTGCGCCATGGCCGATACAAGAGACGACCATTGAAAGAGAACGGAGGAGTCATGTTCACAATTGAGGAATCTGCCGATGGAGCGACGCTCACAATTATACCGGTCGGACGCTTCGACGCCAGGATGCATCGTACTTTCCTGGAAGCCTATACGACGCGACCTGTCCCATCGAGCCATTACGTCGTTGACTTTGCTCAGACGGAGTATATCGATAGCACAGGGCTTGGCATGCTGTTGAAATTACGCGAGTTTGCCGGTGGCGGAAAAGCCCGTGTCCATCTCTTGAAGTGCTCCCCGCAAATTAAAAGCATTCTCTCTATCGCAAATTTTCAATCGTTGGTGACGATCCCATGAAAGTCCTAGTGGCAGACGATACGTATGTGAATCGTCAGATCTTGCAGACCTTGCTGCGCAAGGACGGTCACAGCGTAGTGTTGGCTGAAAATGGGAAACAAGCCGTCGCCCAATTTGAAACAGAACAGCCGGATTTGATCATTATGGACTTAATGATGCCGGAAATGGACGGCAAAGAGGCAACTTCACTGATCAAACAGCGATCCGGCGCGCGCTTCGTGCCGGTCATTTTCTTGACGGCCGTAACCGATGAAAAAGGGTTGACTGAATGCCTCGCTTCCGGGGGAGACGACGTGCTCACGAAGCCGTATCGTCTGCCCCTTCTGCGGGCGAAACTCTCTGCTTGGTGTCGAGTGCAAGAATTGCACACGCGAGCCCTCGAACAGAAGCAGGAACTTGAAGCGTATCGCGACCGCTCGCTCCATGAAATCGATGTGGCAAATGAGATCCGCACACGAATCCTGGCGACCCCCTGCATGGAGCGAATGGGCATCAACTACCATGTGGCGCCCGCGGCCATCCTTGGCGGAGATCTCGTCTTAGCCGGGACGACCCCGGGCGGCCTCTTCCATGTCTTCCTTGGAGACTTCACGGGGCATGGCCTCTCATCCGCGATCGGCGCGCTACCCTTGGCCGACGTATTTTATCGAATGACCGAGCGAGGACACGCGCTGCAGGATATTCTGCGGGAAATCAACCGTAAATTGAACCGTACGATGCCGGTCGGACTCTTTTGTGCCGCCAGCGCAATCGAAATCAACCCGGTTCGTCGCCGAATAGCGGTATGGAACGGCGGGCTCCCTCCAGTCCTGATGGTTAACCCGAGCGTGGGAGTACGGATGCAATGGGCCTCGCAGCACCCTCCCTTGGGTGTGCAGCACGACAGGGAGTTTAGCTCCGACTTGGAGGAACACGAGATTCAGGCGGGCGACCGCATGATGCTGTATACGGACGGGGTGATTGAAGCGCGAAGTCCGTCGGGTGAGCTATTCGGCGAGGCCCGTGTGCATGACAGTGTGAAGCAGGGGCAGGCGACGGACTGCGCATTCAAGGATCTCGTGGCAGCACTCGTTGCCTTCAGCGGCGGAGATGCCCAAGAGGACGATATCACGCTAGTCGATGTGCCCTGCGATAGGGTTATCGAGTCCGCCGCAGCGCAAATTCGGCCTGACTTGACAAAACCTTCGAGGGCGCTTCCGTGGCACATCGATGTCCGGCTGGGACCGGACGCGATGCGGACAGAAGATCCGCTGTTGGACTTGATGGAGCTGGTGAGCCTGCTCCCAGGCCTTGCTCGGCACCGGGAGCGCTTCTTCACCGTGTTGACGGAGCTCATCTCGAATGCAATCGACCATGGCGTACTGGGAATCCAATCGAATCTGAAAATGTCGCCTGATGGATTCGACGCCTATTACCAGGAGCGCGATCGCCGTCTAGCCGCAGTGCAAGACGGTTATGTGAAAATCTCCTTAACGCATGCGCCGTCTGCGAACGGGGCCCAATTGATCGTGCGCGTCGAGGACAGCGGGGCGGGATTCGATGCTATCCATCCCGCCGTACCCTTGTCCTCGAACGATAAGATGTTCGGTCGCGGGCTCGCGCTCGTCCGCGCACTGTGTCAGAAGGTGACATTCCATGGCGTTGGTAATTGCGTGGAGGCAGTCTATAGCTGGGACTGACGACTATCAGAAACAGAACAGCCTGTTAAGTGTAACCGATATTCTTCCGATACATGCGGAAGAGGGGTAGGGCCGGTGAGCTGCACGAGAATCCTGGTCTTTTCAAAAGGAGAGAGTGTCATGATGAATGCGGTGCGACGATTTTTTAACGAGGAAGACGGTGCGGCGGCCATTGAGTACGCGTTGATCGCATCCGCGATCGCTGTGGTCATCGCCACGGCAGCGTTTACGCTCGGCGGCAATATCCGGAACATGTTCAACCGGTTGGCCAATCTGATTCGCTGAGCGCCACGATGAAGTCGAATATTGAGCTGAGGCAGCGGTGGACGTAACGTTGTTCGTGCTCACGGTGGTGGTCGGCGGAGCCGCCAGCGATGCATCGAGGGGTCTGATCCCGAATTGGCTGACGGTCGCGGGAGCCGTCGGTGGAATCGGCCTGCATACGGCGCACGGCGGCCTGAGCGGCTTTGTCGGCAGTCTTACCGGGTTGTGTGTCGGGATGGCTTTATTGATTGGGTTTTATGTCTGCGGTGGAATGGGCGCCGGCGATGTGAAACTCATGGGCGCGGTCGGAAGTTGTTTGGGGCCGCTCGGCGTGCTGCATGCAGCTCTTGCAACCGCTGTGCTTGGGGGGATCTACGCTCTGGCCCTGGGCTGCCGACGATGGGGCATGCTCGCCACCTATCGCTACATCGTCACCGGGTGTCTTACGGTTCTTTTGACCAGCCGGGCGTTCCCTGGCGCGATATCGGACTCGTCGTCCCCGCTTGTGTTGCGATATGGCGTTGCGATTGCCCTCGGGACGACCCTCAGTCTGTGGTGGCGCGGACAGTGACGCGGCTCCCTCACGATGCGTGAGCGTCATGAAGCAGGAACGCAGGAAGAAGTACAGGGCTAACATATGACGCCTCGACAACGAGCATTGGCGGTGGTGGGCATCGGAGGGCTGGTGGGAGCGATCAGCAGCCTGTTCGCCTATGGGTATGTTCAGCAATTGTTGGACGAAACGCGAGCGGAGCTGTCCGCCGGAGACCGAAAGACCAACGTCGCTGTGGCAGCACGCCAACTGCCCTGGGGAGCGGTGCTCACTGACGATGCCATCCGCATAGTGCCGTTTCCCTCCGAGAGCGTCCCTGACGGGCACTTTTCAGCAAGCGAGGGGCTCGTCGGACGGGTGTTGTTGGCACCCTTGGCGTCGCAGGAACCGATTCTCGCCTCCAAACTGGCGCCGAGCGATGTCGTCACCGGAGGCGTCGCGGCGATCACTCATCCCGCCAAACGCGCGATGGCCATTAAAGTCGACGATGTTACGGCGGTTGGGGGGGTGCTCAAGCCAGGAGATCGGGTGGACATCCTCACCACAATGTCGCGAACGCAGAACGGCGGCGAACCGGCGACGAAATTGGTGCTGAACGACATTCTCGTGCTGTCGACCGGCCTCGATCAATCGGGCGAAAAAACCGACGAACCGCTTGTCGGTAGCCAGAAAGCCTCGCGCGTGTCGCCGACTGTGGTGACGTTGGAGGTGACCCCCCATGAAGCCGAGACACTGTCGCTGGCGTCTATGGAAGGGAAGGTCCATCTGGCGCTCAGAAATCCGCATAGTGCGGAGACGGTTTCGACACCAGGCGTGACAGCCTCCTCGTTATTCGGTTCTCACTCGTCGAAGCCGGACCGTCTGCCACGCTCCGCGGCGAGACGACATCCTGCGGGGCGAGAGGACCGATCTCCTGAGCGACCCGTCAACGCTACGTATACAGGCGGTGAGTCCGCGGCCCCATTGGCAACCGGCCTCAGCCCAATAGCCGGCCACAGCCCGAAGCTTCCTCCTTACGAGTCTGTACCTGTCTCCCAGACATTGCGGGCGGAGGTGGTGCCGCTACGTGGAGAAACAGAGGCCTGCAGCTCCGAGCCGTCGGACTCTACGGTAGGCCGAGGTCCGGCATCGGGAGAGATGAACAGTTGCGCGGAGAGCAGCGTTTCCTCAGTCATGGTTCCGAAGCCTTCAGGCCCGGACACATCGGTCAAATCGCCAAGCGTTTCGGTGGAACTGATCCGCGGGAGTTCCCGGACGGAAGTGAAATTCTAGCTGGCAAGCAGAAGAGAGAGGCACGTGAAACCGAGAGCGCATTGCCGGTGGAGTCATCCTGTCAAGTTGCTGAGCATGGCGTGCGGGAGCGCCGTGCTGATGTTAGCTGCGCCGTCGATCGTGGCGGCTGAGTGGGAGGCGCAGGCCGTCGAACGGGTATCGGTCACCGTCGGAAAATCGGTGCTCATTGCGGCTCCGGCGCCGCTGGCGCGTGTGTCTGTGGCCAATCCACAGATTGCCGACGCGCTCGTGCTCACGCCTCGGCAGGTGTATCTCATGGGTAAAAGCGTCGGGGTCACCAATGTCACATTGTGGAACACGGCGGGCGAGGTATCGGTCACCTATGACATCGTTGTGTCGCCGGATGTCTCGAGACTCCGCGACCAGCTCCAGCAATTGTTTCCGAACGAGACGGCGCTGCGGATAGTGACGTCGCAGGAGCATGTCGCGCTGAGCGGCACGATGACCAGTTCGGCAGTCCTGACGCAAGTGGTCGCGCTCGCTGAAGCCTACGCTCCGGGCAAGGTGCTGAATTTATTGCAAGTCGGCGGCAGCCATCAAGTGATGCTGGAAGTCCGCGTCGCGGAAATGGACCGAACGATGCTGCGGCGGATCGGCGTCAACCTGTCCTATGTGAATGGCTCCGGCAATCAATTCGGCGCATCGGTCCTCAAGAGATTGGCATCTCCTCTTCCTTCTGGGGACCCTTCTGCAGCCATTTCTCCGCTTGGCGCTGTGCCGCCATTCGGGTTCGGGTTAGGACAAGCCGCGAGCGCGCTCTTTCGCTTTCAGAGCGGATCGGCCAATTGGACGGGTTTCATCGATGCCTTGAAGGAAGACAATCTGGTGAAGGTGTTGGCGGAACCGACCTTGATTGCGCTCAGCGGACAGGATGCGCACTTCCTCGCTGGAGGGGAGTTTCCGATTCCTGTTCCACAAGCGTTCGGGGTCACGACGATTCAGTTCCAAAAATTCGGGATTCAGCTCAATTTCCGCCCGGTGGTGTTGAGCGCGCGCCAGATCGCCGTAACCGTGACGCCGGAAGTTTCGGAGTTGGATTTTGCAAACGGGCTCTCGATACAAGGATTCGTCGTGCCGGCCATTACGACACGGCGCGCTTCAACCATGGTGGAATTGGAAGATGGACAGAGTTTTGCTATTGCGGGGTTGTTGAGGGAAAACGTTCGGGAAACCGTCTCAAAGTATCCGGTGCTCGGCGATATTCCTATCCTCGGCGCGCTATTTCGCAGCGCGCAGTATCAGAAGAATGAAACGGAACTAGTCATTATCGTGACGCCGCATTTTGTCACGCCGATGACGGAGGCGCAGGTCACGCTGCCCACCGATGGGTATCTGGACCCGGACGATGTCGATTTTTACCTGAAGGGCCGCTTGCCGAGTCGACAAGATGGCGCATCGGACATGCGCGGCGCGAAGGGATCTGCCGAGCGTGAAGAGAAATCACGCGAGGCCACCGGCCTCATGATTCCCTGACCGACGGTCGATCGGGGACGCCGGCGACAAGGATGCCGCCGCAGGCAGGAAGGAACGATGACGATGATACACAGGGCGATTCCAACGGCCGTAGCGTTGACAGCCGTGTTGTCGATTAGTTGCGCAAGTCCGCCGCCATCGCAGGAGAAATTAGGGAAATCGCTGACGGCCATGAAGGCCGCTCAGATCGCAGCGGCAGACGGCCGTCGGAACGACCGTTCAGGCCTGGATGGACGTGCTGCGCAAATGGTGATGCGTGGCTATCTCGGAACGTACGATCGTTCACAAGACGGAGGAGCGGCTGCGCCGCCGCAGACGCCACCAGGACTAAAAGAGACGATCAACGCCGCAATGCCTTCGACTTCGGATGAAGCGCATCCGTAAGCGAACCGTGCGACGCGTGGGCGCCGCGAGCCCGGACATGCCACAAACGACTGCCGTTGCCTGGGCGCGTACCGGACGTCGTCACGAACGCGGGGAGGATGCAAGGGTGACACTAGGTCGCTGTCTGTCGATCGCTCTGCATCGTGCCAGCCGCCGATCTACAGGCCGGCGTCGGTTGCCCTCAAGGCCTCGCGGTATGGATCAGCGAGGTGTGGCTGCCGTTGAGTTCGCTCTCCTGCTTCCCGTCCTGATCATGGTGCTGTTCGGTATCATCGAGTTCGGCATTGCCTTGTCTCGCCAACAGGTGTTGGACACGGCCAGCCGGGAGGGGGCGCGTCTCGGCATCCGTCAGGCCGTACCGAGACCGACCGCCGCGGACATTCGAGCGCTTGTCCGCAGGGTGTTTACCCAGGCAGGGGTGACCGGCGTAACGCCTACGATCGCGGTCGCCGGCGCGGGCGGCCCGAGCGGGACCGATCTCATCGTGACGGTGTCGGCGCCCTATCAGTTTTACGTGATGGCGAATATGATCCCGGCGCTCAGAGGGACCGTGACGCTTCGATCGCGCACGCTGATGAGACATGAGTAGACACACCGCAGAAGCGGCCTGGACTCGATCGTCGTGGCGTAGCGATCGCGGGGCGGTGACCGTGGTGGTCGCCGTCGCCATGACCGCGCTGTTCCTGATCGGAGCGGTCGTAGTGGATATCGGTGTGGCGCTCGTGGCGCGCCATCATGCGCAGACGGTCGTGGATGCCGCGGCACTGGCCGGCGCGCGACAATTGGGCGGCGTCTACGAACGCGCAGCGAGTACGATCCCGACGCGCGTGCTCTCAGGCGTGGATCGAACGCGGCTGTTGAGGGCGGCGGCTCAGGTGGCGGAGCTGAACCGAATCAACTTGACGACACTGACGCTTGCGGAGCTTCGGATCGGCTCTTGGAATCCGGCGTCGCAAAGCATCGTCAGTACCAATGTCGGCGCGGATGCATTGCTGGTCCGTGCCGCCGGTCAGACACCGACCTTTCTGGCCGGTCTCCTGGGTATACGCCAATTGGACATCGCTGCGTCGGCTACCGCTGCTCTCACGCCGCTTGGAGAAGTTCCTTTGGGCGGGTTGCCGGCTCCTGTCGGAATTGCGTCAGGATTTATCGCCCAAGGCCCGATCGACGGCAAGCGAGTCGTGTTCTATCAAGCCGGCAGCTCAGGTCCCTGTACCGGCTGGACGACGTTTACTCAGGCGCCGGCCACCGTCGCAGGTCTTCAGACACTGTTGTCCGGATTGACGACAGGGGGCATGAGCAGCCCGGTTGCGACGGCAAGCCGGTCGCGATTCCAGTTCGTCCGCGGCAACCTCGCCGCACTTTTTCCGCAGATTAAAGCCTTATTCGATGCCAAAAAGGATCCGGCGACCGGGCAGTGGGTCACGGTCGTCCCGATCTACGAACAACGCGCCTGTCAGGCGCCGTCCGGTTCTCTTCGTATCGCCGGGTTTTCGACCGCCGTCATCACGTTGGTTTCGACACCGAACGGACCAGTCCTTGAGGGTGTGCTGCGGAGCGGGAGCGTGGCCATCGGACGGGGCGGCGGTCCCGATTATGGAACCAAAGGGAGTGTTCCCGGACTGGTGTCGTGATGGCCAGGGGCGAGCCTGTGGTCGGTCATGCGTGAATCTCGAAACGAGTCGCGATCGACTCACGGAGGAAGGTGTCTATGACCGGTAATCCGAACGGCATTCGCCCGGCTGCGGAGTCATCCGAGTCCGGTCGGTCGATGGTCTGCGTGGTGGGCGCGCACAGCGGAGTCGGCGTCAGTACCGTCTCCGCGAACCTGGCGTTGTGCGCGCAACGCGGCAGTCTGCATCGAGAGACGGCCCTGCTCGATCTCAACCTGTATGAGGGAGACCTACACCTCCTACTGCAGCTTGAGCCGGAACACCCCTGGAGAGAATTGATGCGCGATCCCCTTGTGCTGGATCCGACACTGTTGATGAGTGTCCTCGTCAAGCATAAGACCGGGCTTCATCTTCTGGCCTCCGACTACGACGGGCTACGGGAAATTTCCGTGCCCCCCGACAAAATCGGGCGGCTGTGCAGCCTTGCACAGTCCCTCTTTCCGACGATTGTGGTCGACTGCGGCACAGTCCTCAATTCGGCCGTGACCACGGCGTTGACTTCCGCCACGACCATTCTGCTCGTAACGACGCTCGAGGTGCCGGCGATGCGGCGCGCCATACGCATGATGGAGGCGCTGAAGGCGCTCGGGCACGGTCGTGAGCGTGTGATTCTTGTCCTGAATCGGTCGCGACGCGACGATCAGGGCCTGCAGGGTGAAGCGGAAGCTCTGATCGGGCAGCCGATCGCCGTGTCTATTCCCGATGTCCCTGAGGATGCGCGCGAGGCGCTGGAGACCGGGCGCCTGCTGTGCGCCGGAAAGAACGGAGGAGCTGTTGTCAGGGCGTATGAACGATTAGCGGCACGAGTGATGGATGCCAAGCGGGCACCCGTGGCGCAACCTACTTCCTGGCGGGCGCGCTGGATTCCTCGGTTATGGGGCGATGCGGCCTAGCCCGATTGCATTGTTCACAAAGGCGGAGGGGCAGATGGAAGTGACGGACAGTACACCGGATTCGGCGTTCACGGGTCGAAATGCGCTCAAGCAACGAATCCAGGAGCGATTGTTGGTGCGCTTGGATTTTTCGGCGATGAGCCTGCTCGACCCTATTATGCTTCGCGCGCAACTGGCCATGTTGGTCATGCAGATCCTCGAAGAGGACGGGGCCGCGTTCAGTGATACCGACCGGGAAGAGGTGATCAACGACGTCATGAACGAAATTCTCGGCCTCGGCCCGCTAGAGCCGTTGTTGCAGGACGAGGAGGTGAGCGACATCCTCGTGAACACCGCAACGCACATCTACGTGGAACGCAGCGGAAAGCTCTCCCTGAACCCGAAGCGTTTTCGCGACAACCGACACCTGCGGGACGTCATCGATAAAATCGTCTCACGTGTGGGGCGACGTATCGATGAGTCCTCGCCGATGGTCGATGCCAGATTGGAGGACGGGTCTCGCGTGAATGCCATCATTCCGCCGCTTGCGCTCGATGGTCCGATTCTGTCTATCAGGAAATTCTGTCGAGAACGGCTACAGCTGGAGCATTTGGTGACACGGGGAGCCTTGACCCAAGAAATCGGCGAAATGCTCAAGGCGATGGTCTACGGACGGTTGAATATTCTCATCGCCGGTGGCACCGGTTGCGGAAAAACCACGATGTTGAATCTTCTGTCGGGATTTATTCCGGCTGAGGAGCGGATCATCACGATTGAGGATGCCGCCGAACTACAGTTGCGTCAGGATCACGTGGTGCGCTTGGAAACCAGACCGTCCAATGTGGAAGGAAAGGGGGAAATTTCGCAGCGGGATCTCGTCCGTAACAGCTTGCGTATGCGGCCCGACCGTATTGTCCTCGGCGAGGTCCGCGGGCCGGAAGCCCTGGATATGCTGCAAGCCATGAATACCGGCCATGACGGATCGCTCGCCACGATTCACGCCAATAGCGCGAGAGACGCCGTCACGCGCCTCGAAACCATGGTGGCGATGGCCGGCCTCAATTTGCCCATCCACATGCTGCGACACTACGTCGCCTCCGCCCTGGACGTCATTGTGCATCTGAGCCGGCTCTCGGACGGAACCCGCAAGCTTATGAGTGTGCAGGAAGTCGTGGGTATGGAACAGGACGTCATTGTGTTGCAGGAGATCTTTCGCTTCGAGCAGACAGGGCTGGACGAATCCAGGCGCGTGAGGGGGCGGTTTCTCGCCGCCGGCGTGCGTCCGCATTTCATGGCACGGTTAGACGCTCTCGGTATCGCTGTGCCGCCGGATCTGTTCGATCCGAATCGTATTCGGGAGGTGTGAGAGGATGACCGCATGATTATTGCCGCGCTGATCGTGGGTTTCGCCCTGTCGTTCGGTCTTGCCGCCGCCGGGCTGTATCTATGGCTCCCGTCCGGAACGGAACCCACGTTGTCTGCGCAGCGAGATATCTCGCGCGCAGAATACGGCATGGGAGGAGCGTCAAACATCACGCGGATGCGCCGCTTCAGTCCCATCCCATGGGTCGACACAACCCTGTCTTGGTGGCCGGGTATCGCACGATGGGAGCGTTGGCGTCAGCAGGCAGGCATCTCTCTGTCTCTGGATTGGCTCCTGCTCAGCGTGATCGGGCCGACCAGCTTCATCCTCCTGCTGATGGCGATGGGTGTGCTCAACCCGGTGAGCGGAGGTATCGTCGTGGCCCTTCTGTGGGGAAGCGTTCGCGGTGTCCTGGCCAAGCGCGTCGCTCGAAGACTCCGCGATTTTCAACGACAGCTTCCCGAGGCGCTGGATATGATGGGACGATCGTTGCGGGCCGGCCATTCCCTTCTGGCAGGGATGAAAATGGTGTCGGATGAATTTCCCGCGCCGGTAGGTCCCGAGTTCGGACGGGTTGTGGAAGAGGCCACGTTCGGAGTCCCGCTGGGTGACGCACTGAGCCATTTGACAGACCGTTTCGATTCAGCGGCTCTCAGGTTTTTCGTTACCTCGGTGATGATTCAACGCGAATCGGGTGGAAATCTGGCGGAAGTCATCACGTCGATCAGTCAGATGGCGCGCAAACGATTTGAGTTGGCCGCCAAAGTGCGGGCGGTGTCTGCGGAAGGGCGGCTTTCAGCGATCATTCTCTTCGCCTTGCCGCTCGCTCTCGCCGGTATCCTGTACATGATCAACGCGGAATATATTATGATTTTGTTTCAGGACCCGCTCGGACAAACGATGGTGACCGTGGGGGGGCTGCTGATGATATGCGGGGCTGCGGTCACCAAACGCATGGTGACCGTTCGCATTTAAGGAGTGTTCCGATGGATGCGTGGTGGACGCTAGCCGGCGGTGTGATGCTCGCGAGCCTGCTCATGGTCGGCGGGGGATCCCTCTTGGCCGCGGACCAGTTGCGGATCGGTCGTTGGCGACGACGAATCGTGGGTAGGACTGGGAAGGGACCCGCGACGGGCATAGACCGATGGAGACAACTGGGTGTTCGGTTGCTGACAACGTGGGGGCGACGGGCGGCGCCCACTCCCGCTGAAGGCGAGTCGACGCCCGTGCGGTTCCTCACGGCCGGCTTGCGGAGCCGGAATGCGCCGCTGGTGTTCTATGGCGCGAAAATGCTAGGCGCGGCTGGGTGTCCGCTCGCCTTGTTTTTCCTGCTGCAACTACTGACGGCTCGTCCGTGGTGGAGCAATCTATTCATGGCTGTTGTCGGTTCGCTTGCGGGATGGTATGGACCGGATGTGTGGCTTCGATGCCGCATTGCGTCCCGCCAGCGACAAATCGTGGAGGGGTTTCCCGCCGCCCTCGACCTGCTCGTGGTCTGTGTCGAAGCCGGACTAAGTCTTGATGTAGCCCTCAATCGGGTGGCTCATGAGATGGCCAGGATGCATCGGGAGTTGAGTCAAGACCTAGAAGCGTTATGCGTAGAACTGCGAAGCGGGCGATCGAGGCAAGACGCGTTTCGTCGCGTGGCGCAACGCATGCAGGTGGAAGAGGTGCATGGTTTCATGGCAGTCGTCATTCAGACGGAACGGTTCGGCACCAGCATCGGCCAGGCGTTGCGGATTCATGCAGATGGGTTACGAACCCGACAGGACCTGCGAGCCACAGAGATCGCGTCCCAATTGCCGGTGAAACTGCTCTTTCCGCTCATTTGTTTCATTTTTCCAGGGCTCTTCGTCATCCTCCTGGGGCCGGCGGTGATTCGAGGCCTTCGCCTTCTCAGCGATGCGGTTGCTCCCTGATCGGGGAAAAACGCCCCTCCGAATTCTCCGATGTCTTAGCCCACATTATTCATGAGCGCTTCTACTGCAACCGCCGATCCGCTGCTGCGACGAGCCTTCGTCCGGCGGGCTCGCCCCTCAGGTTCGGCCGCCTCACCAACTCGGCGGCGCGCACAGACGTGGCGCGCTTTAGTCATCGCGCGGTGCGCCCCTCCACGTACTGCACGAGTACGCATCGGGGCCGCCTGGCTCCGCGCGCCGGTCTCTCGACGCGGGTTAGCGCCTTGCCAGCCAGATGCCCAAACAGTCCGTCCAGCAAGGCCGCAGCGAGGTCTGCGACGCCAAGCCTCTGAGTGTCCCGTATCCTGCGACGACTCGTTCATTCCTACGAGCCCACCCCAGCTTGCCGAGACGCGCGCTTGGCCCCCAGCCGTAGGGTGAGCCGCTCAGGTTCACCACGCGCGGAGGAACGCCCTCACTCTTGTGTCCGCCGCCGGGACCGTGAGGCGGCTGTGTCCCCTGCGCACACCCTTCCCGGATTGTTACCGCACCCTGTTAAGTCTATGTGCCCAGCGCCGATAACGGTCGTGATGAATAGTCGTCGTCATCCTGGATGGTATCTCGCCGTGGCTCTGACGAGCGCCCTGTGCGGGTGCGCGGGGCAAGCACCTCCGCTGTGGAGCCACCATCACCCGACCGCCGACCGGATCGGCGGAACGACTGAGTCGCCGAGGTCGGAAAAGGAGTCCTTGCCGGTACCCTTGCCTCTGACGGCCGATGAATACGAGCATCTCGCAGATCGCTCCGTGGCCGGGAGGAATTTGACAGTTGCGATGGCGCAGTACGAGAAAGCGTTACGGCTCGACCCGGGGCGCGCACGGGTTCGAGAGAAACGCGGCATCCTGTTTCTTGAGAGGGGATTGGCCGAGGATGCTCTGATGGAATTCAGGGCCATGGCCGATCACAATCCGATTTCGGCTGCGGCATTCGACGGAGCAGGACGCGCGTTGGCGCGTCTTGGCCGGTTAGAAGAAGCCGAGAAAGCGTTTCGTCGAGCCCTCACTCTGAATCCGCAAGATTGGCGCGCCTACGCGTGGCTGGGCATTGTCGCCTATGTTCAGGAACGGTATCCCGATGCCCTTGCCGCATTTCAAACCGCCTGCAGCCTCAAGCCGGAGCACCCCGGTCTGGTCAACAACCTCGGGCAAACCTACGTCGCATTGGGGCGCTACGAGGACGCGATTGCCAGCTTTCGCTCGGGTGACGCCCATGCGCCGGGCCATCCACGCCTGATCCAGAATCTCATCGGAGCACTGACATTGGCCGGACAGCTCGATGCGGCGGAGCAGCTCCGCCGGCGCCGGGACCATGATGTGCCGACGACAATGCAGAACAACCAGAACACACGTTTCAGCGAGTAAGGCTCCAGCCGCAGGCTCGCTCACCGACGGGAGAGAGACCGGAAGAGGCGGTCGCCGCGCGGGCTTACCCTCCGAGAGAAACAGGCAACTAAAGTTTGAGACGGCGCCCACCGATATCGTATCCGTCATGAATGATGCCATCCCAGCAACAACCAAAGTGAACCTCGACGGGGCATCGCCTTCGGATAGCGAAATTCTAACCGTGTTGGATGTGGCGCGCTTTCTGCGCGTTCCCAAATCGACGGTCTATAAGCTCGCGCGCCTTGGACAATTGCCGGCTTCCAAAATCGGAAAGCATTGGCGGTTTCTCCGACGCGATATTCACGACTGGATGCACAACCGGACTCAGCAGAACTGACCTCTTTCCGAGACAGCATCTGCCGGGTTTCCAGGAACATGAGCGGTCCGGACGTCTTTGCAGTCCGAGGCGCGTGTGTGTCACCACGGACGGATGAGACGAGGGAATCGATGGCCGACACAAACACGGCAAGAAAATCAGATATCTCCGCGCCCAAGCTGTCTCCCGACACGTTCAAACAGCTAAGGGATCTGATCTATGAAAAGACCGGCATTTTCTTCCAGGACAATAAGACCTACCTGTTGGAAAGCCGATTGCTCCCTCGTTTACAAGCCTGCCGCTCCCAGACCTTCGAGAGTTATCTCACCTTCCTTCGTTTCGATGCCTATCGGGACCGTGAAGTGACCGAACTCTATACGGTCATTACCACCAATGAGACTTATTTTTTCCGTGACGAAGCGCAACTCGAAAGCTTCATGAAGGTCATGATTCCGGAAACGATGAAGACGAACGCGGACACGAAAAGGATCCGCATCTGGAGCGCCGCCTGCTCGACCGGGGACGAGCCATATACCCTTGCCTTGCTGTTGCAGGACTATCCTCCGCTCTCAGGCTGGAGCATCGACATCCTGGGGACGGATATCAGCGAAAATGTTCTAAACATCGCACGGACCGCCACCTATAGTTCCCACTCCCTTCGGAAAGTACCGCCCGCCATGTTAGCCAAATATTTCACCGGCAAGAAGGAGCAACAGACGCTCGTGCCGCAGGTGAAGGATATGGTGCGGTTCATGAATTTGAATCTCTACGACCGACCAAGACTCAAGCTGATCCGCGGGATCGACATCGTGTTCTGTCGTAACTGCCTGATCTACTTCGACGACAAAGCCAAAGCGCAGATCGTCTCGGACCTCCGCGACGCCTTGCGGCCCAAGGGCTATTTGATGATCGGGTTCTCCGAAACGCTACAAGACGCCACTGGGCTGTTCAAAACCATCCATGCAGGCCGTTCCGTCATTCATGAGAAACAGTAAGGAGGACGATTCATGCCAGCCGATCCAAACATGAAAATTCTCGTCGTCGACGACATGTCCACCATGCGCCGCATCGTCAAAAACATCCTGAAGCAACTCGGCTTCAACAATTTGGAGGAAGCCGAAAACGGTCAGGAGGCATTGAAGAAACTGAAGGCCGACACCTACGGCTTCGTGGTGTCCGATTGGAACATGCCGATCATGATGGGCATCGATATGCTGCGCGCCATTCGTGCCGACGAGAAACTGAAAACAATCCCCGTCCTCATGGTCACAGCCGAAGCGCAGAAAGAGAATCTGATGGAGGCCGTCCAGGCCGGGGTCAGCAATTACGTCGTCAAGCCGTTCACCGCCGAGACGATGCAGGAAAAGATCAACAAGATCTTCAAGTAATCGGCTCTTAACAGGTGAGGGCATGATGGCACAGGTACGCGCGGCAGCAAAATCGCAGGATGCGGTCAATGAGGATGAGCCGGAGCAGAAGGCGCCCGACACGAAACTCTACGAGGAGCTCGGAGAGCTGGCGCGGTTCATCGATACCACGATGAAGACTCTCTCGGAGTGCAGCGCGCCCGTCAGCGCTTCCACGGAGCAGCTGCCGCAAGCGTTGACGCATCTCACGAACCTCAAAACGCTGACGGAGCAGGGGACGCACAAAGTCATGCTTGAAGTGGAGGCCATTCAGGACAACCACATTCAAGTCAGCAAGATGTTGAATGAGCTGACACAAGCGCTCCAGCGAGCCAAGGTCGCTCCGGAACTCATGCAACAGCTTCAGACCATCGGGCAGCACCTCGGCCGGGACGACAAGCGGCTCCTCGACATTATGACGGCGCTCTCCTTCCAGGACTTGGTAGCGCAGAGCGTCAACAAGCTCGTGACGATCCTGGACTAAGTCGAGCACAAACTGCTGCAACTCGTGGTGGTCTTCGGTCCCTATCAAAAGCAGGTCACGAAGCAGGATGAGGGAAAAGCCAGCGAAATGTTGAAGCAACTCGAGGCGACGAAGAATACGTCCATGAACCAGGATCTCGCCGACGAAATCCTGAAGCAATTCGGTTTTCACTGAGGTGGGTTATGAGCGATGAAATGCGGGAAATACTCAACGACTTCCTGACCGAGTCCAACGAAATGCTGGAACTGCTCGATCAGCGATTCGTCACCTTGGAATCCGACCCCAACAATACCGACCTCCTCAACGAAATCTTTCGTGCGATGCATAGCATGAAAGGATCCGCCGGTTTCCTCGGCTTTAATCACCTGGTGGACGTCGCGCATCGTGGGGAGAATATTCTCAACAAGCTACGCCAGGCCGAAATGGCCGTCAGCCCGGCGATCATCAGCGTCATTCTTGAAACCATCGATGTGATCAAAGCAATCATGGCCGACATTCGCGAGTCGGGTACCGATAACCATGTTGCCACTGCCGCCATCGCGTCCAAACTGGACGACATCCTCAACGGCACACTACAGAGCGCGCCTCAGGCCTCGACACATGGTGAAACAACGCCGGCTGCGCCGAAGGTCGAAGCCTCCACACCCGCTCAGGAGGTCTCGGCGACCCTGCCGCCGACGCTGGGGGAAATTCTGGTGAACGACGGACTGGCCTCCAAAGAGCAGGTCCTCGATGCGCTAACCACCCAACAACATCAGCCGGAGCCAAAGACGCCGCTGGGGGAAATTCTCCTCCAGGCGAAAGCCATTACCGAGCGCGCCCTGGATCAGGCGCTGCACAAACAAGATAAACAACCGAAACCTGTGGAAGAGGATGCCACCATCCGTGTGGAGACCAAACGTCTCGACAGCGTGATGAACCTTGTCGGAGAGCTGGTCCTGGGTCGCAATCGTCTGATCAAAATCGGGACGCAGTTGGAACAAAATCATGAGGCCGATCCCCAAGTACGCGTCTTGAGCGAAACGCTCGCGCAACTCAATCTGGTGACCACCGACTTGCAGCTGGCGGTCATGAAGACGCGCATGTTGCCGATCAAGAAGGTGTTCGCCAAATTGCCGCGCATGGTGCGCGACCTCTCGCAAAAACTGAACAAGCAGGTTCATCTTGAAATGCGGGGAGAGGAAACCGAGCTCGACAAGTCCGTCGCGGATGAAATCGGCGATCCACTCGTGCACCTGGTACGGAACGCGATCGATCATGGCATTGAAACTCCGGCGGAGCGGCAGGCAAAAGGCAAGCAACCCGAAGGCCGGCTGACTATTGCCGCCAGCCAGGAAGGTAACAGCATCGTTATTCGCATCAATGACGACGGCCGCGGAATTCAAGTCGAGAAGATCAAAGCCAAGGCATTGGCCAAAGGTCTAACCAGTGAAGCCGAAATCGCGACGATGGAGCATCGCGAGATCCTGAACCTCATTTTCCTCCCGGGGTTCAGCACGGCCGAACAGGTCACCGACGTATCGGGCCGTGGCGTCGGCATGGACGTGGTGCGTACCAACATCCGAAAAATCAACGGCAGCGTGGATTTGGAGTCGGAGCCCGGCAAGGGCAGTCAGATCATCATCAAGTTGCCGCTCACCATTGCGATCATTCAGGCGCTGATGGTCGAAGTCGAACGCTCGATTTTCGCGATTCCCCTGAGCACGGTAATTGAGGCGGTCCGGATTTCCCGCTCGGATATCAAGACGATCAACGGTCGGGAAGTCTTGCATTTACGCGACCGTGTGCTGCCGCTCATTCGCCTGGCTCAGGAATTCGACATTCCAACCGACACGGAACGGGAGCGGTTCTATGTGGTCGTCGCCGCGTTGGGCGATCGACGCGTCGGAGTGGTGGTCGACGAACTGCGCTCACAGGAAGAAGTCGTCATCAAGTCCATCTGGGAGTATCTGGAAACCGTCAAAGGCGTGTCGGGCGCAACAATTACCGGTGAGGGTAAGGTCGTGCTGATTCTGGACACCTCGGAATTGGTCCAGAACGCCCAGGCCTGGCACAACTCCGGGATGACGGTCTAAGGGTCGTCACCGGCGGATACGCAGAGAACGGTGAGAAATAGTCACCTGCGTAGGCTAACGCGATAGACGAACAGCGACGTGCGAGATCGGAGGAAGTATGTCCACTCTCATCAATGAAATCGATGCGCGAACCAGATTGGCCGGGGCCAATCAGATGGAATTGCTGCTGTTTAAACTCGGCACGAACGAAATCTTCGGGATCAATGTGTTCAAGGTGCGCGAAGTAATGAAACTGCCGGAGCTCACCCAGATACCGGAAGCGGACACCCGAATTGTGGGGATGGCCAATATCCGCGGCATTATGGTTCCGGTGGTAGGCCTCAAGCGCGCTCTGGGATTGGGGATGGAGAGCGGCGGACAGGCGGAAGGCCAGCCTGGAACAAATCCCTATTTGATTGTGTCCGAATACAACGGCAGTTTGCAGGGATTTCTCGTCGCAGGAGTCGATCGCATTATCCGGTTTTCCTGGTCCGCCATTAAAACTCCACCCGCCATCGTCCGGGAAAACAACAAGGGCGCCGTCACTGCCGTCACGATGCTGGAGGATGGCCGGATGGTCCTCATTCTCGACGTGGAAAAGGTCTTGAACGACATTTGTCCCCGTTCGGACGATGAGGTTTTCGCCGGGATGGTGGCCGCCCCGACTCTGAAGTCAAAGTGCATGCTCTTCGCCGACGATTCATCCGTAGCGCGGACGCAAATTCGGAAGGCCTTAGAGCGCCTCGAGATGTCTTACATCATAGCCACTACCGGAGGTGAAGCCTGGGCCAAACTGCAGGCCCTGGCCGATCAGGCAACCGCGGAAGGCAAGGAACGGGTGGATCAGATCCAATGCATTCTCAGCGACATTGAGATGCCTGAGATGGATGGGTTTACATTGACCAAGCACATTCGTGCCGACCCGAGACTGGCGCACTTGCCCGTCATGTTGCACTCCTCCTTAACTGGAGCCTGCAATATGGAAAAAGGACGCGCCGTCGGCGCCACCGACTACATCACCAAGTTCGACGCCAAGATGTTGGCGGAGAAACTTGCATTCCATATCCAGGAATACAAACAGCAGACGCAGAAGGCCGCATAAGCGCAGACTTCATGAGCGACCGGTGATCCGGAGGATCACTTAAGCATTCGGGGCAGACGGCCGATGTATCGGCTGGAGACTATGGCACTTCCACTATCACAGACACAACGTGCGACAAGTCCGGTCCGCGTCCTGGTCGTGGACGACTCAGCCTTCATGCGAAAGAGCCTGACGACCATGCTCGAAGAGGGCAAACAGATTCACGTGGTGGGCGTCGCACGAAACGGCGAGGAAGCGATTCAACAGGTCCAGCAGTTGAAGCCCGATGTCGTCACGATGGATGTGGAGATGCCGGGAATGACCGGCCTGCAAGCATTGCAGCAGATCATGTCGAAATTTCCTGTGCCGGTCATTATGGTGAGTTCGATCACCGTCAAGGGCGCTCAAGAAACCCTGCAAGCGCTGGAGTGGGGCGCAGTGGACTTTGTCCCGAAACAACTCGATGGCGTGGTGTCCAGGATTGCGGACATTCAACAGCAGTTGGTGTCCAAAGTGCTGGCCGCCAGATATGCCGGCGCGAAACTCAAAATGATTTCGGCGACGGGGAGTGCGAACCCAGCCGCCACGCCGGCGAAGGCGTTGAGCAGCCAATCGGTAAGCGTGACTCGTGGCGCCAAGCTCATCGCCATCGGCTGTTCGACGGGCGGACCGCAAGCGCTGTTTGAAATCATCCCGACGATTCCTGCAGATTTTCCCGCCGGCATCGTCATTGTCCAGCACATGCCGAAGTCTTTTACCAAACCATTTGCCGACCGCCTGAACAATCTCTGCCCATTGGATGTGCGAGAAGCCGTCGACGGCGATGAAGTGAAACCCGGCAGAGTGCTCGTCGCTCCCGGCGGGATGCAGTTCCGCATCGTCAAAAAAACGATCACGAGTTCAGTCGTGAAGTTGTCGCCCAATGTGGAAAACCATCCTCACGCTCCGTCGGTCGACATCATGTTGAAATCCGTGGCGGCGCTGTATGGGGAACGCACGATCGGGGTGATCTTGACAGGGATGGGACACGACGGACTGGAGGGAATGCAAGCGATCAAGGCGGCGAAGGGTCGGACCGTGGCGCAAGACGAGGCATCGAGTGTCGTGTACGGCATGCCGAAAGCCGTCGTCGAGGCCGGCTGTGCAGAGAAAGTGGTTTCGCTCTCTCAAGTGATCGGCGAAATCATGAATATGGTGTGACAGAAATCGTCAATTGAACCGTTCACACATGGAGAGGTAGGAGGCGTTATGGGGAGCATGATGAAGAGTATGACCATCGGGCCTAAGTTTATTTTGTCGATTTCCATGGGAGCGTTCGTCGCCATCGCCATCGGACTGTTCGGATTGTATCAACAAGAAGAAAACAAGATGGACACCATGTTGGGCGGGCGCGCTCAAGTATTATCGCAGCAAATTCTCATCGGGCGGTCTTACATCGCTACCAACTATGCCGCCAAGATTAAGAAGTCGAAGGCCGGTTCGGAAATCCAGGTCCTGAAGGAGCATGCGGGGAATGCGGAAGCGATTCCAATTCCGGCCACCGCAGTCCGAGAAATGGGTGAAGAAGCGACCCGATCAGGCATGTATAGCGCCAGGTTGGTGAGCCAGACCCCGATGAACCCCGCCAACAGTCCAAAGGACAACTTCGAAAACGAAGCCATGAGAGCCATTATGGGCGGAGCCGAGAGCTACGCTCGCCGGGACGAGGTCAACGGAGTGCCGACCTTTCGCCGTGCGGTCGTCGATAAGGCGACGACGGCGGCTTGCCTCAGCTGCCATACGAGTAACCAAGTCGGTGACACACTCGGCATGTTGAGCGTGGCGATGCCGATGGGCCCTGCCATTGCGCTGTCCAATAAATCCATGTGGCAAACCGGCGGCCTGATGGCCGGCGTCGTCGCGATCATCATGGCGATCACCTATTTCCTGCTCCGCACTATTGTGCTGCAACCGTTAGCAAAAATGAGCGACATTGCGCGCGACATCGCCAAGGGTGAAGGCGACCTGACCAAGCGTGTGCCGGCCGAGGGGAACGATGAACTCGCCCTCATGGGCAAATATTTCAACGAGTTTATTGAAAAGTTGCAGCAAATGATCAAAAAGGTCGCCCATGTGACGGATAAAGTGGCATCCGCCTCGGTTGAACTCTCGGCGACTGCCGATGAGATCTCGAAGGGCACCGACACCTTGACATCGCGTGCTTCTCAAACTGCCGCCGCGGTCGAAGAAATGAATGCGACCGTCGGCCAGGTCGCGCAGAATTCCGGCAAAGCAGCCGGTCTGGCGCAAGATACCGTCAAGACCGCTCAAGAAGGCGGAACCGTGGTGTCGAGCACCATCTCCGGTATGCAACAGTTGTCTGAAGCTGTGTCGAACTCCGCGACGATCATCTCCGATCTTGGTAAGTCGTCCGACCAGATCGGCGAGATCGTGCGCACGATCGAAGACATCGCCGACCAGACCAATTTGCTGGCCTTGAATGCGGCGATTGAAGCGGCTCGAGCCGGTGAGCAGGGGCGGGGATTCGCGGTGGTGGCCGATGAAGTCCGGAAACTCGCGGAACGAACCACGAAAGCGACCAAGGAGATCGGGGATATGATCCGCCAGATCCAGCAGGATACACGGGGCGCCGTGGATTCGATGCAGCAGGGCACCCAAAAGGTCACGGCCGGTGTGGATCTGGTCAATAAGACCGGTGAAGCTCTGTCGCAGATCGTGCGCATGGTCTCGGAGAGCGCCGATATGATCCGGCAGATTGCCGTGGCGTCCGAAGAGCAATCGGTCGCGACGCAACAGATCGCGAGCGATATCGAAAACGTGGCGAAGGTTACCAAAGAGTCGTCGTCCGGAGCGCATGAGTCGGCGAAGGCCAGTCAGGATCTGAGCCAGTTGGCGGTCGAACTGCAGGGGATCGTGGGTGGATTCAAGCTGTAGACAGCCACCCACGAGAAGGAGCCCAGTATGAGTGCGACTGAACATCAGATGCAATCTCGCTACGAGACGGCCGCAGACACCCCTGCGGGCCGTCTGGAGGAGAAGCCCGGTGACGATCTGCTGCAGTTCGTAATTTGTCTGATCGGGAGCGAAGAGTTCGCGGTGGATGTCCTGAGCGTGCAGGAGATCAACCGGATCGTGGAGGTCACGCGAGTCCCAAAGACGCCTCCCTATGTGGAGGGAGTCATCAATCTGCGGGGCCGCATCATTCCGGTACTGGACCTCAGAAAACTCTTCGGCCTGAGCGGAGCCCAACAGACCACCCATACGCGTATCGTGGTGGTTTCGGTGCAGGCACGACTGGTCGGGTTGATCGTGGACTCAGTAGAAGAGGTGTTGCGGGTACCCAGAAGCGCCATTGAGCCGCCGCCTTCGGTCGGCACCATGGCCGGCGCTGAATTCACCCAGGGAGT
>CXWK01024264.1_pt1 | contig 25098 bp, 22 predicted proteins | sample 590851 | NCBI WGS metagenome assembly CXWK01 (sample SAMEA3498364, study PRJEB10139) | wastewater metagenome | biome: wastewater treatment plant; material: activated sludge | place: Denmark | collected 2014-08-01
GACGGCCTGGGCCGATTCGTTGCCCCAGCCGGAGTATGTGGCCGGAGTGCGCGCCATCCGCAAGCGCATCGCGGCAGGCGATGTCTACCAGGTGAACCTGTGCCGCGTACTGTCCGCGCGGCTGCCCGACCCAATTGCCGCCGACCCTGCCGCCCTGTGGCGTCACCTGCGCGAGGGCAATCCCGCTCCTTACCAGGGATTCCTGCGATTGCCCGGAACCGCCATCGTGTCGGCCTCGCCGGAGCTGTTCCTGCGCCACAGCGAAGGGCTTCTCACCTCGGGCCCTATCAAGGGAACGGCGACAGATGCCGCCGGTCTGACCGACAAGGATCGTGCCGAGAACGTCATGATCGTGGATCTGATCCGCAATGACCTGTCGCGGGTGAGTGTGCCGGGGACCGTCGAAGTGCCTCACCTGTTGCGCGTAGAGGAGCATCCGGGGCTGGTTCACCTGGTCTCGTACGTGTCCGGTCGGGTGCTGCCCGACGTGGGCTGGAGGGAGATTCTGGCCGCGACGATGCCGCCTGGGTCGGTTTCGGGTGCACCCAAACTGGCGGCGCTGTCGGTGATCACCGAACTGGAGCCGTCCCCGCGGGAGTTCTATTGCGGTGCGTTCGGATGGATCGACGTCGATGCCGGCACCGCCGAGTTGGCGGTGGCCATTCGTTCCTTCTGGGTGTCGGATGGTCACGTCCGATTCGGTACTGGGGCCGGGATCACGTGGGGGAGTGATCCGGAAGGGGAATGGCAGGAGACGCAACTCAAGGCACGGCGGCTGGTCCGGTTGGCCAGTGCCCCTGGGATGATGGCGCCATGAGGGCATGGCTGAACGGCGAGATCACCGACTTGGACGTCCCGTTGATCGGACTCCTCGATCACGGCTTCACGGTCGGCGATGGCGTGTTCGAGACAATGCGCACCACTCCCTCGGGGGACGCCTTCGCGCTGACGCGACACATCGAGCGGTTGCGTCGCTCTGCGGCCGGCCTCGGTCTGATCCCGCCCAACCCCGACGAGGTCGCGGTGGCCGTGCGATCCGTCCTTGCCGCCAATCCGAATGCAGACCTGAGCAATGGCCGAGTGCGAGTCACGTTCACGTCGGGTCACGGCCCCTTGGGCAGTGACCGTGGCCCGGGACCGCAGACCCTGGCAGTGGTGGTCCAACCGGGTAAGTCCTGGCCCGAGACCACCACCGTCGCGGTGCCGCCGTGGCCGCGCAATGAACGTTCGCCCCTGGTCGGGCTCAAGACCACGTCCTACGCGGAGAACGCCGTCGCGCTCGCGTGGGCCAAGGAACGGGGATTCTCCGAGGCCGTGCTCGGCAATCTTGCCGGTGACCTTTGTGAGGGCACCGGCAGCAACGTGTTCGTCGTGATCGACGGCCAGGCATTGACCCCTTCCCTGGAGTCAGGCTGTCTCAACGGCATCACGCGGCAGCTGGTCATGGAATGGGGCGACGTGCCCGAACGCGACCTGCCCGTGCAGATCCTGGACACCGCCGACGAAGTCTTCATCACCTCATCGACCCGCGACGTGCATCCGGTCGTCGCGGTGGGGGAGCGGGAACTGCCCGTCGGCCCCGTGACTCGTGAGTTGGCGGATCTGTTCGCCGAACGCAGCGCCGCGAACATCGACCCCTGAGTGAGTCGTTACGTGTGATCGTGGAGCGCAAGGCTGGGTGGTCGATACTGGGTTCGAACCAGTGACCCCTCGCGTGTGAAGCGAGTGCTCTACCACTGAGCTAATCGACCGAAAACGGACTCCCCGAGGATACACGCTGGGCGGGGCCGACCACCGGCACCTCCCGGCCGTCACAGCGGTGCCCCATTCGGAGCAATCGGGGGTGTCCGATATGTGCGATTCACGCGTATCTGGCGAGTGATCCTCGCGACACGGCCCGCGTGCGACATCAAATCGTCACCGTTCGCGGGGAACATGAAAGGGCGACGCAGCGTCGTGATGACTGAGGCCAGTGATCAGTCAACTGGGGCGGATACCGAACTGTGACCGTTCGCACACCTGACGTGAGGTGTGGTGGGGAAGCGGTTGGGCACACCAAGAGGGCGAAAGGAGCCGACATGAAACCGTCAAAGCCTGCGCCCACGATGTCTCAGGAAGTGGTGATGCAGGTGGTCGTGGATCACGCCAACCGCGTGTCCCTGTCAGCCACGCTCACCTACAGTCTTGATGATCCCTACGCCGCGTCGGCCACGTTCCGCACCGGCGACGGCGACATCACTTGGACATTCGCCCGCGACCTGCTCAAGGCTGGCATGACCGAGCCGTCCGGCGAGGGCGACATCCACATCCGTCCCGGCCACCCCAGTCGTGGCCCCATCGTGGTGATGACCCTGTCGTCGCCCAGCGGTGCCGCCCAGATCGAGGCATCGCGCCACGACATCGGTGACTTCGTGGCCGAGACCTACCGGGTCTGCCCCGAGGGTTCGGAGTGGATGCACCTCAACCTGGATCGCACGATCGACGACTTGCTCGCCGATCCGATGCTGTGACCGTCGCCTAACGACACACGCGTGACTCTGCCGACGTNNACCTTCTGGTGGCGCCCGTCGCCGCATTCGCGCCCCTACGATGGTGCCCATGCGGATCACCTTCAATGGCCAGGAGCGCACTGTCGCCGATGACGCGACCGGACAAGACCTGGTGGGTGACGACCGCTCCATCGTCGTGGTCCGCGTGAACGGCGAACTGGTGGACCTCGACCAGCCCCTGCCTGCCGGTGCGATCGTGGAACCCGTCACGGTGGACTCCCCGGACGGCCTCAATGTTCTGCGGCATTCAGCGGCACACGTCATGGCTCAGGCGGTCCAAGATCTGCACCCCGACGCGAAGCTTGGCATCGGCCCCCCGATCAAGGACGGCTTCTACTACGACTTCGCCGTGCCCGAGTCGTTCGATGCCGACGACCTCACTGCGATCCAGAAGCGGATGGTCGCCATCGTCAAAGGCGGGCAACGGTTCGCCCGCCGGGTCGTCGAAGAAGACGAAGCCCGCGTGGAGCTGGCCGCCGAACCCTTCAAGTTGCGGCTGATCGGCAGCGAGGGTGGTGCCGACGTCATGGAGGTCGGCGGCAAGGAACTGACCATCTACGACAACCTCGACCGCACCGGTCGCAAGGCCTGGGGCGACCTGTGTCGCGGCCCCCACGTGCCGTCGACGAAGTACATCCCACCGAACGCCTTCAAAGTGATGCGATCGTCCGCGGCGTACTGGCTCGGTGACCAGGCGAACGAACAACTGCAGCGCATCTACGGCACCGCGTGGCCCGACAAGGAGCAACTGCAGGCGTACCTGACGTTCCTGGAAGAGGCCGAGCGGCGTGACCACCGCCGGTTGGGCACCGAGCTCGACCTGTTCAGCTTCCCCGACGAGATCGGTTCGGGGCTCGCGGTCTTCCACCCCAAAGGCGGGGTTGTGCGCCGGGTCATGGAGGACTACTCCCGACGTCGCCACGAAGAAGCCGGCTACGAGTTCGTCAACACCCCGCACATCTCCAAGGCCGCGCTGTTCGAGAAGTCCGGTCACCTGGACTGGTACGCCGACGGCATGTACCCGCCCATGGACCTCGACGCGGAGTACGGTCCCGACGGCCAGCTCAAGAAGCAGGCGCAGCACTACTACCTGAAGCCCATGAACTGCCCCATGCACAACCTGATCTTCGCGTCACGGGGTCGGTCGTACCGCGAGTTGCCGCTGCGGCTGTTCGAGTTCGGCACGGTCTACCGGTACGAGAAGTCCGGCGTCGTGCAGGGCCTGACTCGGGCCCGCGGCTTCACTCAGGACGACGCACACATCTACTGCACCAAAGACCAGATGGCGGGGGAGTTGGACTCCCTGCTGACCTTCGTCCTGGATCTGCTGCGCGACTACGGCCTTGATGACTTCTACCTCGAGCTGTCCACCCGCGACCCGGACAAGAGCGTGGGCAGCGAGTCGGACTGGGACGAGGCGACCGAGGCGCTGCGCCAGGCCGGTGAGCGGCAGGGGCTGGAGTTGGTTCTCGACGAAGCCGGCGCCGCCTTCTACGGCCCCAAGATCAGCGTCCAGGCCAAGGACGCGATCGGGCGCACCTGGCAGATGTCCACGATCCAGGTCGACTTCCAATTGCCGCAACGATTCGACTTGGAGTTCACCGCGCCCGACGGCAGCCGGCAGCAGCCGGTCATGATCCACCGGGCCCTGTTCGGGTCGATCGAGCGGTTCTTCGCGGTGCTGTTGGAGCACTACGCCGGAGCGTTCCCAGCATGGCTGGCGCCCGTGCAGGTCGTCGGGATCCCGATCGCTGACGATCACATCCCCTACCTGCAAGAGGTCGCCGCGCAGCTCAAGGGTCACGGCATCAGGGTCGAGGTCGATACCTCACCCGACCGGATGCAGAAGAAGATTCGTAATGCCCAGAAGCAGAAGGTCCCTTTCATGCTGCTCGCCGGAGACGAGGACATCGCCAAGAACGCAGTGTCGTTCCGGTACCGCAACGGTGACCAGAACAACGGTGTTCCGATCGCCGATGCCGTGGCCGAGATCGTGGCCGCGGTCGAGGAACGCCGCCCATGAGCGACGCGCCGCCAGGGCGCGACCCGAGCGCTGAGTCGGACATGTCCGACGGCCTGGAGCGGCTGTGGACTCCCCACCGGATGGCCTACATCAAAGGTGAGGGGAAGCCGGCGGACGGCAGCGGCGGGGAACACTGCCCGTTCTGCCGAGCACCCGGCTTGGATGACGAGTCCGGCTTGATCGTGGCCCGAGGTGAGTTGGTGTTCGCGGTCATGAACCTGTACCCGTACAACACCGGCCACCTGCTGATCTGTCCCTACCGACACATCGCGGACCTGACGGAGCTGACGCCCGCCGAGTACGAGGAACTCGGTCAGTTCACTCAGCGGGCCATGACCGTGGTCCGCCCGACGATGGCCCCCCACGGATTCAACATCGGCGTCAATCAAGGGGCCGTGGCCGGCGCCGGTATCGCCGCTCATCTGCATGAACATGTCGTGCCACGGTGGGGCGGCGACGCGAACTTCATGCCCTTGATCGCCCGGACCAAGGTCCACCCACAGGAGATCCCCGAGACCAGAGCGCTGCTGGCCGCCGCTTGGTGACCTGTTTTGCGGACTCAGGCCGCACAATGGAGCGGTGAGCAGCACTTCAGGATCCAAGGTTCCGCTGATCGTCGCCGCCGTCGTGGGGGTGCTTCTGATCTTCGGCGCCCGGCAACTGTTCGCGGGCGGAGATGAACCCGGTGGTGGCGGCAACGTCGACACCAGTGGCTGCACGCAGGTCACCGTGGCCGCATCAAGCGAGAAGGCAGCGTTGTTGTCCGAACTCGCGGGCCAGTACAACGACGAAGGCCGGCAGGTGGACGGCACCTGCGTCGCCGTCACCGTCAACTCCAAGGCCAGCGGTGGCGCCGCGCAGGCACTGTCCCGCGGCTGGGATGAATCCGTCGACGGACCGCTGCCGACGGTGTGGACTCCCGCCTCGTCGTCATGGGCGGTCCTGGTGGAGCAGAACCTCGCCGCCGCCGACGAGCCGAACCTGATTCCGGAAACTCGCGACTCCATCGCCCAGACTCCACTGGTCATCGCGATGCCACGGCCCATGGCCGAGGCACTCGGCTGGCCGGAGAAGCAGATCGGCTGGCGGGTCCTGGCGGCCCTGGCGAAGTCGCCCAAGGGCTGGGCCGAGAAGGACCACCCGGAGTGGGGTCGATTCAAACTTGGTAAGACGAACCCGTACTACTCCACCTCCGGACTCAACGCGACGATCGCGTCGTACTACGCGGCGACCGGCCTCGCGAGCGACCTCACCAGCAAAGACCTCAAGGACCCCAAGACCCAGGCCTTCGTGAAGAACCTGGAGTCCAGCGTCGTCCACTACGGCGACACCACCCTGACGTTCCTGTCGAATATGGCCAACGAGGCGGAGCGCGGTCAGGGCCTCACCTACGTCAGCGCGGTCACGGTTGAGGAGAAGTCCGTCCTGGACTACAACCAGGGCAACCCGACCGGCGACCCGGCCACGCTGGGACAAGAGCCGCCCCCTTCGGTACCGCTCGCCGCGGTATACCCCAGTGACGGCACGTTGATCTCGGACAACCCGTGGCTCGTTCTGGATGCCCCGTGGGTGACGGCGCAGCAGCAGGCGGGCGCAGCGGACTTCCTCACCTGGGTGCGGGAGCCGGCCCAACAGCAACGATTCACCGACGCGGGGTTCCGCACGTTCGAGGGAGTGCCGGGCGACGTCATCCGACCCGAGGACGGCATGCTGCCGGCGGGCGCGACCAGCGTGCTGTCGCCACCAGCTCCCGCCGTCCTGGCGGACCTACAGCAATCGTGGGACAAGCTGCGCAAGCGGGCTCACGTGCTCATGGTCATGGACGTCAGCGGATCGATGGGGGAACCGGTCCCCAGCGCGGGATCGAACAAGCTGGAACTGGCGCAGCAGGCAGCCATCGGCGCACTCGACGGATTCGCTCCTGACGACGAGGTGGGCCTGTGGGTCTTCTCCACGGGATTGGGCGACAACAACGAGCCCTTCCGGCAACTGGTCCCGATCGGCCCGGCCAAGTCCACGGTGCCCGCCATGAAGCAGGACATCGAACAACTGCTGGCCGACGGTGGCACCGCGTTGTATGCCACGCTGCGCGAGGCGCAGGAGGAGAGCCTGAAGACGCTGGCGCCGGATCGCATCAACGCGATCGTGCTGCTGTCCGACGGTCGCAACGAGTACCCGCCCGACACCGACCTGAACGGCCTGTTGGACGACCTGAGCGCCGAGAGCGTCGACACCAGCGTGCGCGTGTTCACGATCGGCTACGGCGAGGCCGCCGACACCGACGCGTTGCAGAAGATCGCCGAAGCGTCGCGCGGGCAGTACTACGAGGCCAGCGATCCGACCAGCATCGAGAAGGTCCTCACCAGCGTTCTGTCGAACTTCTGATCGTGGCGACCGGCATACTTCAGCCATGACCGCCAGCGACGAGCTCAAGTNNCCGGAGGCGTGGGCTGGGCGGCGCTCGCGGCTCCGTTGGGCCCGCTCGCCATCCCGGTGGGACTGGGCATCGGCGCGGCAGTACTGGGCACCAAGGTGGCCTTGGGATCCCGATCCGACGATCGCGATGACCGGCCAGACCGCGCCTCGCAACTGCCCAAACCACCGCGCGGGTCGCCGCAGGCGCACCTACTGGCCCGGGCAGAGCGGGCGCAGCAACGCATCAACGCACTCGCGGACAACCCCGGCGACGACTGGTTGGACGCGAAGATGGGCCGCGTCGACGACGAGGTCAGTGACGTCGTCCATCATCGGCTCGCCGACCTGGCTGGCCGGGTCACGGTCGTGGACAACTCGCTGGTCTCGGCCCAACCTCAACTGCTCCGCGCCGACTACGACCGCACTGCGGCTGCAGTTGCGGCCGAGACCGACCCCGCGTTGCGGGCCGAACGTCAGCGCGCCCTGGATGCCATGTCCAGTCAGATCGGGTCCGTCGACCGACTCGTACGGCTGCGGGAGACCCTCTTGACCCGGATGCAAACCGCCGTCGTGGGCCTGGAGGGGCTGGGGTCGCGGATGGGTGAACTGGTGGCCCTCGGCGCCGACCCGGTGACGCACGACCGCAGCGCCGAGGTGCTCGCAGAACTGACCAGTGAACTCGACACCGTCCGCTCGGGCTTGGCCGAGGCTGAGGCCCTGTCCCGGGACGTCTGAGTCTGCGGGTCAGCCGAGCAGGTTGGCCTTGATCCGATCGGGAACCGGCTCGTAGCCGGCGGGCGAGCGGGTGAACGTCGCGGAACCTTGGCTGATGGCGCGCAGATCGATCGAGTAGCGGGCCAACTCAGACGCCGGGACGACCGCTGTGACGGCGGTGAACCCGCCGTCATGAGACTGCGACCCCGTCATCCGCCCCCGTCTCGCGGCCAGGTCCGTCATCACTGATCCGACGTATTCGTCGGACACCTCGATCGAGACCTCCGCCACCGGCTCCAGGAGTACCTCGCCCACTTTGGCCGCCGCGTCCTTCAACGCCAGCCCGGCCGCGGTGGCGAAGGCCATGTCCGACGAGTCCACCGAATGCGCCTTGCCATCGGTCACCGTGACCTGCAGATCAACGACGGGGAATCCGGCGTCCAGTCCGGCCGCCATCTGCTGCTGCAGGCCCCGATCGACCGACGAGATGTACTGCCGAGGGATGGCTCCACCGACCACCTTGTCGATGAACACGTATCCGGAACCGGTCGGCAAAGGAGCCACCTCGATGTCCACCACGGCGAACTGGCCGTGCCCGCCGGACTGTTTGACCAAGCGACCGTGGCCCGCGGCCGTTCCCGCCAGAGTGGTCCGCAGCGGGATGCGCTGCTCCTCGGCGGTGACGTTCACACCGAACCTGCGACGCAGGCGGTCCAGCAGGACGTCGGCATGGGTCTGCCCCATGCACCACAGAATCACCTGGTGAGTCTCGGCGTTTCGTTCGATCCGCACGGTCGGATCCTCGGCCTGGAGCCGCCCCAACGCGGTCGACAGTTTGTCCTCGTCGCTGCGGGACGCGGCGCTGACCGCCACGGGAAGCAAGGGGTCGGGCATCAGCCACGGTTCGACGAGCAGCGGAGTGTCGGGGCTGCTCAATGTGTCGCCGGTCTCGGCGTGATTCAGCCGGGCCACTGTCACGATGTCCCCGGCGACCCCGCTGCCGACCGGAGTCAGTCGCGCTCCCAGCGCCGAACTGATCGCTCCCACCCGTTCGTCATCGTCGTGCTCGACGTGCCCCCGATCGGTCAGGAAATGCCCCGACACGTGCAGCAGTGAGTCGGCACGCAACGTGCCGCTGAAAACCCGCACCAGCGACAGGCGGCCGGCGAACTGATCGCTGGTGGTCTGGACGACCTCGGCGCACAGCGGTGCATTCGGGTCGCATGCCAGCGCGGGAGCGGCCCCGCCGTCGGGGGTGGTCGCAGTGGGCAATCCGTGCTCTGCCGGTGTCGGGAACCCGCCCACGATCAGTTCCAGGACTTCGTTCACGCCCACCGTCACAGCCGCCAAGGTCACGGGCAGGACCGGATGGAAGTGGCCGCGAGCCACGGCCTTCTCGAGGTCTGTGATGAGCATCTCGGCGTCGAGTTCCTCGCCACCGAGGAACCGCTCCATCAGCGTTTCGTCTTCTGACTCGGTGATGATGCCCTCGATCAACGTCGCGCGAGCGGTCTCGATCAACTCGCGGTGCTGGGGTTCTGACGGGGACGACTGCCGCGAACCTGTGGTGTAGTCATGGACGTCTTGGCTGAGCAGGCCGATCACCCCGGCCACCGACTCGTCATCGGCCAGCATGGGCAGATACATCGCCTGGACACCATCACCGAACGCTCGCTGGCACAGCGCGACCTGCTCCTCGAAGTCGCTGGACTCCCGGTCCAACTTGGTGATCACGACTGCGCGGGGCATGCCCACCGCTGCGCATTCCTGCCACAGCAGAGTGGTGGCGGGGTCGATGCCATCACCGGCGGCGATCACGAACAGGGCCGCGTCGGCGGCGCGCAGCCCAGCCCGCAGTTCACCGATGAAGTCGCCGTAGCCAGGTGTGTCGAGCAGGTTGATGCGTACACCCGCTGATTCGAAGGACAACGGTGTCAAAGTCACGGAGCGGCCCAGGTCGTGCTCGACTTCGGTGTGGTCCGACGCCGTCGATCCCTTCTCGACGGTGCCCGCGGAATGAATGGCTCCCGCGGCAAGGAGCAGGGCCTCGGCCAACGTCGTCTTGCCGGAACCCGAGGGTCCCACCAGAACCACGTTTCGGATGGCGGGTTGGCGCATCGTGACCTCCCAGGACGGTGTCGCTCTTCTCGTCAGTCAGCCTATTCCCCACCTGTGACCGGCCGGACGTGTCCTGACGGGAAGCGCACCCGACCCCCGGCTACGATCGTCAGCACAGCCCGGAAAGGCCCTCGATGCTCAACAATCAGAAAGCCCGCGGCATGGTCGCGGGTGTGGTCGAACCGGTGGCCCGGCGGCTGCTCGCAGTGGGCCTCACCCCCGATGCGGTCACCTACATCGGGGCCGCCGCGACCAGTGTCGCAGCGTTGTGGTTCTTCCCTCGGGGGCAGTTTGTTCCCGGCGTCATCATCATCGCGGTGTTCGCGTTCTCCGACCTGCTCGACGGCACGATGGCGCGGTTGTCCGGCCGCGCCGGGCCGTGGGGCAACTACCTGGACTCGACCCTGGACCGCGTCGCGGACGGTGCGGTGTTCGGGGGCGTTCTGATCTACTTCGCGACCCAGGGGCAATCCTGGCCGACCGCGGCGGCCTGGGTCTGCCTGGTCGGCGGCTTCACGATCTCGTACGCCAAGGCCCGCGCCGAGAGTGTGGGTGCCACCGCGAACGTGGGGATCGCCGAACGAGCCGAACGCTTGATCGTGATCCTGCTCGCCGCGTTCGTCACGGGCCTCGGTGTCACCTGGCTGTTGCCCGCGGCCACAGCCGTTCTGGCGTTGCTCACCCTCATCACGATCGCCCAGCGGTTCACCCACGTCCGGCAGCAGTTGGCCCCTCGCACCCCTGCGCCCGAACCGGACGAGGCCGAGCCCACCCCGTCAGCAGATTCGGGCCAGTCCACGCCGCCGCCCCAGCCAGCCCCCGAAACCGGCGAGCCGACGCCTCAACCCCAGTCGACCACTCCGCCACAGGCACGGTCATCCTCCCCAGACCCCGCTGCGACCCCCGCCCCGGTGGCCGACCAGGACACCCTGCCCGGATTCGGCGACCGATGATCACCGACAACTTCGCCTTCTGGGGCTACTCCGTCGGATGGGCGACGGTGCGCAAGATGCCCGAGAAGCGCGCCTACGCGATGTTCTCCCGGCTCGCGGACCAGGCCTGGCGCCGGCATGGCCCCTCGGTCAAGCAGTACGAGAAGAATCTGCGCCGGGTCTTGCCGGACGCCACAGACTCCGAACTGCGGGAGACGTCGCGGGCCGGATTCCAGAGCTATGCGCACTACTGGTGTGATGCGTTCCGGATGCCCGATTGGCCGCGCTCCCGCATCCTCGACCTGCAGGTGGAGGGCCTCGAACACATCGACCAGGCCGTCGCCGGGGGTGGTGGGCTGGTCTTCGTGGGTCCCCATGGCGGCAACTACGACCACGGGGCCGCATTCATCGCCCAGCGCTATGGCAGCCTGACCACGGTCGCGGAACGGCTCAAGCCGTACCGACTGTTCGAGAAGTTCGTGGCATTCCGCGAGGAACTCGGTATGGAGGTCCTCGGTCACGGGACCGGTGATCTGGTAGCCACCCTGCAGCAACGCGTCGAGGCCGGGACGATCGTCGGACTGGTCGGTGACCGCGACCTGTCCCGCCATGGCATCCCCGTGACGTTCTTCGGCGAGCCGACCCGCATGCCCGCTGGCGCGGCCCTGGTGGCCCGGCGCACCGGAGCGACCCTCTTGGCCGTCAACTTCTTCTACCGGAACGGCCAACCCGCCGCCACCGTGTTCGAACCCATCCCGGTGCCCACGAGCGGCACCGAGGAGGCAGACATCCGCACGATCACACAGTCGATCGCCGGTCGATTCGAGATCGGGATCAGCCAGCACCCCAGCGACTGGCACATGCTGCAACCGCTCTGGTTGGCGGATCTGGACCCCGATCGGCTGGCCCGGTCCGAGGCCTCGCGGTGACCGGTGAACCGCTCACGATCGGGATCGTGTGTCCGTACGCCTGGGACATCCCCGGTGGGGTGCAGTTCCACGTACGGGATCTGCGGGCCGCGTTGGTCAAGGACGGCCACTCGGTCTCGGTGCTGGCACCCGCCGAGGACGACGACAACCTGCCCCACTACGTGACCTCGACAGGGCGTCCGGTCGCCGTCCCCTACAACGGTTCCGTCGCCCGACTGANNCTGAATCTCGGGTTCCGGTCCACCCGTCGGGTGCGCGAGTGGATCCGCACCGGCAACTTCGATGTCATGCATGTCCATGAGCCGCTGTCACCGGGCATCAGCGCCGTCGCGCTATGGGCAGCGCAAGGACCCATCGTGGCAACCTGGCACTCGTCCATGGAGCGCTCCCGGGTGCTGTCGGCCGGCTTCTACCTGGCGCAGACGGTCATGGAGAAGACGCGCGGCCGTATCGCGGTGTCGGAGTTGGCCCGACGGACTCTGGTGGACCACGTCGGTGGTGATGCGGTACTCATCCCCAATGGTGTCGACTGCGCCGCATTTGCTGATGCGGAGCCGTTCGAGGGGTGGCCCGGTGACGGCAAGGCATTGTTCTTTCTGGGCCGACTGGACGAGCCCCGCAAGGGCCTGGACATCCTGCTCGAGGCACTCCCGGCGATCGCCGAGCGACATCCGGGAGTGCGGGTGCTGTTGGCGGGCCCCGGTGACCAGGACGACATCGTCAAGAAGCTCCCCGACGACGTGGCCTCCCGGTTGACCTTCCTCGGACTGGTCTCCGAAGAGGACAAGGTCCGTGCGTTCCATTCCGCGGACGTCTATGTCGCGCCGAACACTGGGGGGGAGTCGTTCGGGATCGTGCTGCTCGAGGCGATGGCGAGCGGCACGGCGGTGGCGTCCAGCGATCTCGAGGCATTCCGCCGCGTCCTGGACAACGGCGCAGCGGGCAAGCACTTCACCAACGGCGACCCCGCATCGCTCGCCCAGGTCGTGTCCGACTTGCTCAGTGACGACCAGGGTCGTGCCGAACTGGTGGCGGTGGGCCACGAACGGGCCTGGTTGTACGACTGGGGTCGGGTCACCCGTGAGATCGTCGACGTGTACCGCAGTGTCCGGATGCCGGGGGAGAAGGTCACCGAGGATCTGCGCGGACAGTTCGTGGGCCGACTCGCGCGGATGACGGATGGTGGCTCGTGAGCTGGTGGATGTGGCTGCTCCTCGCGGTCGTGATCATCATCGGCTGGTACCTGTCCTCGACAGCGGGACGGCTCGATCGGTTGCATCGTCGGGTCGATGCGGGCCAGGTGGCCCTCGACCGAGCGCTGCTGGAGCGGGCATCAGTGGCCGGTGAAGTCGCGGCAGCGCGGATGCCCGACCCGGCGTTGGCCGCTGTGATCGGTGACGCCGTCCACACGGCTCGCCGCACGAACCCAGACCAGGCGTTGGAGCGCAGCCTCGCGGAGTCGAACCTGACCCAGGCACTCGGCACTGCGTTCGACGAACCGGAAGCCGTGGCCGAATGCGCGCAGTACCCCGGCGGGGACGAACTGATGGCCGATCTGGAGAGCGCCACCCGCAGGGTGCAACTGTCCCGTCGGTTCCTGAATGACGCCGTGCGAGCCTGTCGCGACGTCCGCTACCAGGGGATCGTGCGGATTTTCCGACTCGCGGGTCGCACGCCGTGGCCACAGTCGTTCGAGATGGACGACACGCCACCGGCCGGCTTCGGGATCCGCTGACGGCTGTCACGCGGCGGCCCCGTGGTCCGAGCGGGTAGACACGGATTGGGGAGCACCGGCGTTCGCAACTACCATGGTGAGGTTCCTGTCCAGCAGTGGAGGTAGCGGCGATGGCCCAGATCAGTGACAGCCCCGCAGTCGGCACCGACCGCGTCAAGCGCGGCATGGCCGAGATGCTCAAGGGCGGCGTGATCATGGACGTCGTCACCCCGGAGCAAGCCAAGATCGCCGAGGACGCCGGTGCTGTGGCCGTGATGGCGCTGGAACGGGTCCCCGCCGACATCCGCGCCCAGGGCGGCGTATCGCGCATGTCGGATCCCGACATGATCGACGGCATCATCGAGGCGGTCTCGATCCCGGTCATGGCCAAAGCCCGCATCGGACACTTCGTCGAAGCGCAGATCCTGCAGGCACTGGGCGTCGACTACATCGACGAGTCCGAGGTCCTCACGCCCGCCGACTACACCAACCACATCGACAAGTGGCAGTTCACCGTGCCGTTCGTGTGCGGGGCGACGAACCTGGGCGAGGCGTTGCGCCGTATCACCGAGGGCGCGGCCATGATCCGCAGCAAGGGCGAGGCGGGCACCGGTGACGTGTCCAACGCCACGACCCACATGCGCAAGATCCGCGGCGAGATCAACCAGTTGCGCACGATGTCACCCGACGAGTTGTTCGTGGCGGCCAAGGAACTCCAAGCGCCCTACGAACTCGTCCGTGAGATCGCCGCCAGTGGGACGCTTCCGGTGGTGCTGTTCACCGCCGGTGGCATCGCCACTCCGGCTGACGCGGCCATGATGATGCAGTTGGGTGCCGACGGAGTGTTCGTGGGATCCGGCATCTTCAAGTCCGGCAACCCCGCCCAGCGGGCCCACGCGATCGTGCAAGCGACCACGCACTTCGACAACCCCGACATCCTGGCCAAGGTGTCCCGTGGCCTCGGCGAGGCGATGGTGGGGATCAACGTGGAGGAGCTCCCCGTGGATCACCGCTTGGCCGAGCGCGGCTGGTGACCACCGACCCCATCGTCGGGGTCCTGGCACTGCAGGGGGCATTCCGCGAGCACGTGGGCCGACTGGAGGCGCTGGATGTCGCTGCTGTGACCGTGCGCACGCCGGCTGAGTTGGCGTCCGTGGGGGCGCTCATCATCCCCGGCGGCGAGTCGACCGCGATGTCCCGCCTGGCCGTCGACCTGGGCATGCTGGATCCGGTAGCGGAGCGGATCGCCGCCGGCATGCCGACTTTCGGCACCTGTGCCGGGATGATCATGCTGGCCGATGAACTCCTCGACCCCCGATCCGGACAGCGGCAGTTCGGGGGCCTCCACCTGACGGTGCGCCGCAATGCCTTCGGGCGCCAGGTCGAGTCCTTCGAGAGTGACGTGTCCGTGCCGATCCTGGGCGCCCCGCCGTTCCCGGCGGTGTTATACCGCGCACCGTGGGTCGAAGCAGCGGGTCCTGAGGTGGAAGTCCTGGCGACGATCCGCCGGACCGACCCCTCCGGCCACCCTGCCGATAGGATCGTGGCCGTGCGTCAGGGCTCGGTGCTTGCGACGTCGTTCCACCCGGAGCTGACTTCCGATGATCGACTGCACCGGTTGTTCCTGACCATGATCGAGGAGGACGCATGTCGGGCCATTCCAAGTGGGCCACCACCAAGCACAAGAAGGCCGTCGTCGACGCCAAACGCGGCAAACTCTTCGCCAAACTGATCAAGAACATCGAGGTTGCGGCGCGCACCGGAGGCGGTGACATCGCCGGCAACCCCACTCTGTACGACGCGATCCAGAAGGCGAAGAAGAGCTCGGTCCCCAACGACAACATCGATCGGGCCGTCAAGCGCGGCTCCGGCGCCGAAGCGGGTGGCGCGGACTACGAGACGATCATGTATGAGGGCTATGGCCCCGCGGGGGTCGCGGTCCTGGTCGAGTGCCTCACCGACAACCGGAACCGGGCCGCCGGTGAGGTTCGCATCGCCATGACCCGCAACAGCGGCTCGATGGCCGACCCCGGATCGGTGTCGTACCTGTTCAGTCGCAAGGGCGTCGTGATCGTTCCTGGCGAGGCGGCCTCGGAGGACGAGATTCTGGATGCCGTTCTGGATGCGGGCGCTGAAGAGGTCAACGACCTGGGGGAGTCCTGGGAGATCGTCAGCGAGGCCACCGACGTGGTCGCAGTACGGACCGCGCTACAGGGCGCGGGCATCGACTACGACTCGGCCGAGGCGACGTTCCTCCCCAGTGTCACTGTGGATCTTGATGAGGACGCCGCCCGCAAGATGTTCCGACTCATCGAAGCGCTCGAGGACTCCGACGACGTCCAGAACGTGTACGCGAACTTCGATGTCTCCGACGAGGTCATGGAGGCAGTCGGCTGATCCGGTCGCGTCACGCGGTGCGCCTCGATAGCGTCACAGCATCGAGGAGGACAACGTGAGCGACCTGAACAAGGCAGTCCGTAGCGCCAACGACCTGAGGGCGGTGGGGCAGCAACTCACCGGGTTCGACGCGGCGACCTGGCGGACGGCAACCAACGACCGGGGAATGCGCTCGTCGATCGTGGCGGTGTCCCTGCTGGACGCGACCCCCGACTGGGACCGCCTACGGGCACGCTTCGAGCGGCTCACTCGGCTGGTCCCGGTCCTGCGGGAACGCCCCCTGTTCGGTGCGGTCGGGATCTCAATGCCCCGGCTGGCGGTCGATCCGGACTTCGATCTCGACATCCACCTGCACCGCACGCGGCTGCCGAGCGGTGGTGGCTGGAACGATGTCCTGGGCGAGGCCCGGCGAATGAGCCTGACGGACTTCGACCACGACCGGCCGTTGTGGGAGTGCCTGCTGGTCGAAGGTCTCAGCGGCGGTCGTTCCGCGCTGATCCTCAAACTGCATCACGCAGTAGCCGACGGCCAGGCCACCGTTCTGATCGCGGCCAACCTGTTTGAGCTGACCCCCGAGGGCAACCCGGACGAGCCCGAAGCCCCTCCGGCGCCCGAAGGTCGACCCGTGTCGGTGGCCAGCGTGAGCCGTGCCAACATCGCCGACAACGTGACCCGCGCCGCCGAAGCGGCCGTGACCGGCGTCAAGTTGGTCGCCGAACTGGCCGTCGGGACGGTCAAGAACCCCGTGGGCACGTGGTCGGATGCGGTGGGGATGGCCGAGTCGATCGGTCGGTTCGCGGCCATGCCCGAGTCGGCGCTCTCGCCGCTGATGTCCGGCCGCTCGACGAACTATCGGTTCGCGACGTTCGACCTGCCGTTCGATCAGATGCGTGCGGCGGCCAAACGTCGGGGCGACACGGTCAACGACATCTTCCTGGGTTCCGTCACCACCGGCATCGCCGCCTACCACGATCGCCACGGCCGTCCCACCCGCCGGTTGCGCTTCAACGTCCCCATCAGCCTGCGCAAGGCCGTCAAAGACGGCAGCAGTTCCAACGCGGTCACAATCGCCCGCTTCGAACTCCCCGTGAACGGGGTCTCGATCGACGAGCGCGTCAAAGCGGCCCATGCCGAGGTGAAGCGCTGGCGCGATGAGCCGGCGCTCTCACTGGCCAACCCGCTGGCCGACGTCACCTGGATGGTCCCGGTTCCGGTTCTCGCTTCAGCGGCACGCGCGAGCGACATCACGGCGTCGAACGTGCCGGGGCCGCCGATCCCCGTCTACATCTGTGGTGCCCGCATGGTGGGTACGTGGCCGCTCGTTCCCACGGTCGGCGCCGCCGCGAACATCACGCTGGTGACATACGACGGAACAGCGTTCGTCGGAATGTCTGCGGACGAGACCTCCATCCCGGACCTCGATGATTTCGTGTCGGACCTTCGATCCGGATTCGCTGAGGTGATCGGCGCTCCCGTCGGACCCACTGACCCCGTGAGCGGCGGCAAGGTGGATCAGCCGTCACATGCCAGCGGTGTGCGCGAAGAGGCCAAGCCCGCGGCGAAGAAGGCGAGCATGAAGAAGGCGACCACGAAGAAGGCGACTTCCACGAAGCCGGTGGCCAAGAAGACCACGACGAAGCAGACGGCCGCGAAGAAGGCCCCAGCGGCCAAGACCACCGCGACCACACCCCCGGTCAAGAAAGCGCCCGCCACGAAGGCCTCGGCGACCAAGACCACCGCCAAGAAGGCCCCGGCCAAGAAGGCGGCGACGCCCTCGAGCACCTCGTAGCGAGTTACCGCGCAACCGCGTGAACCCGCGCTAGGGTACGAACATACGTTCGAACTCGGGTGGAGGCGACATGCGGGTGCTGGGTGTGGATCCCGGGCTGACCCGGTGCGGCGCGGGGACCGTCGATGCTCTGGCTGGCCGACGAGTTCGACTCGTGGACGTCACGGTCATCAGGACAGCTCCCGACCAGGACCTCGCCCTGCGACTGGCCTCCGTTCACGAGGGCCTCGTCGCGCTCATCGCCCTGCACCGACCCGATGTCGTGGCCGTGGAGCGGGTGTTCGCCCAGCAGAACACGCGTACCGCCATGGGCACGGCGCAGGCCTCGGCCATGGCACTGTTGGCAGCGACCCACGCAGGGGTACCGGTGGTCATGCACACGCCGAGCGAGGTCAAGGCCGCGGTCACCGGCAATGGCCGAGCTGACAAGCAACAGGTGACGGCCATGGTGACGCGGTTGCTGCGCCTGCAGGCGGCGCCACGACCGGCCGATGCCGCCGACGCGCTGGCGTTGGCTATCTGTCATGCCTGGCGTGCTCCCTTGACCAACCGGATCCAGGAGGCCATCGGATGATCGACTACATCCGCGGAACCGTGCAACGCACCAGCGAGAATCACATCGTCGTCGACGTGGGCGGCATCGGGATTCGAGTTGAGGCCGCTCCGGCCACGGTGGCCGACCTGACCCCCGGCGAACTGCGCGAAGTCCCCACGAGTCTGGTGATTCGCGAGGACTCCTGGACCCTGTACGGCTTCGCCGACAGCGACGAACGCGAGGTCTTCGAACTCGTCCAGACGGTGTCGGGTATCGGCCCGCGCACCGCGCAGGGTCTCGTTGCGACCTTGACCGCCGACGGTCTGCGTCGGGCCGTCCATAGCCAGGACGCCGCCGCGGTCATGACCGTGCCCGGGATCGGGCGCAAGGGCGCTCAACGCATTCTGCTGGAACTCGCCGACCGACTCGGTCCCCCTGCCGGACAGGCGGCGTCCCCCGGCGTATCGGCCAGCCCGACCGGAACCGCGGTCTGGCACGCGGATGTCATCACCGGACTGGTGGGCCTCGGGTGGACGCAGCGCGAAGCCGAGGCAGCTGTGGCGGTGGTCGAGTCACGCGTCGAGCCGGACGCCGATGTCGCCGTTGTACTCAAGGCGGCCCTCGCAGAACTGAAGCGATCATGACCGATCGGCTGGTGAACCCGCAGACCGAACCGGGCGAAGCCGCCTTCGACTCCGCACTGCGCCCACAACAGCTCAGCGAGTTCGTGGGGCAGCCACGGGTCAGGGATCAGTTGAACTTGGTCCTGGCGGCGGCCCGGGGCCGAGGAACAACTCCCGATCACGTTCTGCTGTCCGGCCCGCCGGGGCTCGGCAAGACCACCCTTGCCGGCATCATCGCCACCGAGATGCAGGCGCCGTTCCGCATCACGAGTGGGCCAGCCCTGCAGCACGCCGGTGATCTCGCCGCGTTGCTGACGAGCCTGCAACCGGGCGAGGTGTTGTTCCTGGATGAGATCCACCGAACGTCGCGTACCGCTCAGGAACTGCTCTACATCGCCATGGAGGACTTCCGGGTCGACATCGTTGTCGGCAAGGGACCCGGTGCGACCGCGATCCCGCTGGATCTGGAGCCCTTCACGTTGGTCGGGGCCACCACCCGAGCCGGCCTACTGCCCGGACCCCTGCGCGACCGGTTCGGCTTCACCGCGCACCTGGATTTCTACGACGAAGCCGACCTCGCGACCATCCTCACGCGCTCCGCGCGGCTCCTCGGGGTACCCGCTGACCCCGAAGGGATCACCGAGATCGCCGGACGCAACCGCGGCACCCCACGGGTGGCCAATCGGCTCTTGCGTCGAGTGCGTGACTACGCCCAGGTGCACGGTGACGGCTCGATCGACCGTGCGACGGCGCACACGGCTTTGGATCTCTACGAGGTGGACGTGCTCGGACTCGACCGGTTGGACCGAGCCGTCCTCGAAGCCCTCATCCTGAAGTTCGACGGGGGACCGGTGGGGTTGAGCACCTTGGCTGTGTCAGTCGGCGAGGAGAGCGAAACGGTCGAAACCGTGGCCGAACCGTTTCTGCTGCGCCTCGGTTTTCTGACCCGGGGACCGCGGGGAAGAGAAGCAACCCCCGCTGCCTGGCGGCACCTCGGTGCGACGCCGCCCACCCCCGCCGCGGCACAACTGAGTCTTTCCGACGACCTCGGCAGCCCAGCGATCTCGGACGGGTAGGGTAAGGCGTTCATCACCGAGATCTGGAGGCGTGCGTGGCTGCACCCACTGGCTATCGGCCGTGGCGGTACTTGGGACTGTTGGCGGCCTTGGTCATTGTTCTGACGGTCTGGGCGTTCTGGCCCGGCCAGTCGCACACTCCGAAGCTGGGTCTGGATCTGCGTGGGGGCACTCAGGTCATTCTCGACCCACAACCCATCACTGAAGGCGCGCAGGTCACTGAGGAACAACTGCAGCAGTCCGTTGAGATCATCCGGCAACGCGTCAACGGCATCGGTGTCGCCGAGGCCGACGTGTCGATCCAGGGGTCGGGCAACGACGCGGTACTCGTCGTCGCTGTTCCCGACGTGACCCAGGATCGGATCGTGGAGTTGGTGGGTCGGACGGCGCTGCTGAACTTCCGCCCGGTCAACAACATCCTGAACCCCGCACCCGCTGATGCGAACGCGCAGCAGCCCACGGACACTGCCAACGGCTCGGACAAGGGCGGCAAGGGGCAGAAGGCCAAGGCCAACAAGAACGCCGACTCCGCCAACGCGAACGCCGAGACCCCCGAGGACGCCGACCAGGGCCAACAGATCGTCCAGGCGGACACGGACGACGCCAAGTACCAGCAGGAACTCCTGGCATTGGACTGCACCTTGCCGCAGAACCAAGCCGGGGGAGCCTCGGATGATCCCCTGAAGTGGCTGGGAACCTGCGATCAGGACGGTGCGGCCAAGTACAGCTTGGAGCCGGCGTTCATTCAGGGAACCGACATCGCTTCCGCCGCCGCACAGTTGCCCCAGCAGGGTGCAGGCGGCTGGGTGGTGACGCTCGACTTCAACGGTGAGGGCGCGAGCAAACTGGCGGAGATCTCGAAGAAGCTGTCGGCTCAGGCGCCGCCGACGAACCAGTTTGCGATCGTGTTGGACGGGGTCGTCGTCTCCGCCCCGTCGTTCTCCGAACCGATCCTGGGTGGTCAGGCGCAGATCGAGGGCAACTTCACCGCCGAAGAAGCCAACGACCTCGCGAACGTGCTCAAGTTCGGTGCCCTGCCCGTCACGCTCGAACAGCAGTCGGTCGAGAGCATCTCGCCCACCCTGGGCAGCGACCAGTTGCGGGCCGGAATGCTGGCCGGCGCGATCGGGCTGGCACTCGTTGGTATCTACCTGATCCTGTACTACCGGGTCCTCGGTGTGGTCGCGGTGATCAGCCTGGTGATCGCTGCCTGGGTGACGTACTGCCTGTTCGTGGTGCTGGGCAACACGATCGGATTCACGCTGACACTCGCCGGCATCGCCGGTGCGATCGTGTCGATCGGTATCACAGCGGACTCGTTCGTCGTGTATTTCGAACGTCTGCGCGACGAGATCCGCGACGGCAAGTCGCTGCGCCGAGCAGCCGACGAAGGCTGGGTCCGTGCCCGTCGTACCCTGCTGGCCGCCGACTTCGTGTCGATTCTCGCGGCTGTGGTCCTTTACTTCCTGAGTGTCGGAAACGTCCGAGGATTCGCGTTCTCGCTGGGACTGACCACCGTGGTCGATGTCATCATCGCGTTCTGGTTCACTCGCCCGACGGCCCTGCTGCTCGCGCGAACCAAGTGGATGAACAAGGGCGGCTCGTTCACCGGGGTGTCGCCCAAACGACTCGGGGTCGAGTCCCTTCAGGGGACCAGGCGCGAACCCACTCGACGCAAACGCGCCACGGTGGGCGTCGCGTCCAGCGACGGGGACGTGGACACGCGCAAGCTCGGTGGGGAGATCTGACATGTCCAAGATCCGTGAAATGGCGCATGGCCTTTACGCGGGCCAGGTGTCCTTCGACTTCGTCGGCAAGACCAAGACCTGGTACATCATCTCGGGGGTCATCCTCGCGATCACGCTCGGATCACTGCTGTTCCGTGGGCTGAACCTGGGCATCGAGTTCCGCGGCGGTGCTGAGTTCCAGGTCCCGAGTTCCCAGTGCAGCGTCGAGCAGGTGCGAGATACCGCTGACACGATCACTGGGGGCACGTCGATCGCGACCCAACTGGGCGACGGAAGTCTGCGCATTCAGACTGAAGAGGTCAGCAACGAGGTGGGCGCCCAGATCACTCAGGCACTCGGCACCGCGTGTGATGTGCCTGCCTCCGACATCAAGATCCAAGTCGTGGGTCCCACCTGGGGATCCGAGGTCAGCAAGAAGGCACTGCAGGGGCTCATCGTCTTCTTGATCCTGGTCAGCATCTTCTTGGCGATCTACTTCGAGTGGCGCATGGCCGTGGCGGCCCTGGTTGCGCTCGCCCACGACCTGATCATCACGATCGGCGTCTACTCGATCCTGGGCTTCGAGGTGACCCCGGCCACGGCGATCGGTCTGCTGACGATCCTCGGGTACTCGCTCTACGACACCGTGGTGGTGTTCGACAAGGTCAAAGAGAACACCGCCGGAATCCTGGGGCAGAGCCGCATCACGTACTCCGAGGCCGCCAACTTGGCCATCAACCAGACCCTGATCCGTTCGATCAACACATCGATCGTCGCGCTGCTTCCGGTGGCCGCGATCCTGTTCGTCGGTGCGGGACTGTTGGGTGCGGGCACGTTGAAGGATCTGGCGTTGGCACTGTTCGTCGGTATGGCGGCAGGCACCTACTCGTCGATCTTCGTCGCCACACCGTTCCTGGTGCAGTTGAAGAACCGCGAGCCCGAGGTGCAGGCCTTGGAGCGTCGCGTGATGTCCCGACGACGCAAGGCAGCGGCCGACGGCGGCGCCGACGACACGGTGGCCACTGCTGTCAGCGGTGGCGGTTCGGCGTCGGACGGGGGTGGCTATTCCCGCACCGTCACGGAGTCGGGTGTACGCAACCAACCCAAGCGACAACCCCGCTCGCAACGAAAGTCCTGATCTGCGCGATCCGATGGCTGTCTTGCGAAGGCTCGTAGAATGGGCCGAGCGACGTCGAGGAGGTGTCAGTGAGCGAGGACACCACGTCGAGTGCTGCCACTGAGCCCTCCTCCACGGGCTTCGACCCGGTGGCCTCGGTTCAGGCAGCCACCGAGCAGGTCACGCGACTTCGGGACCGACTGGCCCGGATCACGGTCGGAGCTCGCAGTGGCTATCCGGAACTGGAGCCGCTGTTCCGGACGGTCAAGCAGTACCACCCCAAGACCGATCTGCGGCTTCTGGAGCGCGCCTACGAGACCGCTCGGCTGCTGCACAAGGAACAGTTGCGCCGCTCCGGCGAGCCTTACATCACCCACCCCCTGGCGGTGGCCACGATCCTGGCCGAGTTGGGCATGACCGGACCCACCCTGGCGGCGGCATTGCTGCACGACACGGTCGAGGACACCGAGTACACCCTCGAAGCACTGACTGCTGACTTCGGTGACGAGGTCGGCCGCCTGGTCGACGGCGTCACCAAGCTGGACCGGGTCACCTACGGCAAGGCGTCCGCCGCCGAGACAGTCCGCAAGATGGTCGTGGCCATGGCCCGCGACATCCGGGTGCTGGTCATCAAACTGGCCGACCGGCTGCACAACATGCGCACCCTGGGCTGGCTTCCTGCCGCCAAACAGCGCAAGAAGGCCGCCGAGACGCTCGAGATCTATGCCCCGCTGGCTCACCGCCTGGGCATGAACACGATCAAGTGGGAGTTGGAGGACCTCGCGTTCGCCGCCCTACAGCCGAAGGTGTACGAGGAGATCGTCCATCTCGTCGGACAGCGCGCCCCCGCCCGGGACCAGCATCTGAACAAGGTGATCGAGGACCTCAACGCCGACCTGCGGCAGGCCCGATTGCGGACCGTGGTGACCGGGCGGCCGAAGCACTACTACTCGATCTACCAGAAGATGGTCGTTCGGGGCCGCGACTTCAACGACATCTACGACCTGGTCGGGGTCCGGATCCTGGTCGACAACGTCCGCGACTGCTACGCCGCGCTGGGCATCATCCACGCCCGCTGGAGTCCCGTGCCGGGTCGCTTCAAGGACTACATCGCGATGCCCAAATACAACATGTACCAGTCGCTGCACACCACAGTGATCGGTCCCGAGGGCAAGCCGGTCGAACTGCAGATCCGCACCCAGCAGATGCACCGGGCGGCGGAGTTCGGTGTCGCGGCGCACTGGCGCTACAAGAACGGTGCCGTGGGCGACAAGAGCGGCCCGGACGACCTGGCCTGGGTACGGCAGCTGCTCGAATGGCAGCGCGAGACCGAGGACCCCGACGAGTTCATGGACTCACTGCGGTTCGACCTCAACTCCAGCGAGGTGTTCGTGTTCACCCCGCAGGGCGACATCATCGCGCTGCCCGCGGGTGCGACTCCGGTGGACTTCGCCTACAGCGTCCACACCGAGGTCGGCCACCGCTGCGTGGGGGCGCGGGTGAACGGCCGACTGGTGCCGTTGGAGTCGGAACTCGGCAACGGCGACGTGGTCGAGATCTTCACGTCCAAGGACGAGAACAGCGGCCCGAGTCAGGACTGGCTGCAGTTCGTGCAGAGCGCGCGGGCCCGCACCAAGATCAAGTCGTGGTTCTCGAAGGAGCGCCGCGACGAGGCGATCGATCGGGGCAAAGAAAGACTCAACAAGGCAGTCCGCAAGCGCGGTATCCCGCTGAAGCGGCTGCTGGCATCGGACATGCTCGCCGGGCTGGCCACGGACCTTCGCCTGTCGGACGTCACCGCCGTCTATGCCGAGATCGGCGAAGGCCGCATGTCCGCGGAGTCGGTCGTGGAACGGCTGCTGACACTCAGTGGCGGCGTGGATGACGTCACCGAGGACCAGCCCGTCTCGTACCGCGCCCACAAGAAGCCTGCTGGCGATCCGGGCATCATCGTCCAGGGCGAACCGGACGTGTGGGTCAAGCTCGCCCGATGTTGCACCCCGGTCCCCGGCGACGAGATCACGGGATTCATCACCCGTGGCTCAGGAGTGTCGGTCCATCGCCGCGACTGCCTGAACGTGGAGCAGTTGGCGCAGCAAGCGAACCGCATCGTCGAAGTGGAGTGAGCCCCGACCCAGTCCAGCGTGTTCCTGGTGAACATCCAGATCGAGGCGCTGGACCGTTCCGGGCTGCTGTCCGATGTGACCCGGGCCCTGAGCGACCAGCACGTCAACATCCTGAGTGCCTCGGTGAGTACCAGCAAGGACCGCATCGCCATCAGCAAGTTCACGTTCGAGATGGCCGAACCCCACCACCTGGGTGCTGTCCTGCGTGCCGTCCGCGGCATCTCCGGCGTCTTCGACGCCTACCGGGTCTGACGGGTCAGTTCGACGAGTACTCGGCCAGCGCGGCCTCAGCCGCGCCGAGCAGCGCCCGACTC
>CXWK01001941.1_pt1 | contig 25018 bp, 26 predicted proteins | sample 590851 | NCBI WGS metagenome assembly CXWK01 (sample SAMEA3498364, study PRJEB10139) | wastewater metagenome | biome: wastewater treatment plant; material: activated sludge | place: Denmark | collected 2014-08-01
ACGGGATGGAAGATTTTTCTACCATCACCCCCCAAGAGGCCGCAGGCCGGACGGCATGTTGACCAGGCGTGGATCGAGTTCTGGACCCGCGCGAACGCCGGCTGCTGCGTACCGCCCGCCCTGTGGGCGGCCGGCATGTGCCGTTCGAGGACCGGTACGGCGTCACCAGCCCCCGCAAGGTCAAGCCCCTCGGCGTCCCCGGCCACCGTCCCCGCGGCGGCGTCGACCTCGGCGCAGTCGTCGAAGCGGCCGTCGTGACCGGCTACCTGCGGGGCGTCTACCAGCCCCAGGGCGACTACCCGGCCGAGGTCATCGACCGGGCCCTCGGCTACGTCGAGGCGTCGAAACCGCCGTCGATCGCCGAAGCCAAGGCCCGGATGCCGGCGGTGCTCTCGTACCTGGACCGGCGGCGGCGGCTCGGTGAGTCCCTCGAGGTCGGCGGGTCGCTGTTCGCTCCCGACGACATCGACTTCCACGTCGCCACCGAGCTCGGTCACCTGAGCCGCTCTGCCCGCGGCGCTCACCTGCGGGCCCTGCGCCACGTCGCTCACGGCGTCCTCGGCGCGGCGGAGTTCCATCTGCGTCCCCTTCCGCTCGGCGACCGCGGCGTCCGGTCCGGCTACACGGCAGCGGAGATGATCGAGCTGAAAGGCCGGGCAGCGACCCACCCCAGCAGGGTGTACGGCCCGGCGATGCGCACCCTGATCGCCGGCAGCGCCGGCGCCGGGCTCGCCACCGCGGACTGGCGGATCGTGCGCGGCGACGACGTGACCGTCGACGACGGGGTCGTCATCAACATCGGTGGCCCCAACCCCCGCCAGGTGCCGGTCCTGGCCCGCTGGGAGCCCTGGATCGTCGAAGCAGCCGCTGCCGCCGGCGGGCGGCACCTGCTGCGCCCCGGCGCCAACCACGACAACCGTTCCCCGCTCGGGGCGTTGTTGTCACAGGAGGTGTCCGGGGACAACCCGAAGCTGTCCGCCCAGCGGCTGCGGGCCACCTGGATCATCTGGCACCTGGCGTCGCGCACCCCGATCCGGGCGCTGTGCGTCGCTGCCGGCTACAGCCCCAACGACCACGGGGCCGCGGTCGCCCGGTACCTGCGCTTCGTCCCGGACATGGACCTCGGCGAAGCCCGCGGCTACCTGCGCGGCGCCGTTCCCGCCGGCGGCGGCCCATGAGCCGTTACACGCCCAAGCGGCGCCGCGAGCTGAGGATCATCAACCCGAACGTCGCCGCCGCCCGGCCCGTCGTCGGCGAACTCGTCTCCTACGCGGACGTCGTCGACCAGCTGCCCGGCGTCGACCAGGCCCGCCGCCTCAAGGCCCCCCAGCTCATCGACGACGCCACCGTGCAACGGGCCATCGAGATCGTCGACTACAAGATGGTGACCCCCGACGGGATCCGGCTCTGCGACCAGATCGACGACTGGGCCGACGAAGACCACAGCTCCCGCCACCCCGACACCCCCGCCGGCGCTGCACGGCCCGGCCGTCGGCCCACCGTCACCTGGCGGGCGCTGTTGGTCGGGCTGGTGCTCCACGGTGAGTGCGACTACCCCGATCTCGCGGTCGATCTCGCCAAGACGCTCTGGGACCGCATCCCCGCACGCTTCCGCGACGACCTCGGTATCGCCCCCGTCGGCTGGGGCTGCACCGCCGCCGGCTGCCTCGGGGGCCGCTGCCGCCACATCATCGACCGGCTCGCCACCCGTGTCCGCTACCAGCTCCGCACCCTCACCGACCTCATGGACCCCTACGGCGACCACTCCGGCCGCCGCCTCGCTCCCGACGACGCCGCCGACGCACGCCGCTCCTACCAGCCCGGCGAACAAGAACGCCTCGCCGAACGGTTGTCGGTCACCGCGAACGCCATCCTCGGCGCGACCCGCGGGATCACCCCGCCCGCCCTCATGGACGGCTGGGACGGCGAGTACACCCTCGACGGCACCCGCCTCCGGTCCTGGGCCCGCGGCCCCCGCTACACGTCACGAGCCGACCGCGTCCCCGGCGAAGACCCCATGATCGTGACCTCCGCCGACCCGTCCGCCGGCTGGGACAAGGACCAGAACTGGGGCCACGAAGTCGTCCTCGTGGCCACGGCCGCCAGCGACAACGACGACGGGATCCTCTACCGCCCGGCACTCGTGCTGGGCATGTCCATCTTCACCCCGCCGGGCGCCGACCTCGCCGCCCTCACCGTCCAGGCACTCGACAACCTCGCCGCCCGCGGCCTCCCCCCGAAACGGATCGTCAACGACCGCGGGTTCACCATGCTCACCTCCGCCAGCTACCAGACCCCGCTCACCGCCAGCTACGGCACCGAGTTCGTCCACGACTACCCCCGCCACCTCCTCGGCCCCCGCGGCCACAGCCGCGGCGTCGTCTTCATCGAAGGCAGCCTCTACTGCGCCGACACCCCCCACCACCTCGCCTACGCCTCGGTCCACTTCTTCCTCGGCGACGAACACGGCAACCGCATCGACCTCGCCGAGTACCAGGCCCGGCTCGCGGCCCGCTCCGAGTACCGGTTCAAGCCCAAGGACCTGAAACGCAACCGCTGGCGGTGCCCCGCAGCCGGCCGCCACTGCACCGCCCGCTGCTCCAACCGCCCCGAGACCCTCACCATCCGCAACGCCGCCAAGCCCCGCGTCTACCCAACCGTCAACACCGCCCAGACAGGCACCGACGGCCAACCCGTCCTCCCCGACGCCTGCACACGCGGCGACATCACCATCAACCCCGACGACGACGCCGAACTCGTCGAACTGCTCCTCCGCTACGGCCAGACCCACGAGTGGATGACCCCACCCTGGTTCGCCGCTTACCAGCAGCCCCGCAGCACCATCGAAGGCTTCAACGGGTTCGTCAAGGACGAAGCCAAAGAAGCTCTTGCCACCGCCGGCCGCCGCCGCATGCTCGGCGGCGCCATCGGCACCCTCTTCGCCGCCTTCCGGCTCCTGGCCGCCAACATCCGCAAGATCGTCGGGTTCCTCAACAGCGGCCTCTGCCTCCGCAAGCCCAACGGCGAGATCGCCATCATCCGGCTCAGCAAAGCCGACCTCCAAGCCGCCGTCAGCGTCGCGATCGACCAGGACCGCTACCAGCCTGGCCCCGACCCGCCCGGCCCCGGGCCCTAACCCGCCCAACCCCCTGACCGATCCGCTGAAACCGCCGCCCTAGCGGCGGTTTCAGCGCGCCCGCTAACCCCGCCCCGGGCCGCCCAACCGGCCGCCGGCACCCCCGAGCCCGGCATCCGCCCACCCCAAGCCACCCCACGGCGCCCGCCCCTGACCCCACCCCGGCCACGCCGCCACCCGCCACGAGTTGTCTCGGTGAATCCCGCGAGAAGTCTCGGTATCCCCAACACGGGCGGGTCTCGGCATCTTCGAGCGTTCATGGGGCAAGCGGCGTTCTGCGGGAAGGCGACCGTCGACGGGACGCCGTGCCGGAACGGCCCCGGGTGCACCGCGACCCACCCGCCGGTCGGCCCGATTCCCGGCGCGCGGGTCGGCCCGTCAGCGTGGCCGCTTCCCGCCTCGGACCCGCTCGACGAGGGGCTCGCTGCCCGGGTCGCTGCTGCTGCTGATCCCGCTACGGGACCGGTGGCGCTCGCCGTGTTCGCAGGGGACACCTGCCCCGACCTTGTCCGTTTCGCGGCGTTGGCGAACCCGTCGACGCCGACCGGGGTGATCGACGAAACCGTCGAGGAGCTGTTCGGCACCGGCGGCATCCCCGAGGAGCACCTGGCGCCCATCGCCGCCAACCCGTCCGTCGGGCCCGACACGCTCCTGTGGCTCAGCGAGGCCGAACACCCTGAGTCCGTCCGGGTCGCGGCGGTTCGCAATCCGTCGATGCCGGTCCAGGCTGTTGTCGCTCTCGCTCAAGACGACGACCAGTGCGACCCGGACGCCCAGAACGCGACCGGTGTCCGCTCTGCGGCAGCGGGACGGATCGCTCCGCTGCGCCCGCCGCCGTACACCAACAGCGCCGCCGACGCCGCCCGGTACGCCGCCGACCCGGACCCGGCCCGCAGGTACACCGCCGCCACCGCACCGGGCCTCGGCCCGGTGTCCCTCGGGGTCCTTGCCGCCGATCCTGACCACGCAATCCGCTACCTGATCGGGCGCCGGTCAGACTGCCCCGCCGAGATCCTCGAACGGCTCGCCGGCGACCCAGACATCCGTGTCGCGAAAGCCGTCGCCAGCAACCCGCGGGCAGCGGGGGCCCTTGCCCGGCTGGCCTCCCACCCTGCCTCGTCGGTACGGGCAGCAGTAGCAAAAAATCCTGTCGTGCCCGTCGATCTCCTCGAACGTCTCGCCGGCGACCCGTCCGCCGGCCCCCGCCGCGCTGCCGCCAACTCGCCTGCTGCTCCGCCCGAGACGCTCGCCGTTCTCGCCGTCGACCCCGACGCCGACGTGCGAGAAGCCGCCGTCGCCAACCCGAACTGCCCGGCTCCCGCCCGGGCCGCCGCCGGGCTCCTGCTCGACTGAAGATCTGCTGCTGCGCTCGCTCGTGGCGAACGGGCCCTCTCCCCTTGGGGGTCCCGGCGCCCGGTGCCCGCAGCCCCGGAGGCGGAACCCGGGTGGGCTGTCAGTCGTTGAGGAGCCCTGCGGCGGCTTTGCCGTGAGCGGGCATGGCCGGATTCGCGAGAGCCGCTTCCCGCACCCGGGGACTGGGATCGACGGCGAGACCGGCGAGGACGCCGGGCGGGGCGGACGTGTTGCACGCCACCCACTGCCGCACGACAGCTTCGTTGTCGCCGGCGAGACGGATGATCGTGTCGGTCGGCGTGGACGGGTTGCCCGCCACCCGGACCAGCACCCGGGGGTCGGCGTCAACGGCGAGAGCGTCGAGGACCTCGGGCGGGGTGTTGGTGTGGGCCGCTACGAGCTGCCGCACGACGGGTTCGGTGTCGGCAGCGAGAGCGGCGAGGACTTCGGGGCGGGCGAACTCGTTGCGCGCCATAGCCCGGCGTTTTCTCCAGTCTGCCGGCAGAGGCGGGGCGGGCGGGTTGAGGGGATCCGTGTCGGGCGCCGTCGGCGGCCCGCCAGCCGCGCCGCCGACGAGGCCGGTGGGGTGGTTGGCGACACAGGACCGGGCCGGGTTCCGGCACGCGCCGCCGCCGGCGGTCAGCTTCCCGCACATCTTGGGTGGCGTCACCCCTGTCGATGATGCCGGGGGGCATGCCGGTACGCCTTCTCGGGGTCGGCGTCGGCATCTTCGTGGGGTATGCGACGTGTGTGCGGGGCGGTGACGGTGGACGGGTCGTTGTGCCAGAACCCGCCCGGTTGCCGGGCCGCCCACCCGGCAGGCCCGCCGGGAGCGACGCCGGGCGCCGGGCCCGGGGTGGGCCCGACCCTGCCGGTTGATCCGTTGGCGGCGCCAGCGACGCCGCCCGCGCCGTTCGGCGACCCTCGTGAGCCGGGCGCCGACATCGCCGCGTGGGACGACGCTTCGTTGGCATACGCAGCGGCGAACTGGGACGTTGACCTGTCCGAGGCGGACGGGGACGGGTGGCGGGACGTTGCCGTTGCCTCCCTCCGAGACAAGGTCGCCCGTTGCCCGCCGCTGCATTGGTCGCCCGTTGACGTCGCCTGGTCGTGGTACGCAGACCGGGAGAGCAACAGGGGCGTCTTCGGGTTCGCTGCCGACCCCGACGTCGTGGCATGCGGCGACGATTTCCGGTTGGCGGTCCAGGCGGCAGCGCTCGAGGAGGCCCTGGCCGACGTTGACCAGGCCCGGATGATGATGCTGTTCAACTGGGGGGACGTGTCGTTCACGAACTCCGACATCGCCCGCCGCTACGGGGTTCTCATGTACACCGGCAATCCCGACGTGAACTACGACCGCCCGGCCGGACACGAGATCGTTTTCGACGACGTCGACCATGACGAGACCATCTTGTCGCTCGAGGAGGACGACCCTGCCGCCGCCAGGACGATCGAAGCGGTAGCGGCCCGATGGCCCGAGCTTGGCGCTCGAGCCCGCCGGGCGTTCCTCCCGATCACTGTCGCGAACGACCCCGGTACTGACGCCGGCACCCTCGCTGAACTGGCCGGCGACCCGGATCCCGGCGTGCGGGCCGCCGCGGCGGGCAACCCGAACTGCCCGCCGGCCGCCCGAGCCGCCGGCGGGCTGCTGTCCGACTGATCCCCCCGGGGCCGAGCGCAGCAGCAGCCCAAATGTGCCGCCGTGGTGGCATGTTGTTGTCCATGGCCAGCAGCCTGTGCGGGAAGTCGACCCAGTCGGGACCGTGCCAGCGTCTCGTGTCCGTCGCGGGCCGGTCGTGCGGCGTGGACCACACCGCTGTCATGGCGGCCACCGCGGGGGCGTCCTGGTCGGCGGCGCCCGCAGCGGCCGGGCCGGACCCGTTGGCTTCCGCTCTGCCGGGAGGGTTCTTCGAACGGCATCACCTGGCCGAGGACGCGTCCACCCCGCCCGACGTGCTCGCCCGCCTCGCCGACGACCGCGACAGCGACGTGAGAACGGCCGCTGCCCGCAACGAGTCCACCCCTCCCGACGTGCTCGCCCGCCTCGCCGGGGACCCGGTCAGGTTGATACGGCACTTCGCTGCTGCGAACCCCCGCTGCCCGGCTGAGGTCCTCGACCGCCTCGCCTCCGACCCTGACCTGGAGCTCCGCTGCTACACCGCCAGCAACCCCAATTCTTCTCCCGGCACGCTCGCCCGGCTCGCCGACGACAGCGGCTCCCGGGTACAGATCCGGGCCGCGCAGAACCCGTCGTGCCCGCCCAGCGTGCTCGCCCGTCTCGCTGACAACGAGAGCGGCGAAACGAGAGCAGCCGTGGCGGGCCACCCGTCCACGATGCCCGCCACGCTCCATCGTCTCACCGATGACCGCGACCCCGAGGTCCGATGGCGGATCGCTATCCGAACGGACCTCCCGGCAGGGCTCCTGGCCGGCCTCGCCAACGATCCCGACTCCGTTGTGCGGGAAGCAGCGCGAACCAATACGGGCTTCGCTGGGGCCGAGGCCGCTCACGCCGGGCTCCTCGCTGACTGACCGCCGGCCGCTCCCCCGCCCGGCTCCGCTTGACGCCGCCGGGCTCCTCGCCGGCCGAAACGGGCGGGGCGGCGGCATCTTCGTGCGGGCATGAGCGTCATGTGCGGCCATCTCATCGGGGGCGGTGGCCGCTGCTGTCGGAAGGTCGCCGCCCCGGGGGCGCCGTGCGGGGTCAACCACGCCGCCGGCGGCGCGGGCCCCGCCCTGGGGGGCCTGGTTGCAGCAGCCCCGGGCCCTGACCCGTTCGCCGGGGCCTCTGACGACCTCGACGCCCGGGTCCGGCGGTTGGCCGCCGACAGTCAGGTCTGTCACCACTGCGGCGAACCCGTCGAGCAGGACACCAGCCCCGGGGTGTACGTCCACGCCCGCGACCTCGACGGAACCCACGACCTCGACGAGGACCACAACATCGTCCCGGTCACCGACATCGACGAGGCCGACTCGGTGATGGTGAAACGCTGGTTCACCCGACGGCGACGCTCCCACCCCGACTGGTACCACCACGCCGCGGCCTTCCCCTCCGAGTACGACGAATGGTTCGACGAGATCGACCAGGGCGGCCACCCGGCAGAATGGTCAGCGGACCCAGCGGAGCTCGACGTCTACGCCGATCACCCCAACTGGCGGGTCAACCAAGCCACGGCCACGAACCCGCACACCGCCGCTGCGACCCTTTCCCGTCTCACAACACATCCCAACCCCGAGGTGCGGGCCGCCGCCGCGGCGAACCCATCCTGCCCGCCCGCCGACCGTGCCCACGTCGGGCTCCTCGCGGACTGATGATGACCGGGGCGAAGCCCTGCCAGGGGGTGACCGGCATCGGTCGACCGTGCCGTCGCCGTACACGCAACCAGAACGGCCTCTGCGGCCGCTGCGCCGGGTTTGGTCTGCTCGGCGGGTTTGCCCAGGGGGCTGCGGCCGGCGCGCCGGACGACCCGTTCGACGAGAGCCGCGTGCTCCTGAGCGGCCTGGGCCGCGTCGCTCCCCGCCCCAAACGCGAACCCCGGGCGAAGGTCAGACGGCTCGGGGTTCCCAGCGCAGCGGCCATGACGGTCGTCCACTGGTTTGAAGGCGGGTGGGGTGACGAGTTCGCTCAGTACGCCGCCGAAGGCCGTTACGGTCCCCCGACCCGCATGCTGCTACGGCTCCTCGCCCGCGGTTCGTACGGGCCCACCCTCGCCGCGGTCGCAGCAGACCAGCGGACCCCGGCCCGGACGCTCCGCCGTATCGCCGAGTCCTACCCCGACAACGTCGAAGCGGTCGACAACGTCGCAAAGAACCCGAACTCGCCGCCTGATGTCCTCGGCCGCCTCGCCGGCAGCGAGAACCGGTTCTTCCGTGCCGACGTAGCCGCCAACCCCCGCACCGAAACCTGGATCCTCGGGTGCCTCGCCGGCGACCCCGACGCCCGAGTCGCTGTCAACGCCATCAACAACCCGGGGTGCCCGGACGACCGGGTCGACGCCGCCACGAACGACCACCGCGTCATGGTCGCCGCCGCCGCCGCCCGCCGAACCACCAGCGAACCCGGCGTCCTTCGCCTCAGCCGCCACCGGTACCCCGAAGTCCGTGCCGCCGCCGCCGCACGGTCCGCTGACCCCGGCACCCTCGCCCGTCTCGCCGCCGACGCCGACCCCATGGTGCGTCAAGCGGCCCTGGCGAACCCGGCGTGCCCGGCAGCCGGCAAAGCCGCCGCCGGGCTTCTCGCCGGCTGAACCCGGGCCGGGCGGGCCGGGCCCGAAACTGTGCGACGGCTTGGCATCTTGTCCTGGGCATGAGAAACATCACACGATTCGTTGCAGCCCTGACCGTCGCCGCGTCGTTGTTCGCCGTGGCTCCGTCCGTTCCCGCCGGTGCCAGCACCGGCTCACCTCCCGCTGAGCGGAGCACCGTCACCAGGACCCTGGGAACGGTAGAGATGCGGCGCGGGAACACGACGGACTGGCGTGTCTGCCGACCGTCAGGCGCGTACCGGACGGTGACGCTCTACGTCACGGCCGCCAACGGGCAGTTCCGTTTCATCTCCAGGAAGAACTCCCGTCACGAACAGACCATCAACCGGACCGGTGTCAGCAACGGGGCCACCTGGGCCACCGGCGGCCCGTGCTTCTGGGTCGGCGTGCGCCTCGAGTACAGCGTCACCCCGCTCGGCCGTCCGCTCCGGGCCGGCATCAACGTCCAGTTCAACACCTGAAGCCCCGGGGGGCATCATGTTCAAAGCACAACCGTGCCGAGGGTTCACCAGCGAAGGCGTCCGTTGCCGGAACAAGACGAGGAACAGCGGCGGCGACTGCGGGCACTGCGCCGGGAGTCGACCTCCGGCCGTCCCCACTGTCACCGTCACCGACCCGGCCGGCGTCCCCGCCGACCCCTTCCAACCGGGCGGGTCCACCATCGGCCGCCGGCACCGCAACCCTGACGGCAGCGAAGGTGGCGAAGTTTCTCCCCACGCGTACGTGTCTCGGCGCGCGTACATCGGCCCCGACGCGAAGGTCCTTGACCGGGCCGTCGTGAAAGACCGCTCCAGGGTCGAAGGGGCAGCGGTCGTCGCCGGCGACGCCGTCGTCGAACACCGGTCCGTCATCGACGGGAACGCCGTCGTCGACGGGAACGCAGTCGTCGACGGGCGTGCCCGCGTCGGCGGCGACGCCCACGTCGGGGCCGGAGCGAACATCACCGATGACGCCGTCGTCGACGGTGGCGCGAACGTCGGCGGGCGTGCCCGCGTCGGCGGGAACGCAGTCGTCGGCGGGAACGCAGTCGTCGGCGGCCTCGCCCACGTCGACGGCGACGCCGAAGTCCTCCACGACGCCCAGGTCCTCGACGACGCCCGAGTCGACGGACAAGCCCGCATCATCGACCGGGCCCACATCGGCGGCACCGCCCACGTCGGAGGCACCGCCACCGTCATGTTCTCCGCCCGCATCGGCGACGGCGAAATCACCAGCAGCGTCTGGAGCTGACCTTGAACCGGGCCGGGGTCGGCTGCGTCGGGCTCACCGCCCGCGGGCGCCGCTGCCAGAACACCACCACCAACCCGACCGGGATCTGCGGGCGGTGCAGCGGGACGGCAGCTGTCACCGCCCTCCTCGTCCAGTCGGCCGCCACGCCGACCCCGACAGCCGGGACCGACCCCCTGGCCGACCCGACCCCGCCCCGGTCGTGGCGGATCCCACGCGACCGACGAGAACTCGAAAGAGTCGCCGTCGACACCGACACCGACCCCGCCGCGCTCGACGTCATCGCCCGCACCGTCGCAGTCTCCGACACGATGCCCCAAGTGTGGGTCGCTCAGAACCCGTCGACCGACCCGGCGACACTCCGATACCTCGCCGACAGCGAACGGGTCGAAACCAAAGAAGCTCTCGGCCACCACCACTCATGGGTCGACTGCGCCATCGCCGAACACCCAGCGACACCCCCCGATCTCCTCGCCCACCTCGCCCGCACCGGCGGCCCGTCCGGCTCCCGCCAAGCCCGCACCCGCACCGCGAAACACCCGTCCGCTCCCGACGAAGTGTTCGCAACGCTCGCCGAGTCCGGGACACCAGAACTTGTTGCCGCCGCCGCCCGCCGGACCCGCGACCCCGACCTCCTCAACACCCTCGCAGCTGACGGTGCCGCCACCACCCGCTCACAGGTCGCTCTCAACCCGCGCACCCCGACCCCCACCCTCGTCGCCCTGACCGCCGACGAGTTCCTCGACGTTCGCCGGGCGCTCGCAGAGCGGACCCCCCTCGAACCGCAACTCGCCGGCATCCTCGCCGCCGACACCGACCCGTGGACCCAATACGCACTCGCCGACAACACAACCGCCCCGGCCGACGTCCTAGCGGCACTCGCCTCGAGCTCCGATCCCGACATACGACACCGGGCGCAGCGCAACCCCGCAACCCCCGACTACGGCAAAGCCGCCGCCGGGCTCCTCAACGACTGAAGCCGGCCGGCGACGACAGTCGTGCCAGACGGCCGGCCGGCGGGGTTTGCTCGGACCCCGTGACGGGCAAGCGCCTGGGAGACCGCTTTCTGCGAGCAGCCGACTTCGGTCGCGATGGACCGCTGGCTGCGTCCCCCCGCCGTTTGGGCGGCCAGCCAGTCCCGGTCATCGAGCTGCGGGTACAGGGCCGCTGGTGGGCGGACCGCGATCTTGTGGCCGGCCATCGCTTCGGACACGGTGATCTGGGAGCAGCCGACCTCGCGGGCGATCTGTTCCTGGGTGGCGCCGGCCGCGTAGCGGGCTGCGAGCCAGGCCGGGTCGGCGAGCTGCGGGTAGAGCGGTTTCCGTCGGCGGTGGCGGGCCTCGACGGGGATCTTGTGGCGGGCCATCGCCCGACTGACTGCCATCATCGAGCATCCGACTTCGAGGGCGATCTCGGCTTGGGTGGCGCCGGCCGCGTAGCGGGCTGCGAGCCAGGCCGGGTCGTCAAGCTGCCGGTACTTTCGGGGGGGACCAGGAGGCACCCTGCTAACGATACTCGGTCAACGGCACAGTCGAAACAGTTTGGTGGCGATAAGCGCGCGCACTGCGCGCGGTTCTGCTGTTAGAATGATTCTCATGGAGCTCGCAACCAGCACCTACACCACCAGACCCCCCGCCGCCCCCACCGCAGGCGGCGACCCCGACGCCCTCACCGCCGCCCGGGTCCGAGCCATCGGGTGGCCCCTCGTCGCCACACTGGCAGCCCTGAACATCCTCGACCTCCTCACCACCCACTTCGTGCTCGGTGCCGGAGGCGTCGAAGGGAACCCCCTCATGGCCGCCGCGTACAACTCCCACACCCTGGCCCCCCTCGCCGTGAAGGCCCTGTTCGTCGGAGTGATCGCCCTCTGGTTCCGGTCAGCGACCCGGCATCCCGACGCCCCGACCACCGGGCCCACCATCTTGAAGTTCCTCACGTTCTCCGTCGTGACGTACACCGCTGTCGTCATCTGGAACGCCTACGCCTACACCACCTTCTAGGCCCCCGCTCCCGGTAGGGGCCGGTCCCGGTTTTGGTCGCCTGGTCGGCATCGTGGGGCTCTGTGAGCGCCAGGAGAAGATGCGGGCAGTTGACGGTTGACGGCACCCCGTGCCGGAACCTGGCCCGGTCGTGCACGGCGGACCACCCGGTTGCTGCTGGTTCTGGCGGGGTGCCGGCACGGATGTCGTTCGCTGCGGGGCATGACCCGCTCGCTGGTGGAGTCGGGCCCGGGCCGGCGGTGCCGAGGTCTTTGTCGCCGGTCGGGGTGAGAGAGGCGCTAGGGCTGTTCTTGGCGAAAGGGGTTCGTTTCAGTCGTAGACGGCGGGCTGATCTTGCTACCCGGCTTGCTCAGGGTTCCCTTGGGAAACCGACGCCACGGTTGCTGCGGTTCCTCGCGAACGTCGCGACGGACAAGGTGGCGTTGGCGCTCGTCGCTCGCAATCTGGCGACCCCGCCGAAGACGTTGGCCGGGCTTGCGAACAGCCCGTATCGGGCGGTCCGAGCGAACGTCGCGACGAACCCGAACGCACCGCCGCGGACACTGGCCCGCCTGGCAGACGGGACCAACATCGACGCCCGGCAGAACGTCGCGACGAACCCGGCCACGGAGCCCGACGTGTTGGCACGGCTCGCTGACGACCCCGTCGGTCAGGTCCGGGAACAAGTAGCACGGAACCCGCGTACACCGAGGGAGACTCTGGCCCGGCTCGCTGCGAGCTGGGGACCAGAAGCCGATTACGTGGCGGCCAACCCGTCGGCGCCGCCGGAGGCCCTGGCCGGGCTCGCTGCCCGCCCGATCTCGGTCAGGGCGGCCACCGCTCTTGCCCGGAACCGGGCGACGCCGCCCGATGTGCTGGCCGGTCTCATCTCTCACGGCGCCGCTCCCCGAGAAGGGGTGGCGGCGAACCCGGCGACCCCTCCTGACGTGCTGTTGCGTCTCGCCGCCGACAGTCATGCACCGACCCGAGCCGCCGCCCAGGCGAACCCCTCTCTGCCGCCTGCCGGGCGGGCCGCCGCCGGCCTCCTCGCCGACTGACCGGCATCTTTTTTGCTCGAAACACCCAACCCGCAGCCCGAATAAGGAGTACCGTTAGCTGATGACACGGAAACCGACGGATACAAGTTCGGCGGTGGGCGCTGTCCTTGCCGAGGTCGGCGTGGAGGCCGGGGACCCGGTCGACATCCCGCTCTCCAAGATCGACTGGGATGCGTCTGAGACCCTCCAGGTTCGTTCCGGCGGGGTGGACAACGAGACGATCGAACGGTACGCCGGCCAGATGGCCGACGGGACCGGGTTCCCGCCTGGGCTGGTCCGCCCGGGCCGCAAAGGACAGTTCGAGATCGTCGACGGGATGCACCGCTTCCGCGGCGCCGAAGCGGCCGGGTCGGGAACGTTCCGTGCGTTGATCGTCGACGCCGACGACGCTCAAGCGACCGAGCTCGCTGTCCGCATCAACGCCGCTCACGGGATCCCGCTCACCGCTGACGACCGTGCCGCGCATGCCGTCTTGCTGATCGCCGGCGGCGCCACCCAGGCCCGCGCCGGCGAGGCTTGCGGGCTGTCACAACGACAGGTGTCCGAAGCGGTCGCGCTCGACAAGGCCCGGAAGGTCGCCGCGAAAGTCGGGTGCGGCGACACGTTCGCTGGACTCAAAGCGACCGCTCAACGGCACTGCGCCCGGGCCGCGGAACGGACCCCGGTGTTCGCTGCCGCGGTCGAGCTCGCAGCGATGAAGGGCGTGTCGGTCCGTTCGCTGAACAACGCGGTGGACCGGGCTCTGTCGTTCGGGTCGGACCGCGAAGCACTCGCCGAGCTCGGCGACACGATGGACCATCTCGAGGCGGCCGCGTCGAGGCCGGCCTCTCAGGCCGCTGGGCGCCGCCAGTACCAGACGCTCACCAGCGTGCTGTGCGACCTCATGGACCTCGACCCGGCAGCGATCGCCGAGGGGGCCGTCCCGAGCGGCGCTGACCGCATGTCGGAACGGCTCGTCGACGCCGCCCGGCACCTCATGGCGATCGACAAAGCCCTTCAATCCAAGTACGGGCCCCGCCGCCGCGTCGCCTGACTTGGGGGCCCGCCACGGGTTTTGCGCGAACTGCGCGTTGTTGCCACACTTCTGGTGGATGCGCTCGATGTCGTGAGCGGCCCCCGCTGGCGGGTCGTTCAGTCGGCGGCACCCCCCGGCGATTAAACCGCCGCTGGTGTCGACTGGTTCCTGGCCGCGCACCGCCGCACGCCTCCTTCGGGGTCGGCGGCGAGGACGGCGAGCGTGCCGGGCGCCGTGTTCGGGTTGCGCGCCACGCACCGCCGCACTTCGTGTTCGGGGTCGACGGCGAGGTCGTTGAGGGTCTCGGGCAGGGTGTTCGCGTTCTCCGCGACCCGAATCCGCACCCGGGGGTCGGGGTCGGCGGCGAGACCGGCGAGAAGATCGGGCGGGGCGCCCAGGTTGTCCGCCACGCGCCGCCGCACTTCGTGTTCGGGGTCGGCGGCGAGACAGGCGAGAGCGTCGGGTGGGGCGGCCATCTGGCGAGCGACAGCGGACTTCACCCTGTCGTCGGGGTCGGCGGCGAGACGGGTGAGCGTTTCGGGCGGGACGGCCGGGTGTTCCGCGGCCAGCTGCCGCAGCCCCCAGTGAGGGTCGGCGGCGAGAACGGCGAGAGTCTCGGGCGGGGCGGCCATCTGGCGCACGACAGCGAACTTCACCCTGTCGTCGGGGTCGGCGGCGAGAACGGCGAGGGTCTCGAGCGGGGTGGACGCGTTGAGCGCCACTCGCTGCCGCACGAAGCCGTCGGGGTCGGCGGCGAGAACGGCGAGGGTCTCGGGCGGGGTGCGAGGGTCCCCTGCCATGTCCTCGCGAACGGCCGGGTCTTCCGGCATCAGCGGGAAGGGGTCGCCGCCCGGCCCTGCTGCTGCTGCTGCTGCGGCGGTGTTGGCACCGACTTGGAACGCGGCCATCTGGCCCTTGTGGTCGATAGTGCAGCCCGGCCCGTTCCGGCACCGGCCCCCGCCTTTAGGCGTGGGGAGGAGTCAAAGGTTCTCTGCGCTCCCATGCCGCACAAGATGCCAGGGGTCAAGGCGGAACCCGGCTTTCTCACCAGTCCCAACAAGACTGAGAAAGCGCACCTGGTCAGTCTTCGAGGCGGGGCGATGGCATCTTTGGCGGGTATGCCTGGAGCGAAGCTTTGCGTTGGGACCACGCTGTCGGGGGGGCGTTGCCAGCGCACCACGACCGAGGTGTCTGGGGTGTGCGGCCAGTGCGTCGGGCGGATCCCGGTGACCGGCCGGGCGGCCGCGAACACGACGTGGATAGGCCCGGGCGGCGACCCTCTCGGCGGCGACGGCCCGGCGCTGGAGATGGGCCTTGGTCTTGGTTCCCATGTGGGGCATCGTCTTGTTGTTGACGGGGCCGCGCCGGAGGGCCCGGTCGTTGTGTGCGTCGACTGCGGGAACATCCCAGTGGCGGCGGAGAAGGCCCCGGAACCGGCGGTGATCGTCACCGTCAACGGGGGGATCGCGGACGTGTCAGCGTCGCCTGGTGTGCGGGTCGTTCACATCGACAACGACTCTTGGAGGGACGCGGACCCGGCGTGGGCTGCCCGCCAGGACCTCTTGTACGAGATCGGGGAGCTGGAGGCTCTTCCCGACGGAGCAGGGCCAGCTCTCGAAGCGAGCCGTTACGGCCAGATCGTCGAAAGCCTCGACCGGCTCGCTGACCCGCACCTGTTCGGCTCGGCTACCTGCCCTGAATGCGGCGGCGAGGAAAGCTGCGGGGTTCCCGGCGTGAACCGGCACGGGCGACGATGCGAGTCATGCGAGGGCGGCTACGACACCGACGACCAGGCGGCAGCGGCCGCCGCCCGGGTGTTCACCGCGGCCCGGGCAGGTCGCTTGTCGTTGGACCGGCGGGCAGGTATCGCGATGGCTCCCCGGGTCCCTGCCGACGTCCTCGAGGCGCTCGCTGACGACTCTGACCCGCCGGTACGGCAGATGGTCGCCTCGAACCCGGGGTGCCCGCCGGCCACCCGAGCCCGGATCGGGCTCCTCGCCAACTGAACCCGGCGTCCCGGTCGGCATCATCACCAGATGTGGCTGGCGTCGTGTGCAGAGGGTTGACCGCGGGAGGAGCCGCGTGCCGGAACGTGACGTCCCGACACGACGGGTGGTGCGGCCAGTGCGCCGGCGGGGCGACAACCCAGCCGGCAGCGGCCCCAGCCGCCGCCCCACCCCCGCCGCCGGACCCGTTCGCAGCCACCGGCCATCCCGAGCCGGCCGTGTCGCCTGATGCCCGCCGGTCGCGGCTGGCGGGCGGCGGGTGCAGCCCGGAGGAGACCGCGGAGGCGTACCCGGACGCCCAGTGGGTCATCGACCGGCTGTTCGCTACGTGCAGCGATGCTGACGTTCGCCGTCTCAGCGAGATCGTCGAAGAAGCCGGTTTGACGTGGGGGTGCCCGGAATGCCCCCAAGCCGAAGCGATGACAGTCGCCGAGGACCGTTGCTCCGACTGCGGGAGGACCCGGTTCGAGCTCGCCGACCCGGGCGGGGAACGGCGCCGCGGGGTCGTGGTCCGACGCCCCGACGGGCACGATTGGGAACACACCGCTGACGGGTGGGAGAGGCTGCCGGCGGACACGTTCCATCTCGTCGACCGGGCGTGGCGGCTGCGGTGCCAGGTCGCCCGGATGGCCACAGCGCCTGCGGGGCTGTTGGAACGGCTCGCTGCGCCCGCTGCGGGCGAAGTCGTCGAGTGTGTGGCGCAGAACCCGGCGGCGCCTGCGGGGCTGTTGGAACGGCTCGCTGTTGACGGCGACGGCGGGGTCCGGCAGGGGGTCGCCGCCAACCCCGCCGCTCCCCGGGGGGTGCTGTTGAGGCTGGCGGGCGATCCCGACATCCTGGTGCGCTCGACTGCCGCGCGGAACCCGGCGTGCCCGGAAGCGGGTGTCGCCGCGGCCGGGCTGCTCGCCGAATGACGGGTCAGGCGGCCCCGCCGTCGTGGGGGCGGGCTGCGAGACGGCCGCCGGCGACCCGGTAGACGCGGAGGCGTCGGTCGACGCCGCCCGGGTTGTGAGCGGCGACGATCGTGGGGGCCAACCACCGCCACGTCCGGACTTGGCGTCCCGGCCCGGAGGCGACGCGGCGCCAGTGGCCGCGGCGGATGTGGGGGCGGGGGCCTTTGCGGTGCCCGCCGGTGTCAGTGTTGGTTCCGGCGGGGGTGTCGGGGTGGATGGTGATGGCCCGGACCCCGGTGCCGGCGCCGGCAGCGACCGCTTTGCGTGACGCCGATTTCCGGAGCTGCTTGGCCCATTCGCGGGTGCCGGGGTCGGCGGTGACTTGTGGCGGGAGCGGCGGGGGGTCGGCCCATGCGCCCCACGACAGGAGCGCGGCGACGTTGAGGGCGAGGGGTCCGAGGACCGCTGCTGGGAGGTCGCCGGGGATGAGCGCCCACCGGTCGAACGGGTCATCGCTGCCGCCCTGGGTGTCGGCCGCGGTCAGCCAGACCACGTGGGGGTCGATGGTGTTGTCGGGCCGGGAACGCATGGTGACCCCGACGAGAGCATGGACTTGCAGGGAGCCGTTCAGGTCGATACGGGCGGTGTTGTCGTCGTACGCGGCGACGGGGGCGGCGTCGGTGACGTGGTCGAGTAGCAAGGGCGCCCAGGTCACGGTGACGGTCCGGAACGGCAGCCGGATGTCGGGGACCGCTTCGGCAGGGGGGGCGTCGGACTCGAGGAGCGCTTCGATGGTCGGCCCGGCGACCCAGTGCAGCGCCCCGCCAGCGACTGCTGCCGACATGAGTAGCTGGGTCTGCCCGCCGACGCGGAGCCGAGGGTCCCGATTGTGGGCGAGCGACAGGCCGACGTGGCCAGGGCTGCCGGCAAGCCAGCGGAGGTGGACGGCGTCGCCGGCGGTGAGGGTGTGGGGGGCAGCCCAGTCCGGGTCCCTGCGGGTCGCTTGGATGAGGAGCCGGTCGGGTTCGTAGGCGTCGATGACAGTCGCTGCGAAGTTGTCGGTGAGCTGAAAGATGGTCGCTGGGCGTCCGTCGATGACGGCGTCGCCGTCGTCGACGATGTGGTCAGCGGCCCACCACCGGGCGGTCAGGGCACCGTCGGCGACGGTGTCGTACCCGAACAACGTCATCGCCGAACTGCTGCTCTCGCCCACCACCCCACTGTATCCCAGAACCGTGCTACCTGAGCACGGTTCGGGTAGTGTGCGGTCATGGTGTTCGCTGCTGCTGCCTGCCCGGTCCCGACACTCGACGAGGCTCCCGCCTCAGCCGACATCTTGGAGCCGTATGTGCGTAGACGGGCGGGCCGTTACGACGAGGACCGTCTCGCTGAGGCCCTTCACGAAGCGGGCGTGAACGTCGCTCTCGCTCCGCTTGGGGCGGTGGCAGACATGCTGGTCCGGTCGGCGCTGGTCGTCGCCGGCGGCGGCAGCGACATCGTCCAGATGAGCCTCGGGGGCTCCGTGGGGCTGATCGCTGCCGGGGGGCCAGGCAGCTGGGCTGCGGAGGCTGTTGCTGTTGTCGCTGCGTCCGGGTTGTTCAACGAGCCGTTCTCGACGGACGAGGCGGCCGCCGCCGACGCTGCCACTCCCCCGTCTCGTCTGGCGGAGCTGACAGCGGTAGACAACCGGTGGGTCCGGGAGCTAGCGGCAGCGAACCCGGGCTGCCCTCCCGAAGCGCTCGCCGACCTTGTAGACGACCTCGACGACGACGTGCGTTCTGCGGCGGCAGCGAACCCGAACTGCCCTCCGGGCACGCTTGTCGAGTTCGCCACGGATCGTGACACCACGGTACGCCTCGCTGTGCTGGGCAACCCTGGGTGCCCTGCCGCCGCTCGCGTCGCCTCCGACCTCGTCTCCGATCTCGTCGCTTCGGGTCCTCGCCGCTGAACGGGCGGGGCCCGGCTGGTGCCGTGGCGGCCCCGAACGTTCAGTGGTCAGGCGTCGACCAGGGCGTTGTCGTGCCGAGCGGCCCGCATCTCCGCTGCGGCGGTGGCGGCGGTCTGGTCGGTGGACCATTCGCCGGCGGTGCCGCAGCGGCACCGCCACCGGTGACCGAGGCGGCCGGTTTCGATCTCGAGGCGGTGGATGCCGTCTCCGGGGGAGGCGGCGGTCCCTGCGGGGGTTCCGATCGGTGGCATCTTGAGCTCCTCGGGGGGCGCGGGAAGGGCAGTCAGAGGTAGAGGCCGTGGTGTCCTGTGGGGGGAAGGTCGGCGGGTGGTGTTGCTGCGCCGGGTGCGGCGAGGATTTCGATGGGGGCCTCGGCGCGGTGGGGTTGCCCGGCGATGGTGACGGTGACCACCGCTTTCCACGTCCCGGGCTGCCCGTCGATGGTGGGGTTCAGCGCGATGCGGTACACGGCGGTCTGGTTGGGCCCGGCGGGGTCGTTGGGGCGGAGGGGGACATGGGCGAGCTTGTGGGGGGCGCCGTTGGGGCCGACGACCTCGACGGTCGCGTCGGCGGCGTCGGGCCGGGCGGGCGAGCCGGTGAGGGTGATCGTTGCTCCGAGCCCGAACGTTGCTACCGGCGCGGTGCCGCCGGCAACGGAGACGGCGGTGATGGTGTGGATGCCGGCGCCGACGGCGGTGAACCCCTTGGGGTCGGTTGCTACGTGTTCGGCGACGAGGAGCGCCAGGCTGAGATGGAAGTCACCGGCGGCGGGTTGAGCGGCGGGTTGAGCGGCGGGCATGGGACAATCCTAACGCTAAGTGTGTGCCGACCTTGCGGTTTCGGCGGGAGGCGGCGGTTGTTGGGGCGGACGGCGGCATTGTGGTGGGGGTGAGCTACGGCAGGTGGGGTTACGAGAAGCGGCCGGTGCAGAAGCGGCCGGCGCCGTTGTGTTCGTGGCCGGAGGGCTGTAAACGCAAGACGTGGGACGTGTCGGGCCGGTGCCCGGCGCATCAAGCGGCGGTTGCCGCTGCTGGCGGGGTGGGCGTTGCCGCCGCTGGTGGGGCGGTGGCGGTCGCGGCGGGCGGTGACCCGCTGGGCGGGCAGCTGACCGAAGCCGAGAAGATCCTCGAGTTGTTGGAGTGGGGCGGGGAACGCGAAGCGGTGGCGTTGGCGGCTGCTGGGGTGACCGCGGATGACTGGCCGCAGTGGGCGGCGGCGTTCAAGGGGTTCGGGCAGGCGGACCAGATCTACTGGGCGGCGACGCATGGGGTGACTCCGGACATGCTGCCGGTGCTGGTCGAGTTGTCGGACGACTACAAGGGGTTGGCGCGGTTCGTGAAGAACCCGTATTCGGGGATGTTCGACCGGGAGATGGACTGGGCGGCGGTGCACGCATGGGCGGAGGGGGCTCCGTCGTTGCCGCCGGTGACGGTCGATAGGTACGTCGGTATGGGGCTTGTCCCGGGGGAGGACCCGGCGGCGGCGATGCTGGCCGGTGGGGTGTCGGCGCACATGATCGGCGGTTGGGTCGACGGCGGGTACGGGACGGCAGCGGCGGTGGGGTGGGTTCATGCCGGCTGCACCCGTGTCGACGCGGACATCTTGACCAAGGCGGGGTACGGGCCGGGCGACGCGGCTGCTGCGCTGGCTGCGCTCGACGGCGACTACCTGACCGGGGAACGCCGTTCGGTTCGGGTCCTGGCCGCTGCTGCCGGTCTCGACAACGAAACGGTCGCGAAGTACGACAGCGCGGGGGTCCATTCCGTTGAGGACGCAGCGCAGCTCGCCGCGGCGGGGGTCACACCGACGGTGTACCGCAAGTGGCGGAAAGGGAGGCTGGGCCGGTCGGGCTGCGACCTGGACCCCGGCAACATCGTCAGCCAGGTGAAGGCGGGGGTCTCCCCGGGGGACGCCATGGTGTACGCCGAGGTCGGGGTCCATCAGGCGGACTGGCCGGCACTGACTTCTGCCGGCGGGACCGGCGACAACCTGTTCGCGGTCCTCGCCGACTTCGACGACGGCGCCTGGCGGGTCGAGATGGCCCGCCGGGGAGATGTCCCGCCGGCCGTCCTGGCTCACATCGCGACCGATCAGGGCAGGTCGCCGGTCGGGGCGCTGCGGCAGGTGGCGGCCCACGAGGCCACCCCTCCGGAGGCGTTGTCGGTGCTGGCCGGCGTGCACGGCGAGAACGACGAGCGGGCGGTCCGCCTGAACGTCGCCATGCACTCGTCCACTCCAGCGGAGGCGCTCGGCCGGCTCGCCGCTGACACCGACCCGCACGTCCGTCGGCGGGCCACCGAGAACCCGAACTGCCCGAAGGCCGGGAAGTCCGCCGCCGGCCTCCTCGCGGACTAGGCGAACACCGATGCCGGGCTCGTTGTACTGGACCGAAGCGAAGCCGTGCCGTGGGGCCACCAGGCTCGGGGTTCGATGCGGCCGCACCACCCGGAACCCGTCCGGGTGGTGTGGCCAATGCGACGGGAGTGGGCGTGATGAGCCGCCGAGCCGTGCGTTGACCGTCGACGAGATCGGGGTGCCGCCCGACCCGTTGACTCTGGACGAGCGCCGCGCCGCTGTCGCTGACCGCCGTCCGGTGCGGGCGAGCCGGGCGCGTCGGTTGGTGTGGTGGTCCCGGCTGACCGGCGACCGGGCACCGGTGGTCGCTCTGGCCGCCGGTGACCGTGGCCCGTTGACTCCCGAAGCGCGGGCGGTGCTGGCCGGGCACCCCTCCTGGGAGGTCCGCGGTGCGGTGTTGGAACACCCCGACGTCACCCCCGAGGAGTTGACCCGGGCGCTCGGCGACGCCGACTGGCGGGTCGTCATGGTCGCCGCCGCCCACCCCAATATGCCCGGCGAGCACCTTCCTGGTCTCCTCGTCCGAGGCGCCCGCCTCGTCCGCGAAGCGGCCGCTTCCAATCCGTCAGCTCCCGGATGGGCGCTCCACGCAGCCGCCAAACGGGCCGAACCTTTGGGGGACTGGGAAGTCCTCAGGGCCGTCGCCCGCAACCCGGCTTCTGAGCCCGACACGCTCGACTGGATCGCCGGTCACGGAGACCTGATCGCCGCCCGGGACGCCCTGTCGCACCCGGCGTTCCCGCCCGCCGCTCTCGCCCGGGTCGCGACCGACCCCGTCTACCACCCGGATCTCCGAGCGGCCGCTGCGCGGAACCCGAGGTGCCCGGCGGCGCAGCGCGCCCAATACGGTCTCGAGGCCGGCTGATGCCCGGCCCGAGATGCAACCAGTTCACTCTCGACGGCGGCCGTTGCCGGAACGGGCCGGGCTGCACCGCCAACCACCAGCCCCCTCCAGGAGGGACGGCCACGGCCATGACGGCGGCCGCCGACCCCGACCCGCTCTCCCCCACCGCCGGCCTTCGACCCCCTCAAGAGGTGGTCGAGGATCCCGCAGCGACAGCCGGCGAGCTGGCCGCCGCTGTCAACGACCCCGACCTCACCGACATCGCCGCCGCCCGTGCCGCTCAACACCCCCACCTCGACCCGGAAGGGTTGGCGGTACTCGCCGGGCACCCCGAATGGGTGGTCCGTGCTCGGGTCGCGAGCAACGCCAGCGCCCGCCCTGACACTCTCTGCATGCTCGCCGGCGACGGGAGCGTCGCTGTCCGCGCGTGCGTCGCGACGAACCCCTGTCTGTCGGCAGCCGCCGCCGCCGAGCTCGTCGTAGACGACGACATCGGAGTCCGAAGGTCGCTGGCAGCGAACCCGAACTGCTCTCCGGCGACGCTCGCGGTCCTGTCCGGTCACACCGACTGGACGATCCAGAGGTGGGTTGCCGCGAACCCGAACACTGCGCCGTACCTGCTTGTTGCCCTCACCAACAACGACCCCTCCCTCAAGGCCGCCGCCGCGGCCAACCCCAACGCCGACCCCGGTTTCCTCGCCACCCTCGCCGTCGACCCCGACCCCGTCGTACGGGCTGCCGCCACCGCGAACCCGTCCTGCCCGCCGGCCGCCCGTGCCCACGCCGGGCTCCTCAACGACTGAAACCGGCGACCCGTCGGCATCTTCGCAGGGGCATGAAGAGTGTGTGCGGTGCGGTGACCTTGACCGGGTCGCCGTGCCAGAACCCGGCCGGCGGCGAAACCGATGACGTGCGGGCTGCCCACACCGGCACCGAGCTCGTAGGGGCAGCAGCGTCGTTCGCTGGCCTCCTCGCTGGCTGACGACCCGTCGAAGATGGCCCGCTCGTCGTGTTCAGGGTTGACTTCCCGGGGGGTGCCGTGCCGGAACCCGGTCGCTGCCGGGCGGGGGTGGTGCGGCCGATGCGCCGCTCCTCCCGCCTCGGCCGTGACGGCGGCGGTGGCGCCAGGGTTGGGGCCGTTGCCCGAACCGGAGCCTCTGGGTGTCGACCGGGTGTGGCATGAGGAAGGCGACGACCTGATGTGGATGACGAGCGTCGAGTCGCCGTCAGGAGTGATATTCGGGGCGACGGTCACCCGCTCAGGTCACGACGGCACGTACCACTGGGACGCCGAGGTCGAAGTGGGCGGCGACTCGTACCTGGGCTTCGCCGGTGGCGACACCGACGACCGGGACACCGCTGCTGCTGCGGCCGCTGACGTCGTCGGCCGGGTCATCGCCGCGGCCGATCCCGGCACCTCACCGGCGGTCCTCAGCGCGCTCGCCTGTTCCGGCGACACCGACACGTGGGGCGGGAGGCTCGCCGCGGCGCTGCACCCGTCGACTCCGCACAGCGACCTCGAGACGTTGACCCGTGACCAGGTGCAGCTCGTCAGGTGCGCCGCCGCGGCAAACCGCGCGACACCGGCAGCGGCCCTGTCAGCGATCGCTGCCCGCCGTTTCGCGGGCCCGGACGAAACCGACCACGCGGCTTACTGGTTCGGGGTCGAGGCGGCCGTGAACGAAGCAGTAGCCGCGAATCCGACCACGCCGACGGCTGACGTCGCCCGGTACGCCGACGACCCGCAGCTAGCGAGGTACGCCGCACAAAACCCGGCGTGCCCTCCGGGCCTGATCGACCGGGTCGCCCGCCACGGTCCCGACGGGGCGTCCGCCGCGGCTACGAACCCGTCCTGTCCGAAGGAGACCCTCGTGTGGCTCTCCACCCACCCCGACCGCGAAGTCCGTGCGTCGGCCTCGGCGAACCCGAACTGCCCCGGCCACGCCCGCGCCGCCGCCGGCCTCCTCAACGACGACGACACCCATGGCGCCGACCCGTTCTAGGACCGGGATCCGAGACTCTCAGCGCCTGTGGGGGCCGCGGCGGTGGGTTTGGCGGGCGGTGTGGAGGGTGGCGGTAGCGATGAGGGTGTCGCCTTCGCCGGTGAGGTGGAGGCCGTCAGCGACGCGTAGGTCGGGCCGGTAGCTGCCGTCGGGGTCTGACAGAGCCGCCCACCAGTCGACGTTGCCGTCTGCGGGCAGGTCCCGGTAGAGGCGGTTGAGGCGGTCGACGTGAGCGTCGAGGGGGCCGTAGAACCCACCGGTCCGCGAGTCGGGCGAGGTGACGGTGACGACTTGGGCGCCGGACCGCCGCGCGATGCGGACCAGGCGGCGGGTTTCGGTGTTCCACGCCTGGTAGACCGCTTCGGTGGTGCCGGGCTCGACCACGGTCCCGTCAGCGGTGCGGTACAGGTCGGCGCCGTCGGCGACGAGACCGGGGGTCGAGTAGTTGCAGCACGCTTCGATGACGACGACCTGGGGGTCGAAGCGGGTGACCCACTGGCGGGTCTGGTCGGCCCATGAGTTCTGCGGGGACAGCGGCCCGGTGCCGGGACCGCCGGCGTAACCGACGGTGATCCCGGCGTCGGCGAACACTGCCTCGAACGTCGGGTATGCCTGCTCGACGAGGCTGTCGCCGACCAGCAACACCCGCTCCAACCGGCCCGGCTCGCTGTCCCCGTCACCGCGGGTCACGCCCGCAGCCCGAGCGGCCTCGACGGCCGACGGGGTGTCGACCGCGTCGAGGACGTCGCTCACGGGACGGTGCCCGTTCGTCGGGGTGAACGCCAGAGTCGCGAGCACCCCGACCGTGCCGAGAGCGACCACCCGGCGGACCGAGCGGCGGCTTCCGGCCCCCTCGGGCTCAACGGCCCCGCCGTTCAGGATGGGTTGTTCGAGCAGCGCCCATGAGGCGGCAGCCAACCCGAAGGTGACCGCGGC
>CXWK01000393.1_pt1 | contig 25010 bp, 22 predicted proteins | sample 590851 | NCBI WGS metagenome assembly CXWK01 (sample SAMEA3498364, study PRJEB10139) | wastewater metagenome | biome: wastewater treatment plant; material: activated sludge | place: Denmark | collected 2014-08-01
AGCCGCGAGCGAAGCGAGCGATCGGCGAAGGCTGGTGCGCCCGGCTGGACTCGAACCAGCGACCACCGGCTTAGAAGGGCAAAGTCCCAACGGCGAACCGGCGTGCGGTCAGTCTATTACGGCGGGTGCCATGCCGCGGCGCCATGCCGAGCCGGTGGCGTAGCTGCCGCTGTCCTTCCTTCTTCAGACTCCGCTGAAGGGTCGGCCGATATCCCGCGGTCTTGGCCACCGAGTTCGGCCAAACTCGTCCGCACAGATGACGTCAGGGTTGGACCATTCCTTGGTGACAATTGCCACGCACCGTGAGAGAGTCGAGCCGGAGCGGTGGCTAGGTGGGTCGCCTCCTGTTCACGCGAATTAACTTGGTCAAACAAGGGCGATGTCGGTCTGGTGGCGATAATGGGGGCAGTCCTAACGTTCGTGGGCGGCGTCGTCGCCGGTGCTCTCTGTTCCTGGCTCATTACGCACAAGTACTACAAGCGGGCGGTCGTTGAGCAGAAAGCCGATTTAGCGCGCCTTTCTGAAGAGCTTCGTCCGAAGAACACATTGGCCGATTTCGAGAAGTTCGTCGAATCGGCCCAGTGGACCAAGCGCGAAATCGACATGCGTGAGGTCTGGGTGTGTGATGCCGACAACACATTTCAAATCGTCGAAGGTGACGAGTCTCGCGATTTCACTGAACCCTGGACCACCGCTTATCCCGATCGCAATGGCTCGGCGTCGCCGGTCTACCTTAAGGTCGGCTCCGCCGTAATCAAGGAATTGACGTTCGTCTCAATGGACGGTCGACGGATTTTCGTGCCCATAGCCGAGACGCGCCCGAGAAAGGGCGGGCCACCGGAGTACTTCTGGAATCTCAACGGCCTTGACGTCAAGGTGTGCCGTGTCATTGGCAGCTATTACATCTACAACGACCTCGAGGGAGTTGCTCGGCGATCAAACGTCACGATTATCCAATGAGACACCAGCGCGGAGTGGCGCGAACTGGAAGTGAGAGGCCCCAGCCGTCCCGGTTTCAGGCGCGATCCAATGTTTTCACCGCCGGCCGTCCGTTGCCACCTGATGGGCACCTCAGGCCTGTGCTAGGGAACGCGCACGACCTTTGACACGGGCAGGGACAGAAATGATGCACCACGAGGCAGAAGCGCCTTCGGATTCTCACTCTTGATCGGGAAGACTCCATCGGTGGTGCGATCGACCAATTCCGCACGTTGGGCAGTCTCAAGTGAGTCCCACCAGTCCGGGCTCGCGTAAACGTTCTCCAAGCAACTATAGGCCGTGCGGCAAAGGGCGTCGGCAACGTTAGGCTGTCGCAGGATGTCCATGGCAAACGCTTTTGCTGCCACACCCCGAGTGCTCAGCCACGACATGACCGCGCATCCCTCCCCGCCCTCGTTCAGGAGGGTGAGAGCCAGCGCATCCTCAGTGGCTTCACGATCGAAGTGCTGAAGTGGGCTGCCGTCGACCGTCCAGTAGGGATAGAACGACCCACTGCACGCAAAAGGCAGTTGACCTGAAAACCACACCACAACTGACTCGACTACGTCGAACTTTTGAGCCAAGAATGCCACATCAAGTTCGGCCTTATATAGCGCGATGTCGCGCAGTCCCAATTCGTATCCTTCAGCCTGCAGGTTGATGAAGTCCTGAATCGCCTTCTGCGCTTCGAGAGGACGCCCCTTGTCGGTCTCGCGAAGCACATTCAGCCCGCGCTGTGCCCCCTCCTTTGTGTACGCCTCGCGTGCCCACGCTCGAAAAAACAGCAGGAAGCACTGCTCAGGAGTAGCTGAGAACTCCTCCCTTTCCAGTGGTGCGAAGGCCTTGGCATCGTGAACACCGCAAAAGCCTGTGAACGTTGAAGCTTCGTTGATACCAACCAGCCTCGCGGCAGGCTTTCCTCCAGTGCGCATCAGAATGGGCATGTCCACTGCTACTTGCAGGACATGGTTGTTTCGGGCGAGAGCACGCAGATCTGCAGCGCGGCGGATGCTGTGGGCCTGGATGATCTTGTTGTCACACGCCGAGCCCGACGCCACCGGGTAGTAGCAGCGTCGGTGGGACATTGCCTTCTTGAGGGCTCTCCCAGACTCAAACGGCGAAATACGTGCCTGACTGTCCCGATCCAAGTGACACTTCTTATACTTTTTCCCGGACCCGCAGTGACACGGCTTGTTTCGATTGTTGCTCATGGTCAGTCCAACGCGGTTTGCACCTATGCGGGATCCAGCCGCGGCGGCGGCTATCACGCTCGCAAGAGCCGACGTTCCAGATGTTAGGAGGATCGCCGTCGAGTCGTACGGCCACTACTCCGAGTACGGCGCCAAGCGTCTCACACCTGCCACGACAAGGGCATCGATGATCCGCTGCCAGTCAGCTTGAAGTCCTTGGTCGATTGCGGAAGCGCGCGATTCGATCAACCACGTGGAGAGCAGGAACGAACGTCCAGCGACTCGATCGGGCCCTGGAAGCACGAGTTGTGCTATCCACGCCAGACCCATTCGGACCTGCTTATCGTACGGCAGCACGCTGAGGAAAGCGATCAGGTGATCCACACAGGTCGGATCACCAGCGGCTACCGGCAACCAACGCTCAACAACTTCTCGCCACGATCCTGGCTCCCACCATTCGATAGGAGCACCTGCCAACTCTCGGTACAAGTACGAAACGTCGCCAGCCGCATTTGGTAAGAGTGCAGCAAGAGTCCTGTCGCCAGAGTGGCGGCCCCTGAACGGAGAGTGCCCCGACGCGTTAATCTCAAGTACATTCGCCATAATTCTCGGCCAGACACGTCGTGCCGTAGCCGCACGCGAGGCTGATTCTTCTGCCGCACTGGAAAGTGCGCGCAGAGCACTACCGAGCAGTGTCGGGTTATCGGCGAAGGCGTTAACATGGTCAAGAATTGGTGCGTCACTGCCATCAGATGCTAACGTTAGAATCGCACGCGCGCTGACAAGCGCGTGCGTACCTCGCGAATCGATGTCCCGGTCATATGTCAACATCGATCGTCTCTGTGCAGCCAATACGACATCAAGTGCCGCGCGTGCGCGGTCTGAAACACAGATCCGAGCGACGGCCGCCACAGCAAGAGCCCTGATGGCTGCATCAAGTCGTGGGAAAGCGATCGCCTTGTCGTGAGCTGCGGCTATCGATACCTCGATCGGGTCACCCACCACCAGAGTTTGGCGTCGCCCGATCGCCGGATCCCATTCGCCCAACACACAATCGCGCATTGATTCGAGTGCCAATTGCAGAGCAGCCTGGTGGTGACAGTTCTCGGCACCTGAACATGGCTCTTCCCACACTCGATCCAGTCCACGCGCAAGATGAAGCCGTACTTCCTGCGACACGGCACAAGTGAAGTTGTTGCCCGCTGCGATCACGCGCTCGTAGGTGGACTGGCCGGCCTGGTCGTCGAGGAGCGCGAGCAAGCGTCTGGCAGACGGAAGCAAAAGCAATGGAAGGACGCGTGCTGCGCTTCGATCGGCGCCCTGTTCGAAGTAGCTCTCCGGCACATCGAGCTGCCGTGGCGATGGTTCGCCGGCTCCTACGCATAGGACGGTGTCGAGGGCAAACCGTAGTAGCTCGTCTGCGAGCGCGACTCCACCGACCAAGTGAGCCGACAGCGCTGTCGCTGCAACGGCAGTCGGCGCATCCCAACCAGTGCCTATCGACCTGACGGGAGGGTTGTCGAGCAAGTCGCGCGCGATCGAAAGATCACTAGTCAACTCATTCGCCGAAAAGTCCTTCGCTGTACCTTTCTTCGGCTCGAAGTGGTACCGAACGATCAGACGCCACGCCTCCTGTACTCGACGAAGATCTTCAGTGTCACGCTCCAAGGCTTGCACGACATCGTCAGGAGGCTGGCTTTGGATGTAGAGACCGGAGTCCGTCGATTGCGCGTGATAGGTGTCGCGGTCTAGTCCGCTGGCCCACGCACGTACCGGCGCGAGACGTTCCTCAAGCGTGGCGTCGTCACGGTCTTCGGCGCCATCCTCAGCAGGGCGGCTCATTGACTTGGCGTTCTCAATGAGTTGCTGGCCAATGGAACGTAGTTCCGCAACTCGAGCGTCGTCTGCCCGCACCACGAGAAGTGTCGACGCGTCGCGCAAGGACCAGTGTCGCCTCTCTGCCCCAATGATGCCGTCCGAACTTGCCGCCAACCCGCTCCTCTCGCCAGCCAGTCGCTCAAATTCATAACGCCACACCATCGGATCGGCGAGATACGGATCCAAGAGTCGATTGGTGCGCTCGAGGTGACGCACTAGAAGACCAACAACAAGGCCGACCATCGCAAGGTTCTCGCAGCCCTCAAGCAGTCTGGCGACGATGCTCGAGATCGGTATATCGATCTGGATTAGTTGGTCGCAGACGCGCTCAAGAGCCTGGAGGGCGCTCATGCACGGATACGGCCCAACCCCTGTCCCGCGATACCAGATCCAAACGTGAGAGTCGCCGACGTACATTCTTCGTGCGCCGCTGATGTTCAACTCGGTGCGATACTCGTCAACGTCGGCGTTATCGGTCGGCGCTCCGTATCGATGAAGTCCGGCGAGCGTCCGTACGCGCACGAGTGCGGCGTGGTTCAGCATCCGGTTCAAGACTCCGACACCGTTTCGAAAATCGGATTGCAGCAGTGCCATGAACGGACCTCGGTACCAAACAGCAAGAGGCGTAGAGATGCCAAAACTGTTGCTGTGATGATCGCGAATTCCATCCTCGAGGAACTGGGGACCATCCTCTTCCTGGTCGATGTAGTAGGCTTCGGTTATCTCGGCAAGGAATCCTTGGCGATACATCGCGAGCGCACGGCCGGTGAAAGGTTCCTCAACTGCGGGCGCAAGCCAGGAAGGCGCGTCCAGTCCGATACGCTTGAGAATGGCCTCACCCTCGCTTCCAAGGTCGGGACCGAGAAGAGCGAGCAGTTCAACGACGACCTTGTTGGTGATTTCGCTCGGCACCTCGGGACGGCGCTTCCGACTCCGCGGATAGCCGCTTTCCGTGAACAGGGTCCGATTGCGCCTAATCGACTCTCGCCGTTTCTTGATTTCCTCTGGCGTCCGTGCAGTTCTCGCAGCGGCAACGGCCGCACGCTCCGACTCGAGACGCTGGTCAGCCGCTCTGCATGCCGCGATGAGCCGGACGCCCAGCTGCTTGCGCAAGCGATGTCCCACTGGCGTCATGGCAATGATATGAGCACCGAGCCAGTCGCGCAGAAGATCCTGCACATGTTCGCCAGACCGCCACGGCGTCGTGTCTTCGAGCAGGAGACTGACGAGAGGTTCAACGGCGACGATGCGCAGGAGACCCTTCTCGTCCCGAAGTCGCTGGTCGACCAGGCGGCAAAGTCGCTTCAGGCCCTTACCTTTGTCGGCGTTGAGCCCCGGCCACGCGTCTCGGATCACGGGATCCGGATCACCGAGTGTCAGAAGCGCCTCCCCTGGTACGTCGCCCCACCGCTCACCGTAACCAGAGTCGACTAGTGCATCGAAGCCTGCCTGTAGCCGGGCCACTCTGCCACGCAGAGGGTTCGCCGNNAGTGTCAGTCGCAGCGAGCCTGACTTGGCATGCAAGGCGAGCAGCTCCCAGTGCCCAGCGTGGCACGCCGGCTCTTAGAAGGCCGGCGGTTGGATCCGAATCAGCGAGAAAGAGCCGGGCGATTGCGTAGCGCCTCACTTCATCGTGTGCAAAGTCCGGCCCGACTCTGAACGGGTCAGTGTCGGACCTGCGCAGCAGGCCGTCTTGGCGCAGTCCTTCCAAGGCTGTTGGATCAATTGCGCCGACGGCCTCAAGGGCGTCGCCACCAGACAGCGCCAGATCAGCGAGCCGCAGCATAGCCACATCGCGCGCCTCTGGTGTTCCGCGATCCGACTGTTCGCGTCTGCGAACCAAGCTGCGCCAGACTTGTTGCATTGCGTCGGCGTCGCTGAGAGGCACGCCAGAAACCCCGCCGCGCACGAACAGATCGATCACTACCGGCCGCCGCAACAACTCACGCGATCGAAGATTCGCCGCAAGGTTCGCAAGCTCTCCGAAGGTTGCAACAACTTCGTCTACCTGCGCGTCGTTCAAACCAGGCACGACAGAGTCAACAACATTGCCACCAAATCGCTCCGCAATTGTGTCTCGGACGATCTGCTTGTTGTCGTTGGCGGTGATCGCGATTACGCCGAGTTCCGCGCTGCGAGCTGCATCGACGAGGTAACGGAACTGCTCAAGCATGCCCTCCGCAACGGCGTCGGCGCCATCGACAATCAAGATGCGTTGGGGAGCACTGAGTTCAGTAAGCAGCTGTCCCAGAGGCGATCCGAGCAGAGTTTCGAATTCGAGCGTGGTGCGGGGCAGGTGCCTAAGATTGATCCGAACGGCCTCCCTCTGTTCCGGATCGGTGTTTATCGTTGCAGACGCGTTGATTACGATCGCACTCTTGCCGACTCCTGACTCACCGGACACAACCACGGCTTTCCCGGTCGTCGCTTGATCGATCGCGGTCGTTCCTAGGTCGCCCCGATCGATATGCAAGCGACGTGCGCCATCGCCTGAAACGATGACGCTGTCAACTGACGATATCGCCCGTTGGTTGAGATGATCGAGCGCCTCCCACCCGCGCTGGTTGCGTCTGGTCGCTGACGCGTCAAGGACGGTGTGCGCGTTGCGTCGAGCGATGGTGACGTCGATCGACGCGGCCTTGATCGGATACTCGTCAGCAAGCGCGACGAGCCGGTCGCGCAGACGCGAAGCACCCGCGAGATCGTGGCTACGGGCGACAGGGATGAGCGAGTTCAGGATCGCGGCCCAATCGGTCTCGTCAGGAACCTCCAGACGTGGCATAAGAACTGTAAGCTTGGACAGAAGTTCCCACACCCGTTTCTGAACGAGCGACATTTCGGGTTCCGTCGCTGTGAGGTCGGCTAGTACCTGTCGAACGAGTCTTAGAATTTGATCGAGGCGCCCTCGAATGCCCGCCTCAAACTTGTTAGGCGTCCCAACGAGATCGAAAAGCCCTGCGGCACTCATCTGAACACTCGCGAGATTTGTAAGCACTGCGAGTTGGTCGGCGTGGACCTGCGGACCGGCCACAACGAGCGCGAACCGGTGCTCTGGTCCGTTGATCGGGGTGTTGACGACGGATCTCACGAAGTCCCGGAAGAGCTTCAGCGTGGATTCGTCGCTGCTCACGAGATCCGGTGCGCGACGCACCGCAATCGCGAGGATTAGTGACGGTTTATTCTCGTCGGCGCGAGCTGCCTCGACGACGAGATCGTCAACGGGATAGGTCGGATCCTGCTGAAATGCGACGCTCACGACCCGGCGCTCGTCGCCGAGCTCAGCAGCGCCGTCGCCCAACAGGAGGTGGGCGATGTATTGAACCGCGACCTTGCGCTCGAAAGTCACTCCGCCGCCGCCCGTTGAGTACGGGCTCGTGCCTTTCGCCGCCGCGTCTTCGCGCGGATCCTCCGGACCTTTCTCGACATGGTTCGGTGCCATCATCAGATCTCAAGACTGGCGGGGGCACCAAGAGTCATTCTGTTCCCGTCCTTTCCCCCAGCTTACCCCCTGACGTCGAACCACCCGGATGCCAAGCGTCTTGGAGCAGCCGCGCCGCAGCAGCTAGCTTCTTCGGTGCCACCATCGCGTACCGCTGCGTGGTCTTCGCCGACTTGTGACCCATTAGCTCCTGAACATCGGCCAGATCCATGCCTTGTGCCCGGAGCGCGCTCGCGTATGAGTGCCGGAGCTTGTACGGGTTGAAGAACGGCACGGCCGCTTCCTCGCACGCGGCCTTCCAAGATTTGTAGACCGACGGCTGCGAGAACTTTCCCCAGGCCTCGACCTGAACGAAGAGTCGGAATGCATCGACGCCGTCTTGCGTCAGAGGCTTGGCGTGCGGCTCGCCGTCCTTCCCTGGGTCAACGACGAGGGCGAACGGCGGATCATGATCGAGGTACAGGTGATCAGTCTCGAGGCGCATAACCTGGGAATGCCTCATGCCCGTGAGCGCAATCACCTTCAGGCGCGCGAGCGTGCGCCACCCGCGGTTCTGAGCCTTCACCCGCTTCTCCAGTGCAGTGAACACCCGCTGAATCGTCTCCGGCGACCGGCCGTCGGGCTTTGCCTGCGGCTCTCGGACGCGGCGGATACGCGCAACCGGATTGTGGCTGTCCTCGCCGTCGAGCACCTTGTAGAGCTGAGACAAGGCCGATAGGCGGTGATTGATCGTGCTCGCCGCCAGCCCTTCGGCCTCCCACGCAACGACCTGCTGTCGGACATCCTCCGTGTCGATCGTGTGCCGGCGCCGCTCGCCGAATCGAGCGAGCCAGGCTCTGATTTCGTTGTCGCGATGATCGGGACAGGTCAGACGCTGTGTCATGACTCGCATGAAGCGCGGTATATCAGCCGTGAGTGTGTCGCGCTGTAGCCGGAGGCCGTCTCGCTGGAATGACGCGCGCACGTTCGCTTGCCAGCGCTTCATCTCGCGCATGCCGGTTGCCGCGGGAAAGCGCTTCTCCTTGCGCCGCTGGTTGACGCGACTGTTCCCTGCGTACGCCACGACACGAAAGCTCCCGTCGCCAAGCTTGTAGACGCCGGTTGCGACGGTCGCGATCACCTGGGTGGTCTTCATGTCAGCCCGCCTTCGCGCTTAGCGCCTGCCGCGTGCCCGCATCAGCCGCGGCTCAGAGGAGAGATACCGTTCGACCGCGCGCCTGCTCCACCTCGGACGCCGATCCAGTGCCCCGAGCTCCGGAATCGGGAAGGCACCAGCCTTGCGTCGTCGCTCGATGGTCGAGCGCGACACTCTGAGCAACGTGGCGAGCTCGTCGAGGAACATCACTTCGTCCACTCTCGTAGCATCTTGAATGCCCGAAAGAGGATTCGTGCGCGACTCTTGTTGAGATCTGTCGAGCATCATAAAACAGTTCCCTCAACGATTGGTACTGGGAAACGCTTGGTGCGACGAGTGAGGCGCAGATCTGACGCAGGTACAGACACCCGTCGAGCCATCGACAGGAGCCATCTGCGGCTCGGCGGAGGCGCTGTCAAGGCCGAAGCCCGCATCGCGGGGGCGAGCAAAGCGAGCCGCCTTGACAGCGCTGAGGAGAGCCGGACAATCGACAGGCGATGGCCCGGTGACGACTTGATACGTGCCGACAATCGTGACTCCGAGCGAAGGGGGAGCGACCCCCGGGCGTGGTCCGGCGCCGATAGGCGCTGGGTCAGGGGCCAGCGCGAAGCGGGGGGTCGCTCCCCCTTCGCTCGCAACCCACTGCGCAACACAGGTCGCAACCCAGGTGCTGACCCAAGGATGCGATTCGATGCTTCCGCGTCGGGGTCCCAAGTCATTGTCGGGGAATGAGTTGCTCGTGGCTTCGATGCCGGTCTCGATGGCCACCGCAGGGGTCAGATGACGAGCCAACCCTGGAGCCACCCAGCGAGCCATCGAATTGGCAATGCGGTGGCCCTATCAAGACAGCTCGGCAAGGCGCCGGGCACGGGAGGATGGAGTTGCACACACAGATCGAACGCAATCTGGTCGCCTTAGCTGACAAGGGGACCGCCGGGCAGAATCGGGTGCACCCCGAAAAAGGGTCAGGTATCATCAGACCATGAGCCGGCAGCAAGTGCTCTCAACACTCAAAGCGCAGCAGGGGGCGCTGCACCAGCGATTCGGAGTGGTCCGGCTGGCCCTGTTCGGTTCCGTCGCACGGGACGAAGCGACCCCGGGCAGCGACGTGGATCTGTTGGTGGAGTTTGATAAGCCGGTGGGCTTGTTCTCATTCCTGGAACTTCAGTATCACCTTGAGGCGTTGCTGGGATGTGCCGTCGATTTGGGCACGATGAAAAGCCTGAAGCCAGGGCTGCGTGCTCGAATCATGGCTGAGGCGGTGGATGTCGTCTAGGGATTGGCGCCACCGAATCGAGGACATCCTCGACGCCATCTCGGAGATTCAGACGTTCGCCAGCGGGGCCACGCTGGAACAGTTCAGGACGGACGCAAAGACGCTCAAGGCCGTCGCCGCCGACCTGATGATTATTGGCGAGGCCGCCAATCACGTCCCCGAAGAAGTTCAGGAATCCCACCCGGATGTGCCGTGGTCCGTGATGCGAGCCATGCGGAACCGCATCGTTCATGCGTATTTCGATATCGATCCCGACATTCTGTGGGACACCGTCCAGCACGATCTTCCAAAGCTCGTCGAGCCCCTCAATCGGCTGCTCCGCTGACGCGGTCCAGACCTTGTCTAGTCGATGAACAATGGCGATTTGATTAGCCATACATTGTTATGCTAATGTCCGCCCGTGGGTCAAACACCGGGGCTATTGGGAGAGTTCGAGCAGATGGTTCTGCTCGCTGTGTTGCGATGTGGTGACGACGCCTACGGTGTGTCGGTTCAGGACGAATTGGTGAAGCGGACCGGGCGCCGGATAGTGAGTGGCGCTATATACGTCACGCTTGACCGACTCGAGTCCAAGGGCCTTCTCAAATCAAGTTTCACCGCGCCGACAGCCGAGCGAGGGGGTCGCGCGAAGCGCTGTTACTCCGTTACAAAGTCAGCGCGCGCGGCACTGTTGCATTCGCGGCGGGCACTGGGGCGCCTGTGGGAAGGCCTCGAACTGATGGAGGAGTCATGAGTCTTCGAAGTCGCCATCGCCTTCTTACCCTTCTTCTGGCAATCGTCGGTGTATGCACCGTGGCCAGGGCGCAGAATCTCAATACACGCGATCTACTGATCAAGGGCGACACCGTTCCGCCTCTCCGTGGCTTCGGCATCGACGGCAACACTGTGACCGTCAACTATTCGTCACAGTTGAAGCCGACGGTGGTCTACGTCGTGCAGGTGGCAAATGGCGCTGCCAGAGGGTTCGGAAAAGTCAATGAGGCCAACTTTGCAGCTCTGGTGCAGCAGGCTGGTGCCCGATTCCATTTTGTGTTGGTTGTGCCAGAAGACGACGGTGGTCTCGTAAACTACGTCGCAACGGCCAGGGCCGGATGGGGAACGACACCTGTCACGGTCGTCGCCAATGTGCCGGACGACGTCCGGCAGGCGTATACGATGTTTGCGTATCCACAGACGCTCGTCATCTCTCATGAGGGCAAGGTTCTTGAGTCGTTTCAGGGGGCCTACACTGCCTCCAGCAGGAACGCACAACCGGAAGTCATTCAGCGGTACTTCGGCATCACTCTCACTGTCGCAAAAGGACACTGAGAATGGCAGGCCTCCTGCTCCGTGTTCTTCGGTGGCTGACCGACTCGTATTTCGCGGAAGCGGTGGCAGGCGACCTCGAAGAGCGGCGCCGGAGGCTGGGTAGGATTGCTGGTTGGTGGACTTACTGGCAGGGACTTCTGTCGGTCTTGGTCTTCGCAGTCCCCGCCTACTTCGCGTTGCGCGACCAGGCCAGCGAGCTGCGCCGAACATGTAGGTCTCTCTGTCGTACGCCGTGGTACGCAGCTTCTGTTGCGGGTGTCATCGCATTAGGGATGGCACTTGCCACCACCGTCTTTGCAGTGGTGGATGGCCTGTTGTTCAAGCCGCTGCCCTATCAGGCGGCATCGGAACTCTTCGTTGTGCAGCCACGAATGGAAGGGCTCGATCCGTCGGTGGGCAGTCCAGGAATCAGTGGAAGAGATGTTGACGACTGGCGGACCGCCCTGCCAACGGTCACGTTTACCGCGATTCGGGCCGGCGGCAGCCAGTCGCGGGCGGCCTCAGGATTACAACTTACCTCTGCGATCAACTCGCCGGGACTACTTACCACCGAGGTTGATGCGGCGTTCTTCGATACGATTGGCATTCACCCGCTCATCGGAGGGTTCCAGGAGCAACACTTCAGCTCCATCGACCCTGCGTCGCCATTGCCGGTGATCCTTACCCACGCTGCGTGGCAGCGTCGATTCGGTGGTGACTCCTCTGTTGTGGGGCGGCGCTTCGTGCCGAACGAGGGGCGCCAATCAGCCGTTGAGGTCGTCGGCGTGCTTCCGCCAGGGTTTGTCTTTCCTGGGAGGGAGAACGTGGATGCGCTCCGTCCCTCCGTGCTCTCTGCGGCAGATCGAGCTAACCCTCGACGCCGGATCTACACACAAGTGATTGCCCGTGTGCCCGCCGGCGCTGAGCCAGATGCCGTGCGCCAGCGCATCGAGGCGGCGATGGGTGTGACCGCAGCGGCGTTTCCGCCAGCGCCACTGGGCGGTTGGCGTGCGACGAACCGAACCCGCTTTTCAGGGCCATTCGACAAAGCCACGCTTGTGGGACTGCGGGAGTACTTGAGAGGACCGCAACAATCCGTCGCCGAGGCGGTGTTCGCAGCGGCGGTACTCCTTGTGTTGCTCGCCTGTGTTAACGCTTCCGGCCTGATGCTCGCACGGGGTCAGTATCGCGATGCCGAGTTGGCGGTTCGTCGCGCACTCGGCGCCAGCGGTCCACAGATCGCGAAGTTGTTGCTCGTTGAGAGTTTGAGCCTTTCAATCGTGGGAGCCGTCATTGGTCTTGCCGCAGCCTTTCCGCTCCTGAACCTCACGGCGCAGCTCTTGGCGGACTCCCTTTACCTGCTGAAGACGCCGACCATTGATTGGCGGGTTGCCATCTTCACCGTAATCGCCGCCGTGCTCTCTGCTGTAATTTCGGCTGGGTGGCCCATACGGCAACATCTCCGCCGCCAAGTGCGCCGCTCCGGGCGTTCGCGTTTCAGTCATGCGGTCATTGTCGGGGAGGTCGCCGTCGGGCTCGCGCTGACGCTCGGGGGCGCGCTCCTTGTCGGCAGTCTTCTGCGCGTGTGGGGCGAGGACGTTGGATTCGAGACGACGAACGTCAAGGTGATTGGTGTGCGGCTTGCGGCAGATCCTGCCTCGGGAGGCGCCGACGTTCTTGCGCAGGCGCTCGAGCGAATCCGAGCGCACCCGGGCGTTGTCGAAGCAGGCGTGACTGATGCGATTCTGTTGCAACAGTCGAGTCACGGCAACGTCCTCAGTCAGATGCCGCCTCAGGGCGTTCAGCTGTTCATCGATACGCACGGCGTCACATCGGGATTCTTCGAGGTGTTGCGCCCGAGGCTCGTCGAGGGTCGATACCCGACGTCGCAGGAACTGGATGGCCCAGGGCGTGTCGTGGTGGTGGGCGAACGCATGGCCCGGGCCTACTGGCCGAATCAAGCGGCAGTCGGCCAAACGGTACTCGCCGCCGGCAATCAACCCTTCACCGTAGTCGGGGTCGTGTCGGACGGCCGCTACGGTTCGTGGGACACCGCGGCCAGGGATGTAATCTACGGACCTTATCGGTCCTTTGCCATGGGCTCACAGCCGAACATCGTCCTCAAGACCTCAACAGAGTCTGCTTCTGCCCTCGATGACGTACTTCAAATCATCGCTGGTGCTCAGGGCGTGCGCGCCGTCCGCCTGGATGCCGCCGAAGACTTGTTGGCAGAGTCAATTCGGCCTCGGCGGTTGTATGCGTTTCTGTTCGGCGGGTTTGCGTGCGCTGCACTACTAATCGTCGGCGTTGGTGTCTTTGGTCTGCTCGCGATGACCACCGGTCGGCGAGTTCGTGAAATCGGGATTCGCATGACCTTGGGGGCGGCTCCGATCGCGGTCGTGCGCACCCTCGTTCGGGAACACCTTTTGGCTTCGACCATCGGGCTCATCGCTGGAGGTATCGCTTCAGCGTGGTGGATCAGAGTGCTCCAGTCGTACACCTATCAGACGCCGGTATATGACGTTCGAGCATGGGCCGCCGCAGTCGCCGCTATCTCCCTGGTCGTGCTCCTGGGTACCTTGGTGCCATCTGTTCGGGCGAGCCACATCGATCCGGTGAAGGCGTTGCGGGTCGACTAGCGGCCGCCACTTTCGGGTGCCAGGCCAGCTGCCATAGCGAAACTGTGGGGAGCCGGTAGGGCGTGTTAGGCTGCTCTATTCGGCTCAACTCACTCATGGGGTGTCCCGCCATGTCACGACTCCGCGTTCTCTCCGGTCCGCTGGCGGCGCTCGTTGCCGGTCTCTGTCTGTTCCCGAAATCACCGGTTGGCGCGTCTTCTGTCGGCACATGGGCGGATGAATTCACGTTCACCGATATCGGCCCGGCCGGCACGGCCACTGACGGGACGGCGTTTCCCACTGGGATCAACGCCCTTGGGCAAGTCATGGGTCTGACGGGTGGAAATTTGGTTCTGTACGATGGCGGCACCACCACTACGGTGAACCCGGGCCTTATCATTTCGGTGCTTCAATTGAACAACTTCGGCGCGGGCGCGGCCTCCGAGTGGATAACAGGGGTGAGAGCGGGACGTTTCGATCTTGCTAGCCGTAGTTTCTCAACGGCTCCTGGTGGCGAGGGTTCCATTTGTGGTATCTGTCCCAACGCTAGGGCAATCGACATCAACGATGACAGCCAGTTGCTCTTCATCGTGCAAGGCGCTGGCATCACCCGGGCGTACGTCGGGTCATCGCTGACGGGACCGTCGCCCAGCGCCCTCATCCAGTTTTCAACCGGGCCAACACCAGGGTACCCTCTCGCCATCAACGGCGTTGGCTCCGTGCTCGGGCCTGACTATTTGGTCTCAGCTGGTGTCCGGTCCACGCTGCCCATCACCGCGACCGCCTTCAATGATGCGCATCAGGTGGCAGGCTATACGACGGCCGGTGGCAGCGACACGGCGGTCGTCTGGGACGCAGGGACCATCACACAATATGGTTCTGGTCGGCTGGTGGGCATCAACCAGTACGGCGATGCGATCGGCATCAACCAGACCGGCAGTGGTCCCTTGAACCCGTTCGTCGTGCGCGGCGGCACCCGGACGGATCTGCTCAGTCTGCTCACGCTGCCCAGCGCATGGACGATCACCAGAGTCGTGGACATCAACGACAGCGGCCTTATCGTCGGGATCGGCACCCCGTGCACCGCGTGCACGCCGCACGCGTTCCTGCTGACGCCGATGGCCGCGTCGACCCCGGTCTTTTCAACCGCGCCGACTGACCAGACGGCTGCCCTCTCGGAGTCCTCGCCACAAGCCCAGTTCAGCGTCGTGGCGGACGGTGTGCCGGCGGTGAGTTATCAGTGGGAGCTTCTGAACGGGTCAACGTGGGAGGGCATTGTCGCCAACAGCGCCTTCTCGGGCGTGACTACCAATCGCCTCGTCGTCACCCCAACCGACACGTCGCTCAACGGCCTCCAGGTGCGTGCGACTGCGACCAACTCCGCGGACACCACAGTGTCGGCCCCGGCGACGCTCACAGTCGTCGCCAGTGCGGACGCGCCCACGTTCAGCGTGCAGCCAGCGTCAGTCGTTGGGGCCTCAGGTCAGACCGCCACGCTCACGGCCCAGGCCGACGGTGCGGGCCCCATCCGGTATCAGTGGTTCCGCAACGGCACGGCTGTTCCGGGAGCCACGCAGCGCATTTTGCGAGCGGTCGCGCTCACGACGGCACACGGTAGCAGTTACACCGTGGTGGCCACCAACAGCGCGGGCTCAACGACGAGCGATGCCGCGTCGATCACCATGTTGACGTCGGTGTCACCGTCTAGTTTGACGTTTGCCGCCACCCGCAGTGGCCTCACTGGTCCACTCGTCAAGGTCACCAGCCCGCAAGCCGTGACGATCGCCTACGCGGGCCCAGGTATGCCGGGCTGGACTGCCACGTCGAATCAGCCCTGGCTGACCGTCTCGCCCCCGTCTGGAAGCGGGACTGCCGAAGTCACCCTCACTGTGGGAAACCCTGGCAACGTGCTTAACGGCCAGACCTCCGCCTCGGCCATCGTCACGATCACCTCCTCGGGGATAGCGACGACGGTTACCGCGTCGCTGTCAATCCGGCCGGCGGGCACCACGGTGCCCCCCGTGGGTCAGTTCGAGACGCCGGCACTGAACGCCACCTTGCAAGGCGCCATCGCCGTTAGTGGCTGGGTGGTCGATGACATTGGAATCGCCACCGTCAAGATTTACCGAACCTGCCAAGCCAGCGACGTCCCATCGAACTGCCAGTCTGCCGTTTACTCCGGTGCACCGAGTCTCGTGTTCGTTGGCGATGCGGTCTTCGTTCCCGGCGCACGTCCCGACGTCGAAGCCGCCTTCAGCCAGTACCCGGCGTCGCAAGTCGCCGGATGGGGCTACCTCCTGCTCACGAACATGTTGCCGCGCACGACAGGCGCGCCCGCATCGACCGGCGGCCAGGGGCCCATCGATCTCTACGCGGTGGCCACGGACCTTGAGGGCAACGCCGTCGGGTTGCCACGCAGCTGGGACCAAGCGGTTCAGCCCACGGGCGTGATCCTGGACAACGATGCGATTGCCAAACCCTTCGGCGCGATCGACACGCCGGCGCAAGGCGGCGTGGTCTCTGGTACGGCCTACGGCAACTATGGCTGGGCCATCTCGCCGGACTCATTGATCCCACTCAATGGCTCCACAATGGTCGTGTTCGTCGATGGCGTACCGTTAGGCACGGTGGCCTACAACCAGTGTCGCGGCACGGTCGGCAATCCGGTTCCGCCGGTCGCCTACTGTGACGACGACGTCGCGAACTTGTTTGGCAACAGCGCACCCGCGCCGCCATTCACGCCCCGGCTGTCAAACCCATCACGCTATCCGAACCTGAGTGCAGAACGAGGTCCACAGGGAGGCTTCTTCCTGAACACGGCTGGGTTGGCACCCGGCCTGCACACCATCGCTTGGAGCGTGACGGACTCCGGCAACCGCACCGAAGGCATCGGCAGCCGGTACTTCCGGGTCCTGACTCCAGGCGACCAGCCGCTCCCGCGCGCCGCCCTTCAGCCGGCAGCGGATGTACCGCTGAATGCGGTCTACGGTCGAGCCGGCTTCGACCTCACGCGCGCCTGGTCGCGACTCCACCCGGGCGATGACGGAGTGCGCCGCGTGACGATCTCTGACCTCGGCCGACTTGAGATCAGGTTGGGCCACGACATCGATCGCGGGTACTTGCGCGTCGGCGAAGAACGCCGCGACCTGCCCCCGGGGTCGAGTTTGGTGGACGGCATCTTCCACTGGATGCCGGGCCCGGGTTTTCTCGGCGCCTATACGTTTGAGTTCTCAGGCCCGGGTGGACGCGCTGATGTCCAGGTGAGAGTCCGTCCGTCATCGACGCGCACCGGCGAGAGCCAGATCCGTATGCATCTGGACTCACCTGGCCACGCTTCTTGGACTCGGGGCGTTATTAGCGTGGAGGGCTGGGCCCTGGATCCAGATGCGTTCTCGGGGAGCGGCATCGGCGCGGTGCATGTCTGGGCTGTGCGTCGTGACCAGCCCCTAGCGAAGCACCAGTTCCTCGGTGTCGCGGAGCTCGGCGTGTTCAGGCCGGATGTTGCGAGCGCCTTCGGGGCAACTTTCGGTCAGAGCGGGTTTGCGATGCGTACGACGCTCGGCCCAGGCGTGTACGACATAACCGCCTTTGTCTGGAACGAACGTACAGGCAAGTTTGAAGACGCGCGCACCGGGCGCGTCACCATCGTCCGGTAGCGGCGATCAATGGGTGGGGGATTGCACGCGCGATTCCGCAGGGGTTGCCTGGTCGAGTCGGCTTCCGTATCGGCCATCCCCAACGGCTCGCGGGCCTGCCTCCGCATGAGCGTAAAGAATCACTCGTCCTTCTGACTCCATCCAACGCTGCGTGGTGACTATCGCCGCTCGAATTCATCGCCTTCTGTGTATTCGTCGTACGACATACCCTTGTATTCGCCTGGATGTTCCAGGCACTCGGACATTAAGCGAACTCGATTCTCTCCCTCTTGGAGCTTCAGGTATCCACCGCTCCCCAACAGACCCTCGCTTTCGGCCTTCTTACGGCCTTCTGCAAAATTGACTTTCGTCATGTTGTTTCTTCCTTCCCTGTCCACACCTCCGGCCGAAGCCGGGATTCCGTGGACTGAATTGTTTTGCGACTCCTGAATTCTGGCAGGGGGAAATGAATCGTACAAGAGCAGTTATCCACAGGCTAGAATGCAACGTGGCCCAGGATGATACGGCGGTTCTTTTTGTCGATATGCTCGGCTTCGCCGACATGACCGAGGCCCATGATTTTTCGTTGGATTTTGGCAACGTCGTTGAGCAGCTCCAATCGCATACTTCTGAAATGTCTCAACAGTTTCGGACCTTCCATGAGTGCCTCGCAAGTGACAGTTGGAACAGAAACGTCACGACTGCAGTTGTTTTCTCGGATTCTGGTTTCTTTGCATTCGACTCACCTATTAAGGCACTCCGCGGTGCATTGCTCCTGATGCGTTCGCTGGTCGGTGCTCGAGTCGCATGTAGGATGGGCCTGGGTTCAGGCAGCTTTCGCGCACTGAGCTTCGGAACAACCACTTCCAGAGGCTCAACGCGGATTCAACATTCGTCCCAGTTCCTTGGAACGGCGGTCGTCCGGGCGTACCGAGCGGAATCATCTGGTTTGTCTGGCCTCCGAATACTGATTCACGACAGTGCTGCAGAGGCAATTACCAATGACCTTCCAGAAATGGTGATCCCAGTCATCGGACGCGCCGCCAACGACGCCGTTCACTGGGAGGGCAACTATCTTTATGAACGCCCGCGGCGCACAGACGACCCCGAGTCTGAAAAGCCTGTGCCCATGTTTGGTATTCACTTCGATGCTAGCGATTTTGAGCCGACTGCAGTTCCTCACCCCCTGGTCGCCTCAGTAACGAAGATGATGAGCCAGGCACCAGCACATGCCGTTCGTCACTACGAGGAGACACTTCGGAGCTTCGAGTTGATGAAGTTGTCTCTGCATATGCCCCCAGGCCGTCCCACTTGACGACTTTTTTTCTGGTTGCTACGCTTCCCTAGTAAGTTTGCTATCACGAAAGCTAATTTGGGAACTGAAAGCTGATTTGAGAATCAGGGTTTTCTCCCAAGTTGCCCCTGACCTCTAGTCAGCTTTTTGTTTTGCATGCTGGTAGCGAGTCTCTAAGGAAGTTCTGTCTGGCCCAGCCAGCAAGTCTTCGCCTGCAGCCGGTTTTCTACAATTCAGTCAACGTCTTTACGCCGAGCGCGGTAGGACGATAAATAACAACCGGGCCGTCGTCTTACCGTTACCACTCGACTCATCCCCGCTGCACGAGGTTAATGCTCTATGCGGCGTTGGCCTGCACAAATCCCGAATCCAATTGCATCAGTCTCCTAACTGTCGACAGAAGGTTGAGACATAAAAAGACGATGACGGATGTATCTGAACCCGATTCAGACTTGGACCACGACAAGATGCAGGCTCGTTCAGCGGAAATGAGTGAAGCCCCCGAGCGGATAAAAAGACTTAAGGAATGCGAAAGCTCTCTGAGTTCCTGGTAGGAATCCAGGCCAACTGCCCCACTGACTGATACATGACCTAAGCCGCTTGCCCCTGAGAGATAGGGGAAGGGTGGGGTTGTATTTATAACCGGCGAAACCGCTTAGAATTCGGCGCATGAAGCCACTGACTGTTACCCAGGTGACGACGCTGAGCGAAGCGGCCCTGAAGAACTCACGCGAGTTGGTAGAGGACGCCACTCTGTTGCTCCAGAATCGGCGTTTTCCCAGGGCGTTATCGCTCGCAATCCTAGCATCCGAAGAATGCGGCAAGGTTGCCTACCTAGCATACGTAGCGGACTGTCTAAGAACTAATCAGAAGGTCGACTGGAAAGACTTAGAAACGACTCTGCGCACGCACCCAGAAAAGCTGTTAGTCGCGTCGGTCTTGGACGCCTACTTATCGCAGCCTCGTGAAGGGTCGATAGAAGACCTCCATGCCCGCATGTTCGACAAGTCAGTACCCAAGCTGACTAATCTAGGGAAACTGATGGGGTTTTACACCGACCTTGACAGCGCTGGCTCACCTCGTTTGCCGTCTCACGCAATTTCTGAAGAGATGGCGGACATGGTTGTGCGAGGTGTGACCTACCACTTGGAGATCTTCGAAGATCCGGGGAAGGCTCTCCCTGGCCTGACGCCCGAACAAGCCGTCATGTGGAAGGACCTTCCTCGCGGGCTTGGTGAATTGATAGCGGTCAACAAGAGGGCCTCAACCTAATAGTTGTGGATATCTCGTTTGACCGTTCGTTTTTCGACCGCTACGATTTCTTTGCTAGCCAATAGGTCGACGCTGGCACTGAATCTTAACCCCGTCCTGAATGAACCACGAAGAACTTGAAGAAAAGCTCGAAGCTTACGCCGCGCTCTCACAACGAGTCGGCACTCGGATGTTCCGCCTGATTGCGGCAGTAGAAAAGCGATTCCGCTACCGAGCTCATTGGAACCCGTTTATTGAAAAGTTCCAGTTCATACAGGTCGGCACCAGGAAACGCCGCCATGTCTTACGTCCAAATCGACAGCTTCGCGCTCGACAAGGCAAGCGCAGCAATCTACGAAGGAATCGCGCTTAAGAAAATCGAGCAGTGGTACGCCGGCCAGGGACTTCGCATCCACGTACGCTACATTCCCGGTCACCCTAGGCTGGTAGTTGCCGTCATGGTTGCGGAATAGATAGACCTGGCAATCGTTGCGCCGCTGCGCGCGCAACTGCTGCTGAATGTCCTTGATGAATTCGTTGCTGTGACAAGTGACTATGAGCTGCGTCTGGGCGAAGTGGTCGCTCTCAAAGATTGTCTCCCTGATGCCGCTGCGGTGGTCGTGGTCGATCGCGTTGATCGCGTCGTCGAAGACGATCAGTGGGCTCTGGATGCTCTGCGCCTAGCCAACCAGTATTTTGCCGTCGTCGGCTTTGTCACGACGACTTTCCTGCTCACTCGTTGGTTGATGCTTGAAACCGGCAAGTTTATAAGGTTCTGTCGGCGTTGGAAGGCTAAGTACCTCAACGATGTCGATGTGGACAAAGCGGCTTGACCGATTTGTTTCCGTTCCCTCCTCCCATAACACTGTCCTAGCAGGTCTGGTGCGTGTATGTATCAGGCAGGTTTTCTACGAGGTAACCATGTTCTTTGCGTCGTCATATTAACCCTGTGAGTGCCACAAGTGAAGAGTTTGTGCGAATAGCTTTTGGCAACAGCGCACCCGCACCGCCATTCACGCCCCGGCTGTCAAACCCATCACGCTAGGGAATGGCGCCACCAGATCGAAGACATCCTCGCCGCCATCACAGAAATCCAGACGTTCGCCAGCGGCGCCACGCTTGAACAATTCAGAGCGGACGCAAAGACGCTTAAGGCCGTGGCCGCCGACTTGATGATTATTGGCGAGGCCGCCAAACATGTCCCCGAAGACGTTCAAGAAGCCAACCAGGATGTGCCGTCGTCCGTGATGCGGGCGATGCGGAACCGCGTGGTTCACGCGTACTTCGATATCGATCCAGACATTCTGTGGGACACCGTCCAGCATGACCTCCCGAAGCTCGTCCAGCCCCTCAAAGGGTTGCTCGGCTGACAGGACTTGTCCGAAGAAACGCATCATTTGTTGGACAAGTCGAGTCGGCCGCTGGATCGGAGCGCCGAAGCAGCTGATTGCTACTCAAACACAGGGTCCAGCGCGATACGACGCTCAATGGCTTCGACTGAGGATGCCATCGCTCTCAAGCACTCGCCGAAGAACTGGGGGGTAATCGTCAGGCGGTAGAACACGGACTCCCCAATGCGAGCAGATTCAATAATGACATTGGGTGATTCGACTTGTGGTGCATGACTCTCATTGGGCCAGCCCCCACTATGGGCGATGATGTTCCGCACTAAGGCAAAATCCAAACACTTCCGCTCTGCATCATCGTCCGCAAACGGCGAACAGTCGAACAAGACCCCAAAGAGGGCTTTAAGTTTGGCCGCGCGATTCTCGAATGAAATTCGTTCTTGAGCATAGCGACTGACCTCGCCGGCCGGCATGGATGAGAACCTCTCGGCATCGCGATGAACCTCGCCGAGGTACGCGCGCATTTCGACCGCCTTCCACCATGCACCCAGAGACACGACGCAGCTGAGGTACTCCTCAAAATACGACTGCAGCATCATCACCGAGCTGTGATACATGAACTGGCGGAGCTCGTCATTACGGAGGCACGGCTGGACGGCCTCGATGAAACGTGCGGTCCGGTCGAACTGGGACGATGCCCGATTCCGACAGGCCGATAGCTTATGTTCCGACACTGAAGGCACCGCAGGCCGCTATTACTTGCGCGCGCAATCGCTCCATTCCAGCCACTACTGCCGCCTCCTTGGCAAGGGATTGCTCAGCCATCGTAGCCATCTTCTCGGAATCGACTGGGACGACACCGAGGTTCGAACGCTGCTCGATTAGGCGCCTATGTTCTGTCGCGACGCGCTGCATTTGAGCCCAGGTGCTCTCGATTCGGATCAACCTGTTGCGAAGGTCGTCGCATGCGCCATCGGCGGTAGGACGGCCAGTTATTCGGCTCAGATCAACAACGATGAGAGCCTCAGTCACGGCCTGATATTCAACCTTCCACGCTTCAGACAACGCGCTGTGTTGAGCTGTCAAGTCGCGCAACTGGCGGTCGAGTTCCAAGTGTTGGGGAATCGCATTGGTCCGGCGATTGAGCCGGACCATGCTGTCTCGTAGATTCTGTTCCGTTTGAAGCATCGCTGGTCGCTGGCGTTGGGCGACGGCTGCGCGCTCAGCGGAACGCCGACGGCGCCGTTCACTGCGTTTACTTGCCATATCAGTACACAGATGATTATCGACTACGCCTCTCTTCGGGCTCTTTTCCGGGTGCCATGCCAGCTGCCATGCCGACACACCCTGAACGCCCCTGAAACGGGTGCCATGCCGGGTGCCATGCCGAAAGTGACGGATTCTGACGGGTCGAGACGTGCTGGGATTCGGAGAGGAATTGCGAATTCCTGAATGATTAAGTGCGCCCGGCTGGACTCGAACCAGCGACCACCGGCTTAGAAGGCCGGTGCTCTATCCACCTGAGCTACGGGCGCGCAGGCTTCATTCTACCGCCGCGACGGAATCGGCGAGATCGCGTCCGTGAGCGGCCCGCTCAGTTCGTCGTACACGCGATGCATGAACCACTCCACCAGCTGCCCGCGAAAGGCACCGTTGCGGCCGGGGTCATCGCCCGTCAGCACCACCATCAAATCCTTCAGGCGCGGATAGACCTCGTCCGAGGCCTCGAACGCTGTCAGGCCGCGCGCCCGGGCGTCTTTCCCATGGGCAATGAGCCGCCGGAAGATCTCGGTCGTCGTGTGCAGCAGCACCTCGTCACGCAACACGCCCCCGTGCCCAGGCACGATCACCTTCGCATCAAGCCCATCCATCCACTCAAGCGTCTTCACCCAGCCCGACGGATACACGCTCAGCGCAAACGAGATGGGATTGACCAACAGGTCTCCCGTCACCAGCACCTGCTCTTTCGGCAGGTACAGAAACGCATCGCCCGGCGTCACCGCACGATCGTGATGCCGCACCTGAATCTCGCGCCCGCCCAGGTTCAACGTCAACTGATCGGTGAATGTCTGATCGGGAAACGTATGCTTCACCGACCGTTTCTGCTCGAGGAACCACTCATGCGCGGCGATCCGGTCCCGAAGCGCCGTGGCCTCCGCTGATGCGGGCAATGACGCCAGCCGCTTTCGGAGGCTCGCGATGTAGTCGGGCAACTGTGAGTCAATTCCCGGCTGATTAAACGCGAGCGCCGGCCCCATCATCATCTGGCGCGTCTTCTCGTGAGCCACCACGCGCACATCCGGGAAGGCGCGTTTATACACCTCGGTCCCGTACCAGTGGTCCCAGTGCCAATGCGAGTTGACCACGTAACGGACAGGCTGGGAAGTCATGGCGCGAATCTCGCGCAACACCGCTTCCGCCGCGGCGGGCGTGCCGTTGGTGTCAAACACCAGCACGCCATCGTCTGACACGATCACCACAACGTTTCCGTCGAGCCCCACTTCGCCGTACGGCTCGGTGCGGAACAGATACACGTTGTCGGCCACTTCGGTCTTCACCGGCGCGGGACGGGCCGGCGCCTGCGCCCCGGACACACCCATCACACTCGCGGCCACCATCACCAGGCACCAACGTTTCATGCCCTCAGTAGACGTCATCGCGTCGCAGAATACCCGCGCGGCGGTACGGCCGGCGCGTGGCCTGGGGCGAACCGCCCCGCCGGCGCGATCAATCCGGCACCGGTCCTATACAATTCCCTCGATGGGTCCGCGCCTCCTGACCGTGCTCGCGCTCGCCGCGTTTGCCACCGGAACGCCGCGCGCCCAGGCGCCCGCTGCCACCATCACCATCGATCTTTCAGCCGCAGACCTCGGCGGGGCGCCACTGACCACACTTCGGGCAGCGGACCTGGCGTTGCGCATCGACAACCGGCCGCATCCGATCGACACACTGCGGTTCGTGCCATACGAACGTGTGGAGGCGCTCCTCAAGGCGCCGTATGGCACGAATCAGATCGCGCAGGGCCGCACGATTGTTTTGGCCGTGGACGCCACCCGGTTGCAAACATCGCAAATGACATCGGTGAAGGAGGGGATTCGCGCGCTGCTTCCCGCGCTGGGAGCACGCGATCGACTGGGCCTCATCGCGCTCGCGTCCGACGGCTCCGCCGTTGACTTCACCACCAGGCACGAGCTTGTCGTGACGGCATCGGCAGCGTTGAAGGGAGGCGCCCCGGCCGTGTCGGCAGGCGCCGAGGCCGAAGAGGCCGCCGCCCTGGCGTCCATCGCACTGCTCGATCGTCTCTGCACGAGCATCGGCACCGAACCGGGACCCAAAACCGTGGTCTTCATGGCGCCGCCGTTCGCCACATCCACGGACGTGAGGCGCGCCCTCCAGTCCCTTGCCGAAACGACGGGCCGCCACCGCGTGCAGTTGTTCGTCATTGATTCAGGCGGCACAGCCGCGGATCCGGGCGCCACAGCCGCGGACCCGGCCGGCGGCCTCGCCGCACTGGCCACCGTCACCGGCGGAGTGCTCGTTCCATCGGCCGCCGCCGCCCTGGCGACCACACGCTACGAACTGCAGTTCACGCCCACCGCGGAACAGCGCAACAATAAACCGCACCGCGTCATGGTGGTGAGCCTTCGACAAGACGTCCGCATCGCGGCGCCGTCGTCTGTGTT